>Ga0116171_10003893_pt1 | contig 13657 bp, 3 predicted proteins | sample AD_JPNHW2_MetaG_FD_89798 | JGI IMG/M metagenome (GOLD analysis project Ga0116171, IMG submission 89798) | Active sludge microbial communities of municipal wastewater-treating anaerobic digesters from Japan - AD_JPNHW2_MetaG | ecosystem: Engineered > Bioreactor > Anaerobic > Digestate | place...
CCTCTACGGCAAGCGAACCCGCAAGATCGGCCACAATCTCAATGCCATGACCTTCCCCGAGCTTCTGGGAAAGAGGTTTGACAGCCGCTTCATTCAATATTTCAGCGGCATTGTGATATTTCTGGGAATGCCCCTTTATGCTTCAGTGGTTTTGATAGGGGCGGCCCGATTTATGGAGACCACTCTTGCCATTGATTTTGATGTGGCGCTCCTCGTCTACTCGGTGATAATAGCCGCATATGTGATCTGGGGCGGACTGCGCGGGGTCATGTACACCGATGCCATGCAGGGAACCATCATGTTCGTAGGCATGGTCTTTTTGCTCTTCATGACCTATTCCCATCTGGGCGGAATAATTCCTGCCCATCAGGCTCTTACCGATATGGCGAATCTCGTTCCCGCCAAGCTTGCCGCCCAGGGGCACGCCGGCTGGACGGCAATGCCTGTCCTGGGGAGCACCTGGTGGTGGACGCTGGTCTCCACGATAGTTCTGGGCGTCGGAATTGGAGTTCTGGCGATGCCCCAGCTTGTGGTGCGGTTCATGACCGTCAAGTCCAACCGGGAGCTCAACCGGGGAGTTCTGATCGGCGGCATATTCATTTTAATGATGACCGGTGTCGCTTTTACTGTGGGCGCGCTATCCAACGTCTACTTTATGCAGAACCTGGGAAACATCTCCATTAATGTTGCCGCAGGGAATGCAGACAGCATAATTCCCATTTACATTAAAGACGCCACTCCGGAGTGGTTTGTCTACCTGTTCATGCTCACCCTTCTGGCGGCGGCCATGTCCACCTCAAGCTCTCAGTTCCATACCCAGGGAAGTGCCATCGGAAGAGATATTTACGAAACGCTGACCCACAAGAAAGGCGGCAAATCGATTCTGGTCACCAGGGTGGGGATAGTTGTAGCCATGATCATCGCCGTAACTCTGGGCTATATCCTGCCGGAAAACATCATCGCTCGCGGAACGGCCATCTTCTTCGGCCTGTGCGCAGCTGCCTTCCTGCCCATGTACACCAGCGCCCTCTACTGGAAGCGGGCGACGAAGGCCGGTGCCATCGCCGGGCTTATCACCGGAACCGCCGTGACCGTATTCTGGTATCTGTTCATCCATAAGGCGGAAGCAGTGCCGCTGGGGATCTGCAAGATGCTCTTTGGCAGGGACATTCTTGTGGCTTCGATGCCGTGGCCGGTTGTAGATCCGATATTAATAGCCCTGCCCCTGGCAGTGGTGGCAACCGTTGCCGTGAGCCTTATGACGAAGAGGCCAAGAGACAAACACCTGGCGGAATGCTTCAGGGGTGTTAAATAATTTGTATTTTTTTAATTAAAATATTTTTTGGAATAATAGTAACCGACAATGTTTTATCTATTTGACTATTCTCCCACCAGGCCGTTAATTGGAATTCGATTTATCCAATTGCGAGAGGGATATCATGGATTATAATAATAAACATTGTAACTTGCTGAGCGGATGGATCATTTTTATTTTGCTCGTCAACTGTGCCGGGGCCGCTACCCTGAACGTCCCGGCCGACTATTCCACCATCCAGGCGGCCATAAACGCCTCCATCACAGGCGATACCATCCTGGTGCAGAGCGGAACCTATTATGAACACGTCGATGTGAACAAGCAGCTTACTCTACAGGGTGTGGGCTTGCCGGTGGTAGACGCCGAATATTCAGGGAAAGCCATCACGCTCAGTGCCGACGGCTGCATCCTGCAGGGATTCGTGGCCAAGAACTCTGGTTATTCCTCAGAGGATGCTGGGATCAAAGTAATATCATCTAACAACACCATCTCGGGCAACACCGCTACAGAAAACTCCTGGAACGGCATCGGCCTTGTATCCTCCAGCGGCAACACCATCTCGGACAACACCGCCAACGGCAACTCAGAGAACGGCATCTCGCTCAGATATTCCAGCAACAACACCATCTCGGACAACAATGCCACTGGCAACTACTGGGGCATCGACCTATATTTTTCCAGCGGCAACACGATATCGAGCAACACCGCCACCAAGAGCAACGACTGTGGCATCCGTCTCACTTCTTCCAACAACAACACAATCTCGGACAACAATGCCACTGGCAACTCAGAGAACGGCATCTCGCTCAGATATTCCAGCAACAACATTATCTATGGCAACATCGCCAACGGCAACTCTCTATACGGCATCGAAATCTATTCTTCCAGTGGCAACACCATCTCGGGCAACGCCGCTACAGAAAACTCCAGGAACGGCATCAGCCTTGATTCCTCCAGCAACAACAACATCTCTGGCAATAACGCCAATGACAGCTCTTATGGCATCTATCTCTATTCCTCCAACAGCAATACCATATCGGGCAACACCGCCAACGGCAACTCAGCAGATGGCATTTACCTTACCGCCTCCGATAACAACAACATTTCGGAGAATACCGCCAACGGCAACTCAGAAGATGGCATTTACCTTACCGCCTCCGATAACAACAACATTTCGGAGAATACCGCCAACGGCAACTGGGCTGGCATCTTTCTTGATGGCTCCATCAGCCACCTCATAAAAATGAATACAGCCACCGGCAACAACTTCGCAGGAATCTATCTCTATTCCTCCAACAGCAATACCATATCGGGCAACACCGCCAACGGCAACTCAGAAGATGGCATTTACCTTACCTCCTCCGATAACAACAACATTTCGGAGAATACCGCCAACGGCAACAACTTCGCAGGGATCTATCTCTATTCTTCCAGCAATAAAAACACCATATCGGTTAACACCGCCAGCAGCAACTCCCAATATGGCATCTACCTCGAATCTTCCAGCGACAGCACCATCTACCTCAACACATTCGACAACACCAACAACGCCTTTTCGGACAGTGCCAATAATTGGAATATCACCACCCCATGGACCTTTGCTTACAACGGTCGTATTCTGACCGGCTTTCTCGGCAACATCTGGTCCGACTACAAGGGCATCGACTGCGATGGAGACGGCATTGGCGAAACGGCCTACAATATCACCGGCGGATCTGAAAAGGACTTTCATCCTATTGGCGGCGCAGAATCAGCGCCCGCGCTGGAAGCTGAAAAAATTGCTGATAGGAAAGATGCTTTAGTAGGCGACTGGATCAATTACACCGTCCGGGCGAACAACACCGGCAATGTCACTCTCACAGGAGTTCGGGCCTGGGACAACCTTACCTCGGCGGTCTGGGACATCGGGACCCTGGATCCAGGTCAGAACTACACCAACACCACGAGATACCAGGTAAAGATTTCTGACCTGCCCGGACCGCTGGTAAATGAACTCTGGGTTAATGGCACTGACCTCTGCGACCAGGAAGTAAACGCTTCTTCGATAGAGAGTGTTGAGATCGAATACAATTGCAGCTACGGCCCAAGAACTCTTACCGTCTGCGCCTCGGGCTGCAACTACACCACTATCCAGGCAGCCATCAATGCCGCCTGCCCCGGAGACACCATCGAGGTTCACAACGGAACCTATTATGAACACGTCGATGTGAACAAGACCCTAACTCTACAGGGCGTGGACACAGGCGCTGGTCAGCCGGTAGTTGACGGAAGCGGATCGGTTAGCCCCATCACGCTGAGCGCCGACGGCTGCATCTTGCAGGGATTTATAGCAAGAAATTCAGGATCCTTCAATTCCGGAATCACTGTGTCTTCGGACGGCAACACAATATCTGGAAATACCGTTAGCGGTAGCAACCAACGGGGTATATACCTGAACTCAAACAGCCATAATACAATCTCGGGCAATACAGTAACCGGTGCCACCCAGCATGGTATCTACCTAACCTCCTCCAGCAACAATAACATATCGAGCAATACTGCCAGCGATAATTCCGGGTCCGGCATTTACCTCTTTATGTCCAGCAACAATAATATAGTCTCGAACAACAGCGCCTCGAATAATCAATACGGCATCCGCCTTTATTCATCCACCGGCAATAGCATAAATGGAAATACCGCTAATAACAATGAAGACGGTTTTCGCCTTGCATCAGCCACAGGAAACACAATCTATGGCAATACGGCCAATAGCAACTCCGATCGGGGCATATACATTGCATCATCCAGCAACAACAACATTATCCGGCGCAATACAGTGAGCAGCAACGCAAACTACGGCATCCGTATCAGTTTGTCAAGCGGTAGCACTATCTATCTAAACACATTCATCAATCCTAACAATTCCTGGTCTGACAGAACCAACCATTGGAATGCCACCACCACCCAGACCTACGAGCTTGGTGGCCGCACCCTGATCGGCCTGTTGGGCAACATGTGGTCCGACTATAGCGGCTTCGACTGCGACAAGAACGGCATCGGCGATACACCTTACAATATCGCAGGCGCATCTGAAAAGGACTATCATCCCATCGGCGGCATAAATCCAGGCCCCATGCTGGAGACGGAAAAGCTGGCCGACAGGACGCGGGCCAAAATCGGCGACACGATAAACTACACCATATGGGTTAACAACACCGGCAACGTCACACTCACAGGCATCCGAGCTTACGACAACCTGACAGGAGACGTCTGGGTGGTAGGAGATCTTGCTCCTGGCGGAAACTACACCAACACCACGAGATACCAAGTAAAGATTTCCGACCTGCCCGGCCCGATTAAGAATGAGCTGTGGGCTAACGGAACCGATCCCTGCGGTATGGAGGCCAATAACTCATCCATAGAGTCAGTCGATATTCTCTACACCTGCATCAAGGGCTACAAGCTCGATGCCTCAGGCAATCCCCTGGAAGGGTGGACGATCTATATCGACAACAACGGCGATGGCGTCCTCGATTCAGGCGAGGCGAGCGATGTGACCGATTCATCTGGATCTTGGCAGATCTGTGGCCTTGATGCCGGCTCGGTCGTCAATGTTACCGAGGGCTTCCAGGAAGGCTGGAAGCCTCAAAATCCATCAACTGGCCAGCACGAAATTGTCATCCTGCCTGACAACGAAACCGATTATATTAACTTCACCAACCAAAACGTCAGTTGCATCGACGGCTACAAGCTCGACACCTTCGGCAACAAGCTATCGGGCTGGACAATATTTGTGGACAAGAACTGGGACAGCAAGCTCGGACCTGATGAACTCAATGACACTACTGATGCAAACGGCTACTGGCAGATCTGCGGCCTCAATGTAGGCGAGTCAATCGGTGTAGCTGAAGTAGTCAGGCCTGGATGGAGGCGCTACAGCCCGTATCCCTACTGGCCGTATGTAACTGTCAAGCCGAATAACGAGACCGGCTATATTAATTTCACCAACCAGAATGTCACCTGTATCGATGGCTACCAGCTCGATACGATCGGCAATGCCCTGAAAGGCTGGACGGTATACGTCGACAATGACGAGGATGGAGTCCATGATGCAGGTGAGCTTAGCGATGTAACCGATTCGTCTGGATTTTGGCAAATCTGCGGCCAAGATGCCGGCTCCGTCGTCAATGTTACCGAGGTCTGCCAGGCCGGATGGATGCCCTCTGATCCATCGAGCGGCTGGCAGAAAATCACAGTTCTGTCGGGCAACGGAACGGATCAGGTCAACTTCACCAATCAAAAGCTGCTCTGCATCATGGGCCGCATTACAAACGAAAACACCAAACAGGGATTGCCCGGCTGGAATGTAGTCCTTTCTAACAGCAGCGGCAAGGTATCAGAGAAGTCAACCAACGCGACCGGCTACTACGAGTTCTGCAGCCTTGCTCCCGACGATTATAAGGTCTGCGAAGCTCCGAAGGATGGCTGGATGGCCGTAGGCGATATCTGCCAGAATGTCACGCTGACCGACACAGATAGGATCGAAATCGACTTTGGCAATGTCCCTCTTCTCTGCATCAAGGGCCACATTACAAATGAAAACACCAAACAGGGATTGCCCGGCTGGACTGTAGTCCTTTCTAACAGCAGCGGCAAGGTATCAGAGGAGGCCACAAACGCGACCGGCTACTACGAGTTCTGCAACCTCGCTACTGGCGATTATAAGGTCTGCGAGGCTTCGAAGGAAGGCTGGATAGCCGTAGGGGATATCTGCCAGAATGTCACACTGACCGACACAGACAGGATCGAAATCGACTTTGCGAATGTTCCTATATGCATCAAGGGCCGCGTTACAAATGAAGACACCAAACAGGGATTGCCCGGCTGGACGGTAATCCTTTCTAACAGCAGCGGCCAGGTTTCTAAGGAGGCCACAAACGCGACCGGCTACTACGAGTTCTGCAACCTCGCTCCCGGCGACTATCTGGTTCATGAGACTCCAAAGGCAGGCTGGAAACAGTTCAGCCCGAGCACACCAGACGGATGTTATCACATTTCGGTCAGCGATGCAAGTATTGATGGATGGGACTTCAGCAATTACTTGCATGATTTGTGTCTCTCTGGATATATCCTCGACAATAGCACGGGTCAGGGGCTGGCTGGCCGGACCATTAATGTAAACAACAGCACAGGACAATGGTCCGCGGTAACCAATGATACCGGCTGCTGGCAGGTCTGCAATTTGCAGCCCGGCTATTACACCGCCTGCATTCAGCCAGAGGATGGCTGGATACAGTCCACACCAATTTGTCACCTGGACATAAACCTGAGCAACAATAGCATCTCGGATCTGAATTTCTATATCAATCCGGCTGATCCACCCCAATGCGACCTCAAGTTGATCAAGAAGGTAGACAAGACCGCAGCCTATAGGGGAGAAGAGATCGCCTATAACATCGATCTTTCCGTCCCCTCTGATTGCGGAGTTTGCTCCACTAACGTAACCCTATGGGATATTCTCCCCGGCGGAGTTGAGCTTGTTTCGGTTTACCCTGAGCCATCAACGTCCTCTTCCTCCAATCTGACCTGGAAAGTTGGCACTCTCTGCAATAAATTCATAGTAACCTTGGTTGTGCGGGTTCCAATCGTGGATATCAACTACGATATGTCCCAGGGAGTCAAGGGCAAGGGCTTTGTCAATGTGCATAACGACTATGATACCCACCAGGGTCCGGAGTCGATAACCAACTGCGCATACGCCGTAGCCCTTAACCAAACGGATGTCATATCGAGCTGTGCATCCACCCGAATAGTCGATCCGGGAACCGAGCTCAAGAGGCGCGAGTTTGGCAGCGGCACATATGAGAGCGAGGAGATTACGAAGATTCGCACCGAGAACAAGTCCATAAGATCAGTGACAAATCTCTCTGCGGTACACCAGCCCACCAGCTTCTCACTGCCGCAGAACCGCACCATAGAATATGCCACTAAATGGACTGAGAAGTCCAAGGGCATCAACACCATAACCGGTGCTACCATGAATGAGGAGTACACCTCTGCCAATAAGATCGAAAAGGATAGATCCATAAAACTGGACCGCAACGGTTCCACAATGGATACCGAAGTCGAGTTCGAGGGCACAGGGCATATAGGTATTCTGAAGAAGGAAACTCCGGATGCCCATCCCAGGGTAAATCCAGTTTACGAAGCAACCGAGGACTATGTAGGACGCTTCAATGTCTCTGAGAAGGTTGACGAGTACGGAAAGAATGTCAAGTCAGAGAAATCAGTTTCCGGCTACGGTTATGTAGGTGTGGACAAGAGAGTTCGTGAAAGCCAGAGGACTTACGAGTCGGGAACGGGCTCCTATAAGAGCGAAGAGCTGATCGATACCCCCACAAATTACATCGCCAAGAATATCACCCTGGTCCACGGGCCGACCAACTATAGCTACACACCAACCTTTGGGGTCAGCCAAAACATGAAGTGGACTGAAGGCATGTGGTCCAAGAGCGGTGCACTGCGGGGTGGCGATATAACGGCAGCAAATAAATCCACCCTCCTTCCCGTCGTAAAAGCCGACTGCAACAATAGTGCGGCCCCGGCCACTTACATCAGTGAGAGATTCTCTTCACTGGATTATCTCACAAAGGAGAGCGTCGCCTCAGGCCTCAACGAAATGAAGACCAATGCCAGCTTCAGCGGCCAGGCAGATTTCGAAGCAAAGGCCGCCAACACCAGAAGCGCCGAGGGAATCGATAACGAAGAGCGCTATGTAGGCCAGTACGATATATCCCGGAAAGTGCGCATTGGTGGTGTCGCCAAGTACGACCGGCCGCATTTAACGGTCACAAAGGAAGGCAACTTTACCACTAAATGGTTCAACAAGACCAATGCGAAGGTAGCTGAGTATCTCATAACCATAACCAACGACGGATCGAGTTCTCTGGGCCCCATAAATGTTCGCGATATCTTCCCGCCCGGAACAGAGTACATACTCTCATCTATCCGGCCATCAAGCATCTCCGCGAACGATGCGAAATGGACTCTGGTTAACCTGGGAATAGGAAGCACCGCTACTATTGAGCTGACGCTGAACATAACCGATTATTCGCCCGACAACATCGTCAACCGGGTCATGGTCTGCGGAATGAAAGGCGATACCTGCATCCCGGCAGCAGCTTACTCATACCTTGAATCCGATGCTATGGCCTGTTGCCCGCCCGAGATATTCGTGGACAAAACAGCGAGATTGGATGCCCTTGATCCGACTCTGGTACATTACACCATTGCCGTCAAGAATAATGCAAATGGCATCCTAGCTGCTACCTTGACCGATAAGATTCCCGCGGGCATGAAGTTCCTGCGGGCGTCTCCAGAGCCGAATGAGTTTGGTGGTCTGCTCATGGAGTGGATAATTGCCGATCTCATGCCTGGAGAGGTCAAAACCGTTGAGTACGATGCCAGGGCGACTGCGGACGGCACCTATGTCAATTCAGTGCATGTGGAAGCTGTTTCTGTAGATGGAACCGGCTTTGCCTCAAAAGATGCGGCGGCGCGCATAGATATTTCAAGCACTGGCGTAGCACCAAAGACCACCAGATACGGAGGCTGGCAGGCTCCAAACTGGAATATGACATCGCCGGACGAGGGTATCACTATCGATCTCTCGCCCGACGAGGATCTGATCTAGTGGTGGCAGGATCTTTCTCCCCTCGAGAAATCGAGGGGCATCCTGCTTTTCTGTTTTTCTTTAAGCTAATTTGAAAAATATCCCGTCTCATTTTCTGTATTGAATCTTTTCGCTAAGCAATTGCAGCCAATAGCAGAGCCTTTTCAGCAGAGCCGCACGCCCGGAAATGCTGCCGATTACCTTAATAAAGAGGCATTCCAAGTGTTTGCCGTGGTATAGCATGTCATTTCAGATTGAAAGCATTCATGCTCGTGAGATCCTTGACTCACGAGGAAACCCGACGATAGAGGTTGATGTCTACACTTGCTGCGGGTTTGGTCGCGCGGCAGTGCCCTCCGGTGCATCCACGGGCACGCACGAAGCCCTGGAGCTACGGGATGGCGGAGATAGATACGGCGGCAAGGGCGTCCTCAAAGCCGTTAAGAATGTCAATGAGGTTATAGCTCCAGAGCTCCTGGGCATGAATGCCTCTGCCCAAAGAGAGATCGATGATGTGATGATAGAGCTTGACGGCACGCCCAACAAGTCAAATCTGGGGGCCAATGCCATCCTGGGAGTTTCGATAGCTGTTGCCAAGGCGGCAGCATCTTCTGCAGAAATGCCCCTTTACAAATATCTGGGTGGAGTCAACACCGCTCGCCTGCCCATTCCTTCCTTCAATGTCCTCAACGGCGGCCAGCATGCCGGAAATGACCTCTCCATCCAGGAGTTCATGATTCTGCCGACCGGGGCCAGAAAGTTCAGCGAAGGCCTGAGAATGGCAGTAGAGACCTATCATGCTCTGGGCAAGATCCTCAATGGAAAGTACGGCGTGGGTGCAACCAACGTTGGCTACGAAGGCGGTTATGCCCCACCCCTGGTCAAGACCCGCGATGCACTTGATTCCATCATGAGCGCCCTTGATGTCAGCGGCTATGGCGATGAGATAAAGATCGGCCTTGACTCGGCGGCATCAAGCTTCTATATGGAAGGCGGATATTCGGTCGATGGCAACCGGCTCACCCCTGGAGAGCTGATTGATTACTATGTTGATCTGGTGAAGACCTATCCCATTGCATTCCTGGAGGACCCATTCGAAGAGGAGGCCTACGATGACTTTGCCAAACTTGCCGCAAAGCTGCCCGGCACGATAATAATCGGCGACGATCTCTATGTCACCAACATCTCCCGCCTGGAAAAGGGCATCAAGATGTGTGCCGGAAATGCTCTGCTCCTCAAGCTCAACCAGATTGGCTCCGTCTCTGAGGCATTCGATGCTGCACGCATGTCATTCCGCGCCGGCTGGAAGGTCATGGCCTCTCATCGTTCTGCAGAGACCGAGGACTCGGCTCTGGCCGATGTGGCTGTGGCATTGGGCTGCGAGATGCTCAAGACGGGAGCGCCAGCCCGCTCTGAGAGGACGGCAAAATATAACCAGCTCCTGCGCATCGAGGAGCAGCTTGACGGCGCGGCATCCTACGCCTTCATTTAAATCTTTTTTTATATTTTTTTGCTTATTTCCCAATTTGCGATCAATTAAACATTGCCAGCATCTCATAGACCCCTTCGGCGTTCTTCTTGCTCACAATGAAACCCATCCTCTTGAAGAGCCGGAATACGGGATCATTGCCGGCGAGAACCTCGGCGGTAAAACCAAGGATGCCCTGCCTCTTAGCAAGGTAGGTCAGATAGCTGAGCAGCTCGCCAGCCACTCCTCTATTCTGGCAATGATCCCTCACCACAAGTGCCACATCAGCGGTGTAAGAATCGCTATTCAGGCCGTACTGTCCCAGTCCGCAGATTATATCTTTCCCTTTGTCCTGCATAACGGCTACCAGTATCATCTTGTGGAAGTAGTCCACGACTGCAAACTTCTGCAGCAGCTCGTGAGGGATATCTCTTCTGGCGGAGATGAATCTCTGGTACATGCTCTCGTCTGAGAGCGAATAAAAGAAATCCTTCAGCATCGGCTCGTCGCTGATCTTGACCGGCCTCAGGAGAACCTTCAGGCCTTTGCTGGTGATCTTACCTATCTCCAGATCGGCAGGATACTCACCCTTTATGCCGGGTATGAATGCCTGATCCTGATAGATGAGATGCAGCCTCCTTGCCTCCTCAATCAGCCACATCCGGAAATCAGGATGAGCGATGGTTATCAGATCCATCGCCCTCTCCCGGATGCTCTTGCCATGCAGATAGGCTATTCCGTATTCGGTTACGACGTAATGAATGTCGCCCCTGGTCAGGGTTACCGCAGCTCCTTCGCTGAGATATGGTACTATCCTGGAGACCATCGGCCCTCGACCGGATGGATCGGTCCCTGCTTTTCTTGCCGTCGACGGCAGTGCGACAATGGACTTTCCTCCGGGTGCCAGAGCTGCGCCACGCATGAAATCCGCCTGCCCGCCCACGCCGCTGTAAAAGGTGTGGCCCAGAGATTCAGATGAAATCTGTCCGGTCAGATCCACCTCAAGGGCGCTGTTGATAGCCGTCATCCTGCTGTTCCGGGCAATGATGAGCGGATTATTGGTGTAGTCGATGGTGCGAAACTCTATGCTGCTATTGTCCCTCAGAAAATCAAAGGTTCTTCTCCGGCCCATGCAGAAGGTGGCGATGCTCTTGCCTGAATTGATGCTCTTCTGGCTGTTGTCTACCATTCCCCTTTCCATCAAGGAAGCGATGCCGTCATTGAGCAGCTCCGTATGCACCCCAAGATGCTTTTTCCCTTGCAGGCTGCTGACGACTGCATTGGGAATGCTGCCATATCCTACCTGAATGGTAGAGCCGTCCTCCACAATAGCTGCCACATATCTTCCGATCTTCTGGGCAATATCGCCCGGAGCATTCTCGATGTATTCCAGCAGGGGCTCATCTTTGGCAATGACGTAGTCGACATCATCCATATCGATCCAGCCGTCTCCATCCACCGCAGGCATAAAGGAGTTTGGCTGAGCGATCACAATCCTTGCTTTATCTATGGCCGCCCTGACGATGTCCACGCTCACTCCCAGGTTCATATTGCCGTCTTCTTCTGGGTGTGTGGTCTGGATGAGTGCCACGTCGATGGGAATTCTCTCCGATCGAATAAGCCCTGGAAGCTGGGAGAGGAAGACCGGGGTATAATCCGCATTGCCCTGGTTTACTGCCTTCCGGGTGTTGTCTCCGATAAAAAATGAGTTGAGCCGGAAGTTGTCTTTGAATTTTTCGTCAGTGTAGGCGGCAACGCCCAGGGTGACTATGTTTATCAGTTCTGCATCCATGAAGGATTTGGGCTGGCTCTGAACAAATTTGAGCAGAGAACTGACCAGGTATTGAGGCTCGCCGCAACCAGTGCCCACGAATATCCGGTCCCCGGGCCTGATGCTCTGGAAAACGTACCGTTCCTGGTCGTAGAACTTGCTGGGCCATTTGCCTTGGATTCGTTCTCCTATCTCTCTATTCATGCCCTGGTTCATTTGAAAGCTCATCCCTCAATTCTATTCCATTTTGCCAGAGGGAAGCGATCGAGGCTCCTGCCGCCGGCAATAAGATACGGCTGGTCGCAGATGCCGTCGCCGTCCCGGTCACTGCAATCGCTCTGGCCGTAGAAGTTGCCTCTGCCATTGCTGTCCCAGGAGTTTCCGGAATAGTCCCAGGCCGGCTGAGGATTCATTGAGAGATTGTTTGCAAATATTGCGTTACCGGAAGAACCTGTTGAGATGTTGATTCCTTCGGTGCAATTGGAAACCAGATTGGAGTGAATGATGTTTCCGGTGCAGTATTGATCAAGAACGATTCCGGCTCTTACTTCATCCGCAATGGTGGAGTTGGCGATTTTCGTATAATTGGATTGGTAGAGGAAGATGCCGCGCAAATTTTCGCTGATGTTGCTTTTTTCCAGAGTATTGTTGTTGCTCAGGGTCAAAGCTATGCCGTTGCCATGATTTTCCGTGACGTTGTTATCCCAGAGCTGGTTGTCCCAGCTTCTTACCAGAGATATCCCGTCTTTGCCATTGTGCCGGACCCTGTTTTTATGGATGAGATTATCGTAGGAGTTATCCGCAGTATAGTCGTCCCAGAAGATGCTCTCGATGTGGATACCATCATTTCTGTTCTGCTCAATGAGGTTATTGTTGATTAAATTCACGGACCCGAGCAAAGATATGCCCTTTCCGTTGCTCTCATATTCGCTCTCCCATCCGCTGCCGGTGATGATGTTGGCGGAGATTATTGAGTAATTGCATTTCATGGCCCTTACGGCATCGTTTATGCTGTCCCTTATCTCGTTGTTTTCAATTATATTGGCGTCGCTTCTCTGCATCTCGATTCCCCAGTGGTTATGGAGGATCTGGTTGCCGTCGATCGTGGTTTCGTTTGAGTTGTACAGCTCTATCGCATAGCCGAAGGGGATATCTTTTATGGTGTTATTGATGATTTTGTTATTGCTGCAATTCCACAGACCGATCCCAGTCAATTCATTTCCATAAAAATTGTTGTTTGATATGGTATTTCCGTCCGAATAGACTCTGATGGCGGCATCGCCAATGAGATCATTATGCTCGCCAGAACCGTAGGGAATCGGCCGGATTACACCAGTTATGTCAAAGCCATCTACCTTGCAGCCGAATTCCCGGATGGCTATGGCCGTGCCTCCCGTCGTCACAGTCATCTCGGTCACGCCGATCCCCCTATTCTCGATATCAGCAGTGGAG
>Ga0116171_10003895_pt1 | contig 13653 bp, 9 predicted proteins | sample AD_JPNHW2_MetaG_FD_89798 | JGI IMG/M metagenome (GOLD analysis project Ga0116171, IMG submission 89798) | Active sludge microbial communities of municipal wastewater-treating anaerobic digesters from Japan - AD_JPNHW2_MetaG | ecosystem: Engineered > Bioreactor > Anaerobic > Digestate | place...
GATCTCGGGGTCGGCATGCGAAAAACCGGCATGACGCCATTGGTAGCCTTTGTTTTTATGTTGTTCACCCTGCTCTATATACCCTGTATCGCAACTCTTGGGGTCGTATGGCGGGAAAGCGGTTCGACCAGATTCACTGCCCTGGCAATGCTGGTCTACCTTGCGATTGCTTACCTGGTCAGCTATGCCGCTCTAAAAATTGGCGAAACCATTAACAGTCAGACATCAGCTGTTGAGACAATCACTATCATACTGGCCGCTTGCGGCGCTGGCTGGTATCTGCTACGCTGCCTGCTTAACGCTTTTGTTGGTCGCAAATGCAAAACCTGCACCAGCTGCAGCGCCTGCCCGAACAAAAGCAGCAACTGCTCCGGAGGTTGATATGAAAAAACGCGTTTCTGGCGCTCTTGAATCTTATCTCGAGCAGATAGCAGAGCTGCAACGGCAATTCGGCTCAGTTCGCACCTCTGACCTGGCTGAACGCATGGGTTGCCGGCGCTCATCGGTGACTTCGGCCCTGCAGCGCCTTGCCGAAAGCGGGCTGATCAACTACCAGGCCTATCGGCCGGTAACTCTCACCCCAGAAGGTGAAAACACCATCAGGGCGTTGAACCGTTTTCATCGCACCCTGGCGAAATTTCTTGGTGAAATACTGGCTTTTCCGGAAGAATTTGCACAGCAGGAAGCCTGTCGGCTGGAACACCGCGTCAGTGCGGCCACTATTGAGAGAATGCAGGCCTATCTTGATTTTGAAAATATCAGGGTCTGCGAACACAACATTTCAGGGAAACCGTGCAATAAAATCAGCAGAAGTCGCGAAGCTTTTACGAAGTTCCTCGGTGAGCGTTGAAAGATCCTCTTTAAGAAAAATCGGGCCAACCCGATCTGTTTTTTTTACTGAACCGACTGATAGAGATTAAAAATTTCAAAAGTCGTGAGATTTTCAAGCAAATCATCCGCTTGCTGTTCCATCCAGCAGAGGAAACTTTCATCCATCATCAACTCAGTAATACCTACCATCCCTGGGTGAACCATTTGCCGTCCTCCTTGTAATTTTCTACAAAAGATTCATCGGCGAAATAATAAGAATGATTAACCATTTTTTTATTTATTTTTTGTAACATGTTGAACGCTGAAGGAGTTTTGCCTTAGAATAGCCGGAAGGTCTAATATTCAAGGAGGATCAGATGCCGGTAATTACCATTTCGCGTGAGATTGGTGCATCTGGAACTTTTATCGCTCTCAAAACAGCGGAAGCACTTGGCTACGTCTGTTACGATCAGCAGATAATCAATGAAATTGCCCAAAAAATGGGAAAAAAGGAAGATCAGCTCGAGGATTTCGATCAGTCTACCTATAACCGCATCGGCGTCTTTTTTCAGGAAGCCCTTGCCAGCATTGCCCAGGGTGGCATGGTGTTTCACCCCTTCGGCATTGGCCCCCTCGACTGGGATTCAGCCGAAATTTTCAGCACTTACCCACACAACACCTTTCAGGAAAAAGATTATTACGAAGTCCTGAACCAGGTGATCCGTGAAATCGCCACCAAATCAAAAGCGGTCATACTTGGGCGTGGCGGCAGTCAGATTCTGCGTGATCGCGCTGACGCACTTCACATTCGCGTTGTTGCTGACCATGAAGACCGCCTGAAGCATGTCATGCAGGAACAGAGCCTCGACCGCGAAAAGGCCGAAGAGTTGATCACCCTCAAAGATGCCGCCGCTGCAAATTTTATTTACGATTTTTTCGATACCGACTGGAATGATCCGCACCACTATCATCTGGTTCTCAACACCAGCCGAATCTCGCCAGACAAGTGCATTACCATGATTTTGAACGCTCTGAAAGCCATCGAATAAAATGTCAAAACGATTGTTTGGAATTTTGCTGGTGTTTATCAGCATTACCGCTTTTCATCTCCTCGGAACCCAGCCAGAAACCATGCCCGTCTGGTATGGCAGCATTTCGCAGAAGGTTTTTTCAGACCCGGTTGCTGCGGCTGACCGGTATGTTTTTCTTGGCGGCGACAAGGGCAAGCACGTCTTTCAGCTTTATGAAATCGATAATAGCGGGCGCCTGACCGCCGAATCGGTCAAGATGAGTTACCTGCCCTACCCTCCGCTCGTCGATGGCAATATGGTTATTCTGGCCGACTCTGCCAAAATGATCAGGGGTTTTTCGGTTCCTGGTCTGAAGATTGCCTGGGAAGCCGGCGCCATAGACTCTTTTAAAGTGCCGCCGGTCAAGGTCGGCAACGGGCGCGTCATCGTGCAATCGACCGCGAATGCGCTCTTCTGCCTCGACACCCAGACTGGCCAGCCGGTCTGGGAAAAATCCTTCACCGACAGCATTGTTAATTACAGTGCCGGCCGGGTGATCATATGCATTCACGGCTTAAATGACCAGAAGAACACCAGATGGAAGGTCTCGGCGCTCAACCCTGAAGACGGGGCACTTCTCTGGTCGACTGAAGCAAACATGAGCCAGGATACACCGCTGTTTGTGCAGAATGTCTGCGTTCTGGCAAGTTTTGACGGCGAGATTATGATTCTCGACCAGGAAACCGGCACAGTATTGTATCGTAACCAGGCCAAGGGCCTTAAAGCAGCCCAGATACTTGATGAAACTTTGATCATGATGGCTTCTGGCGGTTCAAGAATTGTTTGCATGTCGCTGATGACAGGCAATTCATGGTCTACTACCATGCAGGCCGGCTTTACCGGAGCTGCCAAATATGGCGACCGCCTGCTGCTGCTTGATAAGAAGAACCTGCGCTGCGTCGATGTCAATTCGGGTGCGCAGGCATGGCGGCGTGAACTCGATGAAGTTTACAACGCCTTTCCGCATCGCCGGGGTATTTTTGTAACCCACAAAGATTCATTCTTTTCGCGAAAAACTTTTGGCAGTTACATTGAAACCGGGTCATCGCTCAGTCTATGGTCGGTAAGCGGCCGCAGCCTGTTCATGCGCCCGCTGGTAACCGACAACGGCGACCTGCTTGTTGCTTATGACGGTACCTACAGCCTGATCGCGAAACCGACCACCCCACTGGCCGCAGCCTTAAACGCTTCTGACACCAATGGTATCGATGATCCGACCAGCAAAAATATCAAGTTCTGGAAAGATGATCAGGCCGTCAGCCCTGGCAGCAATACTGCCACCGTGACTTCGATAACGCCACCGGTTCAGGGCGAACCGGCATCAAGCACTCTGACTCCAACTTCTGACCCGATTGAACCAAAAGCATCATCAGAAAATCTGCTTGACGACGGATGGAAGAAAAGCAACTGAGCGCCCCCCCGCGAAAGCTCTGTTCAAGCCCCTCTGGCCCGTTTGCCAGAGGGGCTTTTTAATGTTATCATGTAAGACTCTCTTCAGTCTCAGGAGGTAAAATGAATAAAAAACTCTATACAGGTTTTGATATAGGATCAGTCAGCATAAATGCGGTAGTCTGTGATTCCGATGGTAATTTTGTTGAAGAAATGCCATACCACCGGCATTTTGGCCGCACTCTTGAACTTTGCGCCCACATTCTCGGGCAGATAGAAGAAAAATATGGCCGCGATAACATAGCCGGGGTTGCCTTCACCGGCACCCATGGCAAATCAATTGCCGCCGAACTGAAAACATATTTCGAAATTGAAACCACCGCCCAGACACGCGGTCTGTTCGCCCTGATGCCGGAAGCCCGCACCGCCATTTCGATTGGCGGCCATGATTCGGCTCTTCTGGTGCTCACCCCGACCGAAAAAACCTTCATCCTTGATGATTTTAAGCTGAACGAAGCCTGTGCCGCCGGCACTGGCAGCTTTATCGATCAGCAGGCTGAGCGCATTTTTTCAGATGTTGAAGAATTCAACTCGATCAGCGACCCGCAAAAGCGCATGGAATCAATATTGATGCGCTTCATGGAAGAAGGGCGCAAATCAGACTGCCCGGCGAGCGTTGCCTGCCGCTGCACTGTTTTCACCAAGTCAGACATGATTCACCTGCAGAACAAAGGTATTCCGATTCGTCACATCATCAGCGGGCTGCACGAAGGGGTTGCCAAAAACTACAAATCAACGCTCATCAATAACCGCAAACTGCAGGCCCCGGTCGCCTTTATCGGCGGCTATGCCTCGAATCTTCTGGCCCGGCAGGCGTTCGAGAACATTCTGGGCCTCAAGGTCAGTGTTCCAGATCATTACACGAGCGTAGGCGCTCTGGGCGCCGTCCTCAATGCCATCAGCAAGCAGCAGGGCCGGGCGGTAACCGCGGCCCAGATCAACCAGCTCAAAGCCTCAGAAGCCTTTGCTGCGGTTCGCACCGAACCACTGACTCTCAAGCTGCACCCATTCGCCGAATGCGGCAAGGCCGAAGGCCTGCCGGCGGGCGATGAAATATTCGATGTATATATGGGTTACGATATCGGTTCGACGACCACCAAACTCGTTCTGATCACCCCCGAAGGCCGGGTTATTTATAAGCGTTATATTGCTACTGAAGGTCAGCCGGTTGTAGCGATTAAAAAAGCGCTGCGCAACTGTGTCGAAACTATCGATGTTAACCGGGTTAATGTGCTGGGCGTTGGCACTACCGGCTCGGGCCGCGAAGTCGCCAACCTGTTCGTAGGTGCCGACGATGTGGTCAATGAAGTTACGGCGCATGCCCGTGGCACCAGCCATTTTGAACCAGGCGTCGATACGATTTTTGAACTCGGTGGCCAGGACGCAAAATACACGGCACTCGGCAACGGTTATGTCGTCGATTTTCGCATGAACAAAGTCTGCGCGGCTGGCACCGGCAGCTTTCTTGAAGAAACTGCCAACAAACTCGGCATCAATATCGCCGGCGAATACGAAGAAATGGCGATGCGCGCCAAGGCTCCCTACCGCCTCACTGAGCGCTGCACCGTTTACATGGAATCAGATCTGATGTCTTACCTGCAAATGGGTGGCGCGGTTGAAGATCTGCTCGCCGGCCTGTCGCAGGCCGTAGTTCACAACTATCTGAACCGCGTCGTTCAAGATGGCAAGATCGGCAAAAAAATCAGTTTTCAGGGTGGCCCCTCACTGAACAAGTCAGTGGTTGCTGCTTTTGAACGCATTGTCGGCAAACCGATCATCACTCTGCCGCACCGCGAAGTTATGGGCGGCATTGGCGCCGCTCTGCATGCCATGGATGAAATCAAAGCCAGGTTGGCCGCAGGGCAGCCGTTTAAAACAAGGTTCCGTGGCTGGGGTGTCGTTGAGCAGGCTTTTGTCCATGACGAAGAAATCTGCAAACGCAACCCGAACTGCCACAATCAGTGCAAACTGCAGATTTACAAGGTCGGCAACGACGAAGCCATTTATGGCGGCGACTGCGGAATGTATGAATCGCGTCAGCAGTCTGGCAAACGCGCTCCTGATTTCAACCGGGTTCGCCAGGAACTCTATTTCAAGCACATGAAAGGCCTCTATCGTGTGGCCGGCGCACCCGGCACTGCTGAAAAAAGCGGCAAGATTGTCATCGGCATGCCACGCGCCCTCGGGTTTCACCAACTCGGCCTGTTCTGGGCACATCTGCTGACCAGTCTCGGCTACGAAGTCGTCATCAGCCCAGAAACCAACAGCGAAATCGTTGACCGCGGCATATCAGCAATGACCTGCGAAGCCTGTTTCCCGGTTAAGATTTCACATGGGCACGCGGCAACCCTCAAAGATCAGTGCGATTTTCTCTTCATGCCGATGCTCATCGAAATGGAAGGAAACCAGGGCAACAATGCCTTCTATTGCCCCTACGTTGAGGCCAACACCTTTATGCTGATCGCCGCCCTGGGCCTCGATACGAAGAAAGTTATCAAACCGGCCGTCTACTTTAAAAAGGGCAAAATGGATATGCATCTGTCGTTCGCCGGCGAATTCAAACGTCTCGGCCTGCGCTTCAATGATGCTGAATTCAGCAAGGCTTACGACGAAGCCATGGCAGTGCTCAACCAGTTCGATGCCGATATCAAGCGGGTCGGCCAGGAAATCCTCAAAAACCTCGGCGACCGCCGTGCCATCATCGTTATCGGCCGCCCATACAGCGCCTACGATTCCCGCACCAACCTCAATCTTTTTGCCACTTTCAGCCGCCTTGGCGTGCATGCGATTCCCCAGGAATTCCTCGACTTATCTGGAATCGACGTCGAAGCCGAATACCCGAACATGTATTGGGGCTTTGGCAACCGCATTCTTCAGGCCGCCAAGTATATCAACCGCGATACCAGACTGTTCGGTCTCTATCTGACCAGTTTCTCATGCGGCCCCGATTCATTCGTTCTGCATTTCTTCAATCATGAAATGAATCGCACCGGCCGCCCTTATCTCGAACTCGAACTCGATGAACACTCAGCCGGCGCCGGAGTCGAAACCCGCCTGCTCGCTTTTATCGATGCGATCAAGAATCAGCAGCAGATCACCATTCTTTCGCACAAAGATATCAACTTCGTGCCGCGCAAATCGACGGCGCCGCTCACCGAACGCACCCTCTACCTGCCCAAAATGGCCGAAGGAGCACGCTGTCTCGCGGCGGCCTTCAGACACCTTGGCTGCAAAGCCGAAGTCATGCCGACTTACAGCAATGCCGGCCTCGAATTCGGCAAAAAGCATACTTCCGGCAAAGAATGCTTCCCATGCATCGTGACGACCGGCGACATGTTCGACATCATTGACCAGCACATGGCCGAAGGCATGGATGTAAATAACGGCCTGGCTTTCTTCATGCCAGAAACCGAGGGCCCGTGCCGCTTCGGGCAATACACCCGCCTGCATCGCATTCTGCTTGATAAATATAAATATGTGAACGTGCCGATTCTTTCACCCAGCTCAGAAGACAGTTACCGCTTCAGCGGCTATTTCAACGATGACCAGGCGTTGCGCTTCCGGCAACTGGCATGGCAGGCCATCGTTTATTCTGATCTCATCGAAAAAGCCCTGTGGCGCATCAGACCCTATGAAAAACTAAAGGGCACCACCGATAAAGTATTCGAAGACGCTATGAAAGCAGGCATCGATGCGATTGAAGCTGGTGGTGGTCTGGCCGTGATCAGGGCTGCCAAAAAGTCGGCCCGGGCCTTTGCCGCCATCGAACGCAACAATGAGCAGCGACCGTTGATCGGCATCGTCGGCGAAATATTTGTGCGAACCCACAAGGAAAGCAATCAGCAGCTGATCAAGACACTAGAAGACATGGGCTGCGAAACCTACACTTCATCGGTCGCCGAATGGATCGAATACACGACCCACACCAGCATTGAAGAATCAAAAGAAGCATTCAGACGCAAAAAGAGCCTCGGCAACATCGGCGAAACTGCCAAATTCTGGCTGACCGGCAAGTATCAGCGCCTGGTCGCCAGTTTTATCTCACAGCCCTTCTCGCGACTGCTCGACAACCGATTCGATCACTCGACCGAACACATTCTGCACGAAGTCGGCGAGACCTTCTCGAACCACATCAACGGCGAAGCCATTCTCAGCATCGGCGGGGCTCTCGCCTTCGCGAAAGAAGGTTATAATGGCGTTGTCAACTCGATGCCGTTCACCTGCATGCCAAGCACCATCGCCAGCTCAATTCTCAAGGTCCACATGCGAAATCAGGCCCCATTCGTCGACATGGTCTACGATGGCAGCATCCTGCCCAACCGCGAAACCAACCTGGCCACCTTCGTGTTCCAGGCCAGACAAAATCTCGAGAAGAACGGCAGAAAATCCTGACTCCTCAATAAAAGCGAATCTTGACGGCAAAACAAAACGGCACCCATAAAAAGGTGCCGTTTTTGTTTTGCTTCAGCAGGCCCAGTCATTGATAACCGCTTGAATAAAGTTCAGGCAGACAGGCCGGGCAGTTGAGGCAGCCCTACCTTGTGCTTCAAAAGAATCAATGATCGCTCAACTTCTTCTGGCCTGCTTCCCATTCCTGCAAAAAAGGGATCTCGGGAACATCGTTAACAATTACGCCAACACCCATGGCATGAAGTTTCTGGGCATCATGATCGGTCGGCAGACATTCTTGAAGCGGAAACATCTGCATGGCGAGAAACTGGCGTGCGAGGCCGTCGGTTTCGCCCGCCGTGCGCTTCTGGTAATCGCTGGCGTGTAATGCCGCCAGGCCCACCGAATCAAGCATGTGAATGGTCATTGCCAGATGAGCGCCATGCTGTTTTTCAATGGCTCTGATAGAGGTGGCCAGCTCATGGGCTGCGGCCGCCACCTCATAAAATGCAGCAAATCTGAGGCTGCGCATTGCTTTCTTCTGAAAAGCTTTAATCTGACGGCGAACTTCATTCAGGGTCTGGGTTGTCATGATTCCCTTGAAGGCAGTTGGCCTATCTGCGGGAAAAATTGATTTCATGCTTACAAGGTCAGCGGTAACTATCGGTGTGCCGGATCTTTGAAAACGCCGGGCCTGCAAATCGATATACCAGGCCACCGGCAAATTCAGACGCTGCAAAATGGCGATCTTCTTGAAAATAGCGTCTGACTTACCATGGGTCTGGCCTGCATAGTAAGGCATACGGCTCTTATGGCAACGCATTGCCTCGGTCAGGTGTTCATATAACCCGCCCTGGGTCGGGTCAACCAGCCCCCTGTAAAGCTGGTGCAGACGGGGTGACTCGCTTCCATGGGCACGGCTGAAAGCATGCTGCACAATAACCCCTTTAAAATCCTGACGAACCAAAGCCGTGGCCGGTGCCAATTCTATTTTATCAAGAACATTCTCAGCCTTCTCAAGATATAGCTGTTCAACCTCGTCCTGGCCAGACTGATAAGCATCTTTGGCTCCATGCAGGGCTCCGATAAATTCGGCAAAACTGCCCATTTCACGATAATAATCTCTGGTTACGGTCTCTGCCCGCACCAGACCAGCGCAAAACACAGCCACAAACAGCAGCGCCATCACCAAAAATTCAGATGCCGGTTTCCTCATGTTTTCCTCCCGCTCTATTATTTAAAATAATTCTATCAGCTTCATAATCATTGCGCAATCTACGTCAGAAAACCTGAAAACAAGTTCACCCGGGTTTAAAATCTTTGAGGCGGGTATGCAGTCGCTGGTAGAGTTCTGGCAACCATGCAGGCTGTGAAAGATCGGGCGGTGGCTGGCGGCGAAAGTCATGGGGAACCATGAGCACTTCGACGTTGTTGTAGCCAACCCGGGCGACCAGAACGAAAAGCTCTTCGATCGCCGGGTCACCGATGGCCAGGCAACCGATTGACACGGCACGACCATGAATAAAAATATCGCCGCCAGGGTTGGTGCGACCCTCGTCAGCGGCCATCTGCAGGTCAAAGTCGTTGGGGTAATTGATCTTCATCGAAAGATGAAAACTGCTGTTGGGGTTCAAGCCGGCGAGTCGATAAAAGCCTTCTGGAACCTGCAAGTCACCTTGGCGCAGCTTAGGCCCGGCCTGGCCACTGGCAGCCAGAACTGGCCACGAGGCGATTAAACGATCAGCAGCACCGTCTGATGCCCAGACTTCGAGGAGTTTTTCGCGTTTCAGGGCGATGAGGGTCAGCGACCCTGGCGGGTAACTGACCCCGGCGGCCGCGAACCTGGCCCGCCATTTCCCTTCGCTGGCGGGCGCATACATTTCGAGAACATCGCTTACCGAGCGCATTCCATTTGTCCTGAGGTAGAAGTCTAAAATCTGTTCACCCACGAGCCAGTAGCCGGCGGCGGCCAGCAAACCAGCGCCAAGAAAGATTAACAGAGCAACCTTAACAATTTTCATCGGCCCTCACTTTGCCAGGCCCACCAGTTCTGAAGTGATCTCTGAACCCAACGAGGTCAGCGCCGGTTTATCGAAGGCGAAGAACTCCGGGCCCGCATTTTCAGTGATCGGCATAAGCTGTGCCAGTGCGTGAATCATCTCAGGTAAAAGAACCGGCTGCTGTTTCAGGGTCAGTGCCGGCGATGACGGCGAGAAAAACCCGGCCATAACGGTCACGTTTGTTATCGCCCACCCCCTTGATGCCACGCATTGCATCGAGATCAGCCGGCTTGAGCAAAGCCAGCGAGGTCAGAACCGAATCGGCAAAGACCATATAGGGCGGGATACCAAGTTGGCGGGCGAGCAGCAGGCGCAGGCGGCGCAGGTTTTCGAACAGCGGTGTCGCAGCGCCTGGCAAAGCATCGGCAGTTGCCGATTTTTTGCTCTTGCGTGCTGGAAGCCTGACGACCGGGTGCCCAAGTCGAACCGGCTCTGTGCCCTTGCAGGCATTCAGGCCTGACTGAGTGACCTGCAGTAACGGGTATTCACCATCGGTTACCGCAAGATGCCCCTGCACGATCAACTGGTCGATCCAGGCACGGATAGCCTTTTCAGGGGTGCCTTTCATCAGGCCGAAAACCTTAAGCCCGTCATGGCTGTTGGCCGAGATGCGGTCGTCTTCGCTGCCAAGAAGCACTTTGGTTACATAACCGGCACCGAAGCGGCCTTCGGTGCGATAAACCGCGCTGATAATCTTCTGGGCAATGAGTTGTGATTCTTCGCCTGGCATGGCGGTGGTTTCGCCAAGACAGACATCACAGGCGCCACAACCTGGCTCAGCGGCATCGCCGGCTGAATAGCCTTCCGGGGGGTATGGCTTGCCAAAATGCTCTGCCAGAAGGCGGTGGCGACAGACCGGGGCGATGGCATAGCGGCCGATCTCATTGAGCTGGCGCTCGATGACACGGCGGCGGGCCGGCGAAATATTTTCTTCGCGAAACGAGAGCATTTTATGGGTAACGAGGTCGCCGACCGAAAAGAGCAGCACACATTCGGCCGGTTCGCCGTCACGGCCGGCACGGCCAGATTCCTGCTGGTAATGTTCGATCGACTTTGGCGTATTGGCGTGAACGACGTAGCGCACATTCGAGCGGTCGATACCCATGCCGAAAGCAATCGTCGCCACGATAACGTCGAGGCGTTCGTGAACGAAGTCGTCCTGGGCGGTGGCACGCAGAGTGCCGTTCAGCCCGGCATGGTATGGAGCGCACGAAACTCCGGCCCGGGCGAGGCTTTTAACCAGGCGATCAACTTCTTTGCGGGTCTGGGCATAGACGATACCGCCCTCGCCATGATGCCTGCGAATTACATCAAGAACCTGAGCACCCTGATCGTAACGCGGAAACGAGCGATAGGTAAGGTTCGGGCGGTCAGGGTGACCGATCAACGCGACCGGATCACGCAACCCGAGCTGGGTAACTATATCGGTCTGCACATTCGGGGTGGCGGTGGCAGTCAACGCGATGCGCGGCACCCCGGCAAAACCTGCAAATAAAGGCCCGAGCTGGCGATATTCAGGTCTGAATTCATGCCCCCAGTGCGAAACACAATGGGCTTCATCGACAGCAAACAAACCAAGCCGCGGCCTGATCAGATCAAACAACCCGCCGGTCACCAGTCGTTCGGGGCTGACGTAAAGCAGGTCGAGGCTGCCGGCATGGAGTTGCGCAAAAACCCGGCGCCGGTCTTTTTCGGGGCTTTGCGAATGCAAAGCCCCGGCTTGCATGCCCATTTCGTTAACCGCTGCAACCTGATCGTCCATCAGAGCTATGAGCGGCGACACAACCAGCACCAGCCCGATTCCACAGGCCGCCGGCAACTGATAACAGAGGCTTTTTCCACCGCCGGTCGGCATGACTACCAGAGCATCACGGCCTCCCAGCACTGTTTCGACAGCCTGGTGCTGCAAAGGGCGGAACTCATGGTAGCCCCAGTATTTTTCGAGGGCCTGTTCGGGGGTGAGCTTTTTCATAATCTATGTATAGCAGCTTAACGAAGCGCGGGCAATATGGCAAAATCGAGATAAATCGATCTTGCAGCCAGCAGAATTCACCGCAACGAAGTTCATTCTGGCTTTGCCGGGATGCCACGCCTCAAGCACGCTGATTGTTAGTAGTGCCAGCCAGCGATGGCATCGCTGGCTGGCAAAACGTTCATTGCCATTGCCACCGGATTCAATTCTAAGAATTCAGGCATGGCTCAGCCCTTAAGAATTTTTTTAATTTTCAAGACCTGCCGGGCCATTTTGCCGAAGTTCTTGTCGGCACGATGGCGTTCGTGAAGTTTCTGCTCAAACCTCGACGATTCGCGCCGTAACTTCATGTAACTGGCCAGAGCCGCCGCATCGATGGTCTGGTCAGCCAGGGCCGCCAGAACCGCGCAACCGGGTTCTGAGGTATGTGAACAATCAGAAAACCGGCAATCGGCCGCCAGCGCCTCAATGGCCGGAAAAGTCTCGCCAACGCCATCGCCGGCATCTGACATCGCGACTTCGCGCATACCAGGGGTATCGAGCAACAAGGCGCCACCGGGCAGCAGATGCAGATGCCTGCTGCTGGTGGTATGACAACCCCGACCGGTGGCAAGGCTGACCTCTGAGGTTGAAAAGAGATTTTCACCGGCAAACCAGTTGATCAGTGAAGATTTGCCGACCCCCGAGGAACCGGCAAAGCAGAAGGTTCGACCGGCAATCATCATCCGACGTACATGATCAAGACCAAGACCGCTTACCAGACTGGTAGCAACCACTTCAACCGCCGGATGACGCCTGAAAATCTGAACTTCAAGATCGCGCCAACCTTCTTCTTCGAGCAGATCGCATTTATTGATCAGCACCACCGGGTTGATGCCGCCATTAAGAATCAGTGCCAGATAACGATCGATACGATTGATACGGAAATCGCGATCGGCAGCGATGACGACAAAGACCGTATCGACGTTGGCCGCAATAATCTGCACATCAAGCTTGCCGACCGCTGACCGTTCAAGGCAGGTCTGCCTTGGAAACACCGCGTCAATTACCGCATTCTCAGCATCGGCCCGGGTGAAGGCTACCCAGTCGCCAACCGCCGGCAGATCACGACGAGTTTCGGCAGCATGCCTGAGCTTGCCGCTCAGAGTGGCGCGGAAATTTCCCGCAGCGCTCTGAATCATATATATTTCGCGGGAATCTGAAACAACACGTGCAATGTTTTCAAGAGCAAGCCCAGTTTCAAGTCGGTGGCGCTCCTGAAAAAAGCTGTAACCTGATTTTTCGAGTTCTATAGACATTTTCTTATTAATTCCTTGTGATAAAAAGGGAAGAAGCAACCTGTCGGCAACTGCGGAAAGCTGCCATACATGCGGCAATCAAGCCGGACAGCAGCAAAAACCGAACAGCAGAAGACACCATGCCAAAAGGCGATTGGAATTGCCCTCAAACAAACGGGTTGCGCGAAAAAAAAATCAGCGCTTAGTGATCCTGGCAATCATAGTATGTACCTCCCGTTGTTGAGGAATTTCGAACCCTCTAATCATACCGCCCCAAATTCAAATTGTCAATCAAGCAACTTGCAAATCAGACTTTGAGATGAATCCTCAGACACTCACGCATCCTGCGCTTCGGCGTAGCCGATCTGCCGACTCGACAACCGAAGCGACAGGATGCCGCAAATGTCTGCAAGGCTTGTTTTGCAGTGGAAACGAATAAAGCTGTTGTTACCAGAAAAGTGGCGCAACGATGACAAAGTCGTGGCGCCGACCTTTATCGCGGTGGTCAAACGGGCCACTCCGATGGTCACGGTCATTGCGGTCGCGGTCATGGCGGCCATTGTCATGGCGGTCGCGGTCTCGGCGGTCATTGTCATGGCGGTCACGGTCACGGCCGCGGTCATGGC
>Ga0116171_10003898_pt1 | contig 13650 bp, 9 predicted proteins | sample AD_JPNHW2_MetaG_FD_89798 | JGI IMG/M metagenome (GOLD analysis project Ga0116171, IMG submission 89798) | Active sludge microbial communities of municipal wastewater-treating anaerobic digesters from Japan - AD_JPNHW2_MetaG | ecosystem: Engineered > Bioreactor > Anaerobic > Digestate | place...
TAATTGTTCATTTCTTTGTCGGCTTTGCGGGCATTGGGGTAGCAATGTTCCAAAAGCAGCCAGAATTTCTCACCGTGATTTTTTACGACGGTGTGCGCTAGTTCGTGCAGCAAAACATAGTCGATTAGATGCTCCGGAATACGCATCAAATGCAGATTCAGGTTAATGTTATTTACCGAAGAACAACTTCCCCAGCGCGTTGACGCATTTTTTATACTCACATTCTCGTATTTGAAGCCGTGCTTGGCAGCCAGTTCCTTTATTCGTTGGGGAAGGTATATTTTGGCTTCATAACGCATCACGTCAATAATTGTTTTCTTTATAAATTCCTGAACCCGTGGTTGCTCATGATTTACCCATTCCGGAATAATGATTTGAATTACCCCGTTGCCAACCCTGTTGTAAACCTTGTTGGTATTGGTTTTTGTTATTGCCAGTTTGTGAAATCGCGTTCTGAAATTGCTTTCCGGAGAAAATACGGTTGACTTTTTCTGAAGTTTAAGTTTATGCTTTCGAATCCAGTCGGCTTTCGACTCCACAAACCGGATGGCGTCGCGGGCAGGCGCAGAAGGCGGCATCGACACCACAATCTCTCCGTCGGATTTGATGCTGAGCCGAATACGTGTTGAACGTTCATTGACAGACAAAGTCACGTCGCCAACCTGCTCGATATGTACACTTTTTGATGCCACTCAACCCAATTGAATATTTTGCTAAAGTAACTCAAAAAGGTCTTCAATTTTTAGATGTCCGCCTTTTCTGTGTCTGACAGTTAAGATTTTAATGTTTCCAAACATATATCATCAGCACAGTACAGCATTGTAATCAATTGCAGTTGTTGTATTTTTACTTACAAATAGTTTTTCAATGGACTCTAACCTAAACACATGAAGATGAGAAAAGTAGTATTGTTTATTTGCTTTATTTCCTTGGTTTTGCAAGGAAGTTATGCCCAGAAAAAACTCTCCAACGAAACAGAAGAACAAAAGAAAGAACGAATGGCCTGGTGGATCAACGACCGTTTCGGAATGTTTATTCATTGGGGCTTGTATGCGCTTCCGGCCCGCCACGAGTGGGTGAAAAATCAGGAGCGGATTACAACTGAAGATTACCAGAAATATTTCGAAAACTTTAATCCCGATTTGTACAATCCGCGCGAATGGGCTAAAACAGCCAAAGCAGCGGGGATGAAATATGCAGTTATTACTTCGAAACACCACGAAGGTTTTTGCTTGTTCGATTCGAAATTTACCGATTATAAAGCCACAAATACTCCAATTGGCAGGGATCTGCTGAAAGAATGGGTGGAGGCTTTCCGTGCTGAAGGATTAAAAGTTGGGTTCTACTACAGTTTGATTGACTGGCACCATCCCGATTTTACGGTTGACCGGGTACATCCGCAGCGTACCGACGACAAAGCCAAACTGGCCGAACTGAACAAGGGACGCGATATGAACAAATACCGCGAATATTTGCACAATCAGGTTCGCGAATTGCTTACCAACTACGGAAAGATCGACATTCTCTGGCTCGACTTCTCCTATCCGGGCGAAAATGGGAAAGGTGCCAAAGACTGGGACTCGGAAAATCTCTTAAAAATGATCCGTCAGCTTCAGCCCGGAATTATTGTTGACGACCGTTTAGACCTGAAAGAATACGAAGATGGCTGGGATTTTACTACGCCTGAACAATACAAAGTGTCGAAATGGCCTGAAGTGAATGGCAAGAAGGCTTATTGGGAAACGTGTCAAACCTTCAGCGGATCGTGGGGATATTATCGCGACGAAACCAGTTGGAAAGACACAAAGCAACTGCTTGGTTTATTAATCGAGTCGGTTAGCAAAGGCGGAAACCTGTTGCTTAATGTTGGCCCAACTGCCCGCGGAATGTTCGACGAACGCGCGAACAAAGCACTGGCTGCAATGGGCGAATGGATGAAATGGAACAACCGCTCAATTTATGGTTGTACCCAGGCACCTGATGAATTTAAAGCTCCGGCAAACACTTTGCTTACCTACAACCCTAAAACCAACCGGCTGTACATTCACCTGCTCGACTATCCGCTGCAAAACCTTACGTTGACGGGATATGCCGGAAAGGTAAAATACGCGCAGTTCTTGCACGACGCTTCAGAAATTAAAATGTCGCAGCGTAGCCACGAAGGCGAAAATGCCAACGATTTGAACCTCAGTTTGCCTGTTTTGAAACCCAATGTCGAAATTCCGGTAATTGAGCTAATGTTGAAATAGATTAAGGTAATTAGCTATAGTTCAAGGCGGTTCAATTTGATTTGGACCGCTTTTTCTTTTTCCGGCTAGCCGATAATCGGAATAAAAATCAGAAAATATTGCAGAGTGCGTAACGTTTTTGGAAAACTGAGGTCTTTCGGGTGTAGTATTCATGAAAACCAATTAAACACAAGATTAGATGAGTTCAAAAACAGCGCTTATAGCTTTATTCGTTCTTCTTTTTACCGGCATTTTTTCCGATTTGTGTGCTCAAAATCAAGCGAAGAGAGTTTATAACACGGCTTTTGCCAAAACTGCTCCTGAAATTGACGGACAAATGAATGACCCTTGTTGGGAACAAGTAGAATGGAGTGGCGATTTTATCCAGATACAGCCTTACGAAAATAAAGCGCCGTCGCAACAAACAAGTTTCAAAGTTCTCTACGACGACGATAATCTCTACATATTGGTCCGCGCTTTCGATTCGGAGCCCGACAAGATTAGCCGACGTATTTCGCGCCGCGACAATTTTGATGGTGATATGGTTTCCGTTGCCATCGACAGTTATTACGACCAGCAAACCGCTTTTTCTTTCACGGCCATGGCTTCGGGAGCAAAAGGCGACGAGGCCGTGACCCAGGACGGAAACAATTGGGACGAAAGCTGGAACCCGATTTGGTTCCTGAAAACTTCGATTGATGATAAAGGCTGGTGCGCCGAAATGAAGATACCGTTCAGCCAGCTTCGGTTTGGCAAAAAAACCGAGCATATATGGGGAATTCAGGTTATGCGCCATATTTTTCGGCTCGAAGAACGTTCTACCTGGCAATTTATCCCCAAAGGCTCGCCCGGACAAGTGCACCTGTATGGCGAGTTGCACGGAATAAACGACATCAAACCCAAGCGAAAAGTTGAATTGTTGCCATACACCGTTGCCCGTACCGAACGCTTTGCAAAAGATGGAGACAATCCGTTCCTGAATGGGAAAAAGAGTGCATTTTCAGCAGGACTCGATGGCAAGGCGGCCATTACCAACGACCTGACGCTCGATTTTTCAATCAATCCCGATTTTGGACAGGTTGAAGCCGACCCGTCGGAGGTTAACCTGAGCGCATTCGAATCTTATTTCTCTGAACGACGACCGTTTTTTGTTGAGGGGAAAAATATCTACGAGTTCGAACCTTCGAGTTCTATTGTGATTCACAATATGGGTGCCGATAACCTATTTTACTCGCGTCGAATCGGGCGTTATCCGCACAACTCGCCCGAGTTGAAAGAAAATGAATATGCTGATATTCCGGAGGCGACAACGATATTGGGAGCCATGAAGCTTTCAGGAAAAACAAAAGATGGCTTGTCGATTGGGGTTTTAGAAAGCGTAACGGCCAATGAAAAAGCGACAATCGACAATGGAGGCGTCAGGCGAAAAGAGTCGGTTGAGCCATTAACCAACTATTTTGTTGGTCGGTTACAAAAAGATTATAACAAGGGCGAAACCGTATTTGGCGGAATTGTTACGGCTGTAAATCGCGACATTACCAACCCGGCGCTAAATTACTTACCCACAGCTGCATATACTGGTGGGCTTAACTTCAATCGCAATTGGAACGAGCGCACCTGGTATTTCAATGCCAACGCCATATTTAGTTATATCAAAGGAAGTACCGAAGCAATGGTGAATGCGCAAAGGTCGTCAGCCAGGTATTACCAGCGACCCGATGCCAATTATGTGACGCTCGATTCGTCGCGAACTTCGCTGGCAGGGTATGGCGGAACACTTAAATTTGGAAGGAGCAGTAAGAAGAGATTGCAGTTTGAAACCAGTTTTACACTACGTTCGCCCGGTTTGGAATTCAACGATATTGGCTACATGCGCTATTCCGACGTCATTCATCACGGATCGTGGGTGGCTTACTACATTCGCGACCCGTTTTCAATCTTCAATAACTTTTACCTGAATACAAATTATTGGGCGTATTGGAATTTCTCAGGAGAAATGCTTTCGGCTTTTACCAACATGAATTTTAATACGCAGTTTAGGAATAAATGGCGACTGAATGGAAATCTCACGAGAAGTGGCAATAGCAAATCGACTAACCTGTTGCGCGGAGGTCCAACTTTCATTCTGCCCGGGGCGTTAAATGTTAACCTGAATGTGCAATCGAAACAGTCGCGAAAAACATCGATTTATGCCGGAAGTTATCAGGGATTTGGCGACGTAAAAAGTTTCAGGAATCAGGAATATTGGGCCGGAATAAATTATCGTCCAATCAATTCGTTGGCAATTTCGTTTTCGCCGGATTACAGTATTACAAATAACGAGCTTCAGTACGTTTCGGAGCAGGCTATAACAAATGATCCGAGGTACATCTTTGCCCGGATCAACCAAAAAACCGCTAGTTTCACCTTCCGAATCAATTATACGTTTACTCCCGAATTGTCGCTCGAGTACTATGGGCAACCTTTTGTTTCGGCCGGAAAATACACCGAATTTAAGCGGGTTACTTCGCCTAAAGCCGATAGGTTTCGCGACCGGTACAACAATTTCAGTACTCAGGAGTTGAGCTTTTCAAAAGAGAACAATTCATACTCAATTGACGAAGATCACGACGGAAAATCTGACTATTCGTTTGATAATCCTGATTTTAACTTCCAACAGTTCAGGTCGAATCTGGTATTGAGATGGGAATACCGACCAGGTTCAACGTTGTTCTTTGTTTGGTCGCAAGGGCGGACAAATTCGGTTTCGAACGGATCGTTTGATTACGACAGAGACATGAGAGACTTGTTTGGAGTCACGCCGCACAACGTATTCCTGATTAAGTTTTCCTACTGGTTTTCGTTATAATATATGAAGCAGAAGCTGATATTTAGGTTTTAAAATTTGTGTTTGTAGTTGTTACAATAAGTTTAACTTTGTTCGTCCGAACCTTAATCTCAAACCTAATTATGAAAAAGTTACTCTTATTGGGACTATTTGTGCTGATTATGTCTAATGTCAGGCTGATCGCCCAGTCGCTTCAAATCAACGAAAACGAATATTTCGAAAAACCCGGACTGAATGTGATGGTGTTTTTCGATATTTATCCTGAAGGTCATCAGGGTGGTGTTGGAATTATCCAGAACGGAACCCGCGTGGCAACCAATGGCGATTTGCGCCTGGAGCCTACTCCCGGCCAATGGCAACCCATTCCTAAGGTTGGCAAACGCTCGGTTGACCGCACTAAAAACGAAATCAGCGTAAAATGTACTTATCCCGATTCGGCGATTAATCGAAAAGGATTTAATCCTGTTGAATATCCCGATTTGTATTTTACCTATCATGTTCGAGTAGTGGGTGAAGGAAACAAATTCCGCATTTTGGTCGATCTGGATAAGCCTCTTCCGGCAGGATGGGAAAAGAAAGTCGGCTTCAATTTCGAACTTTTCCCGGGAATTCTGTTTGGTAAAAGCTGGTATCTGGATAATCAATCCGGAATTTTCCCGCTTCAGGCTAACGGACCGATGGAGAAAGACATGGATGGTAACTGGCAGGCTTTCCCAATGGCTTCAGGCAAAAAACTGACTGTTGCTCCGGAAACCATGACGCAAACCATGATCATCGAAAGTAAGGGCGAGCCACTGCAATTGATGGACGGTCGTTTTTACCACAATAATGGCTGGTTCGTGGTTCGTTCGCTGGTTACACTGGGTAAAACCGTTGGTGCAATCGAGTGGGAAGTTAATTGCAATGTGTTACCCAACTTTCTGTCGAAACCGGTAGTTCATGTAAGCCAGATTGGTTACCATCCCGATCAGCAAAAAATAGCGGTGATTGAGGTGGATAAAAACGATCCGAAACTTGAAAAGGCTAGTCTGTACCGGATTTCCGAAGATGGTGGTTTGACCGAGATACGCACCGTTGAACCCAAAAAATGGGGCAAATTCCTTCGTTTTAATTATTACCAGCTCGACTTTTCTGACGTAAAAACTCCCGGAATTTATCAGGTAAAATATGCCGGAAATACCACTGAACCGTTCCGAATTAGCACTACAATTTACGACCGAAATGTGTGGCAGCCTACCGTTGAATATTTTCTACCGGTGCAAATGTGCCACATGCGCGTGAACGAAGGTTACCGGGTTTGGCATGGCCTCTGCCACATGGACGACGCGCTGATGGCGCCGGTTGATACGAACCATTTCGACGGATATATTCAGGGACATTCGACACTGACGAAATTTAAACCGCTCGAACAGGTTCCCGGGTTGAACCGCGGTGGCTGGCACGATGCCGGTGATTACGATTTGCGTGTTGAATCGCAGGCCGGCGAAGTTTGGATTTTGTCGCAGGCTTATGAATTATTTAAGCCTGAAATTGACCAGACAACTGTTGATCAGAAAGGACATTTGGTCGAAATTCACCGTCCCGACGGAAAGAACGACCTCCTTCAGCAAATTGAGCATGGAACAATTACGATTCTGGCTGGTTACCAAAGTCTTGGTCGGTTGTATCGCGGAATTATCGAAAACAGTTTGCGCCAGTACGTGCATTTGGGCGATGCTTCAACAATTACTGATAATCGCAAATACAATCCTGAACTGAAAAAGGATGAAGTAACCGCGCACGAATCAGGAGTTTTGGACGACCGTTTGGTATTTACCGAAGAAAGTCCATGGCGTGAAATGGGTGTAGCCGAAGCATTGGCAACCGGCGCACGCGTTTTAAAAGGGTTCAACGATACACTTTCGGTTCAGTCGCTACAGGCTGCCGAAGCAATTTATGCGTTGGTTGATGCCGACAAAAATCCGCGAATGGCAGGTTCAAAAGCGAAAGCTGCGGTTGAGCTATTTATTACAACCGGAAAAGCCAATTATCGTGCTGATATAATGAAATACACCACTCCTTTAGTTTTAAAAAGAAGTGATCTGATTGGTTCTGTCGGGCGTGTTTTTAAGCAAATCGATGATCCGAAACTGACAGAAATGGTTTTGGCGGCTGCTAAAAACTACAAAGCTGAGGTGGACAAAATGAAGAACGAGAATCCATTCGGCGTGCCTTACCGACCATACATTTGGGGCGATGGCTGGAACATTCAGAGTTTTGGTGTTACCCAATATTTTCTTCAGAAAAACTTTCCTGAAATTTTTGATGCCAGTACAATGCTGAATGCATTGAATTTTGTGCTTGGAAACCATCCGGGCGAAAATACATCGTCGTTTGTATCCGGAGTTGGATCGCGCTCGGTAACTCAAGCCTATGGAGCTAATCGTGCTGATCGTTCTTTTATTCCCGGCGGATCAGTTTCAGGAACCGGAATTATTCGTCCCGATTTTCCGGAGTTAAAAGAATGGCCTTATTTCTGGCAGCAAACCGAGTATGTTTTGGGCGGTGGCGCAACTAATTTTATGTTTTTGGTGCTTGCCGCTAAAGATGTACTGAAATAGATCTGGGTTAGGATATTAAAAAACGAAAGAGCAGAAACTTATAATTTCTGCTCTTTTGTTTTTATCTTTTTTTTCTGTATTGTTTTTGTTTTGCTTTTTCTTTCGGCAGATTCCGCTTTTCTTTCTTGGGTTGCCCCGGCTTGCGTTTCTTTTCGTGGAAAGCGCCTTTGAAGGTCGGGTCGGCAGCGCGTTTTTGTCGGTCGATTTCACGCAATTGTGTCTGTAGTTCCTCTTTTTTTGTTTCCAGAATGTCAAGGTCTTCCGGAAGCTCCAGTTGTTTAATTTCCATCCGGATTAACTCCTCAATTTTTCGGAGATTGAGCTCTTCTGCCGGATTGATGAGCGAAATGGCTGTGCCGGTGTTGTTGGCACGCGCTGTGCGGCCAATGCGGTGTACGTAATCTTCCAGGTTCGATGGCAAATCAAAATTAATGACGTGACTAACTGATTCAACGTCGATTCCGCGCGACGAAATATCGGTGGTAATCAACACGCGAACAATTCCGCTTTTGAAAGCATTGATGGCATTTAGCCGGGTGCTTTGCCCTTTATTGGAGTGCAAAATACGTTTTTCGCCTTCCGAACGTCGTTTGATGATTTTGAAAACCATCTCGGCGTTTTCTTTGGTCCCGACAAAAACAATCACGCGCGAATAGGTTTCTTCGTCTCGCAGCAGGTAGTTGATCAGGTTTAATTTTGTCTGAAAATTGGGAACTTCGTAGTAAAACTGATCGATTAGTTCGGCTGGTGTGGCCGATGGAGCGACTTCAAGTCTTTCAGGAAAATCGAGAAACTCGTGGCTCATCGATTCCACTTTTTCGTTGAAAGTAGCGGAAAACAAAAGGTTTTGGCGTTTCACCGGAAGCACTTCCAGAAAGTTACGTATCTGCGGCATGAAACCCATGTCCAACATGCGGTCGGCTTCGTCGATGATCAGCGTTTTTACTTTTTTCAGCGAAACAGCTTCGGCGCGGTATAAATCCCACAGGCGACCCGGTGTAGCTACCAAAATGTCAACGCCGGGTTTTATCAGTTCGGCATGTTTGGTCCAGCCAATTCCACCGTAAACGGTTGCATGGCGCAGGTTGGTAAAGCGGGCTAAATCTTCAAGGTCTTCGCCCACCTGAATGGCAAGCTCCCGTGTTGGAGCGAGGACAATGGCACGCGGGTCGTTTCCTTCGGCTTTTACCAGTTTCATGATAACCGGGATAAGGTATGCTGCAGTTTTCCCGGTGCCGGTTTGTGCAATGCCAAGCACATCAACTCCTGAACGAATCATCGGGATTGCCTTTTCCTGGATGGGAGTTGGTTCGGTAAAACCCAACTCTTCAATTGCTTTTAAAATCGATTTGCTAATTTTTAAATCTTCGAATGTTGCCATGCCGCAAAGATAGTGGAGTATTTCGAATTCGTAAATGGTTAATTATGAACAAAGAAATACATGTATTTTTTTTAGATTTGTGTTATGGAAATTATTACGCAAAATACTGATCGACTGATTGAACTTTGTATTAATCACAAAGTTGGTCAATTGTACCTTTTTGGTTCAGCGTTAAACTCCCGATTTAATGAGTCAAGTGATATTGACTTTTTAGTGCAGTTTAATCAGGTTGACCTGCTCGACTATTTTGATAATTATATGGATTTTAAAGAAAAACTGGAGGATTTATTTGGGCGCCCTGTTGATTTAGTAGAAAATCAGGCAATAAAGAATCCAATTTTCAGGAGCGTGATAGACCGGGAAAAACAGTTGATTTATGAACGAAAAAGTGCTTAAGTCTCTATATGATATTAAGTTCGCTATTGAGGAGCTTAATTCTTTCTTTGTCGGACGTGGGAGACGATTTGAAGATTATTCAACCGATATTTTGCTGAAACGGGCGGTTGAACGCAACTTGGAGATTATTGGAGAAGCGATGAATCGTATTTTAAGAGAGAATCCCGATATTGAAATAGATAACGCCAGAAAAATAATAGGTTTAAGGAATCAGATTATTCATGGTTATGATTCTGTTTCTGACGAGAATATTTGGGGTATTGTTGTTGTACATCTTCCTAAATTAAAAAAAGAAGTCGATTTTTTAATCGGTGATTAATTCTATTTTAACACATTCGAAAAATCTGTCTGTTTTTACCCTGAACACGTTCGGCTGAGCTCACGTCGAAGCCTAAAGGGAACAGCCACATTTTTCTCCTGTCTCCTATTAGGGCTGGGGTAAAACAGGAGAAAAATTGAGGTTCATTTTAAATCTGTTAAAGTAGAATTAATTGGACTTATTATTTCAACCGATACATTTTCCCAGGTAAACTCACCACCAGTCCCTTAAATTCCAGACCAAGTAACAAGGCGGAAACTTTGCTCATCGGCAATTGGGTTTCAATGGTCATTTCATCGATAAACCGGTCGCCTCCTTTTAGCAAATCGACCAGTTTTTGTTCTTCGGAGGTTAATTCAGCAAAAAGAGAAGTTTGCACCGGCTTGCTTGATGGAGTTTTTACATCCCAGTTCATTGCTTTCTCAATATCAGAGCAGTTTTCAACCAGAACAGCTTCATTCAGTTTAATGAGTTTATTGCAGCCGCGTGAATATACGTCAGTACTTCGTCCGGGGAATGCAAACACATCGCGGTTGTACGAATTGGCAATGTCGGCGGTAACCAGCGCACCTCCTTTTTCGGCCGACTCAACTACAATGGTGGCATCGGCCAGCCCGGCGATGATGCGGTTGCGGCGAAGGAAATTTTGCCTGTCGATGCGGGTTTCGCTCGGAAAATCGCTCAAAAGTCCGCCATTGCCAAGCATTTTCGTTGCAATTGGCGCATGAAGCGACGGATAAACTGTGTCGAGTCCGTGCGCCAAAACGCCAATAGTTGCAACATTGTATCTCAGGCAGGATTTGTGTGCCTGAACATCGATGCCGTAAGCAAGACCTGACACAACTATAATCGGGTAACTTTTTTCAGCAAAATTCCGGATTAGTTCGTCGCATACCTCTTTCCCATAATTGGTGGCATTTCTCGTTCCAACGATAGAAATGATGCGGCTTTGATTGAGGTCGGCACTTCCTTTGTAATAGAAGATGGTTGGGGCGTCGTTGCAGCCTTTCAGGCGGGTGGGGTAGTTTCCGTCTAAATAGAAATAAGTTTGAATTTGGTTTTTTTCAATAAAATCGATTTCGCGTTTGGCCTGATCGAGTGCTTCAGTTTGAGCACCAGCAATTCGTTGCGCATTAATTTCACCGATGCCAGGGATCTTAAGCAAACTTTTTTCTTTTTCGAGCATCGCGCTTTCTGCGCTTCCTGTGTATGCAATTAGTGTTCGCGCGGTTACGGGGCCAATTCCGGGGATCAGCGAGATGGCGATTTTGTAAAGCAAATCTTCAGGTAAATCCATACTGTCAGGTTTCCTTAAAAATACAAAATCCCAACATTAATTTAAATCCCAATCTTGTTCTTTTTCATAATTTCAAGCAGAGTGGTCCTTATTTTTTCAATGTCGGCTTTGCTAAGAGCAGCTAAGCTTATTGATGGATATTCTGCAATTCCGCGTTTGGTGCGAATGGCGATAGTAAGGTCAGAAAATCCGAGCCCTTTTTCAATCTTGAAGTTTAATAGTGTTTCCTGAGGAAATTCGATGGATTCGTAGTTCTTTTTCAGAAAAGAAATGACAGGGTAATAACGAATCAAAATTTTGCCGTTTTCGGTACTGAAAAAAACATAGCACAAGTTTGCAAACTGAGCAGCGCCAACATAAAGCGCGAAAATGGCGGCAGTGACTAATACAGCCGTATCTTTTTTCATCCACAACAAAATGAGGCCAACCACAACTATTGCTATACCAATAATGTTGAATAGTCGTTTAATTGTTTTTGTTTTTTTTTGATTCGAAAACTCCATAAAATATGATGAAACTGTAAATAATCCGCGCTCCTGAATGGCAATTTATTACTTTGCCCAAAATAATTTACCTTTGCCGGAAGTCAAAATCAGAACGCCAATGTCCGACTCAAAAGTACATTCAAATATCGTTTTTTCGCGCCAGATTGATACTGAGCTCCGAAAAATAGTTCAAAAATATCCCTTCGGAAAAGTTTTTTTGCTCACTGATGAAACTGCTTCAGGATTTTGCCAACCGCTGATTCAATTGGTGATTGATGAGTTTTCGATCAAAACAATTGCAATTGCATCAGGCGAGGAAAATAAAAATATCCAGTCGGTAGTAAAGGTATGGAACTTTTTAAGCAACAACGGTGCCGACCGCAAATCGCTGCTCATCAACATTGGCGGCGGAATGCTGACCGATTTGGGCGGTTTTGCTGCCTCAACGTTTAAGCGCGGACTGGATTTCGTAAATATTCCGACCACCTTGCTGGCTCAGGTCGATGCTTCACTGGGCGGAAAAACGGGCTTCAATTTCAACGGACTGAAAAACGAGATTGGCGTTTTTATGGAGCCTAATTCAGTTATCATCAATACTGATTTTCTAAAGACCATCGACCGCGAGAATTTCCTTTCGGGATATGCCGAGATGCTGAAACACGGGCTCATCCGCAGCCGCGAGCATTGGGACGAATTGCTGGCGTACGATATGGAAAACATCGACTACGACGCCTTGCAGGAAATTATAGCACACTCAGTGGCCGTGAAAGAATGGCATGTGCTGAATGACCTGACCGAACAAAACATTCGCAAAGCACTGAATTTCGGCCACACAGTTGGTCATGCCTTCGAAAGCTACGCCCTGAAAACCGGACACCCGATTTTGCACGGCTATGCAGTGGTGTATGGCATGATTGCCGAATTGTTTTTGTCGGCCAGGCAGTGCGGATTAGGAATCGACGAACTGAATAGCATTTCGGCCTGGATGATTGCCAACTACGGAAAGTTTGAAATTCAGGAAAGCGATTTTGAGCCGCTTTACCAACTGATGACCCACGATAAAAAGAACGAAGGCAAACGCATCAATTTCACCCTCATTCCTGAAATTGGGAAAGTCGAAATCAACATCGATTGCCCGAAAGAGTTGATCATTGAAGCGTTGAACTACTACCGGGATTTAAAATAGTATCAGGTATCAGGATTCAAGTATCAGGATTTTTGCTTGATACTTACTACTTGATACTTGTGTCTGAAATCTAAAGTCTAAAATCTATTGTCTAGCGAATGAAATACCTCGTTTCCAAACCCGATAAAGCCCTGAAAGGAAGCATTGTCCTTCCCGGATCGAAAAGTGTGGCCAACCGTGCCCTCATTATTCATGCCTTGAGTTACAGCCCGTACCCGATTGAAAACCTGTCGGACAGCGACGATGTTCGGGTGATGAACGAAGTGATCAACTCGAATACCAATCATTTCGATATTGGTCACGCCGGAACTGCGATGCGCTTTTTGACGGCTTTTCTGGCGCAAATAGTGGGAGAGTGGACCATCACCGGCTCGGAGCGAATGAAACAGCGCCCGATCGGCATTTTGGTCGATGCGCTGAACAAGCTGGGTGCTCGCGTTGAATACCTCGAAAATGAAGGTTTTCCGCCATTAAAAATAGTTGGTTCGCACCTTACCGGCTGCATTCTGGAATTGGACGGAAGCGTGAGCAGCCAATATATTTCGGCCTTGCTGATGATTGCCCCAACCATTGAAGGCGGCTTAACTCTTCGCCTGAAAAACAAGATTACCTCGCGCCCTTACATCGACATGACCTTGAAACTGATGGAGCAATTTGGCGTGCAGTCGGTGTGGAAAGGCAACGAAATACGCATTGCTGAGCAAACCTACAAGGCGCGTCCGTTCTCGGTTGAGGCCGACTGGTCGGGCGCTTCGTACTGGTACCAGATGGCAGTAATGGCCGATGAACTCGATTTGGAATTGGTTGGCTTAACTACCGAGAGTTTGCAGGGCGATGCCCAGATTGCCAAATGGTTTCAGGAATTGGGAATCGATACCGTTGCCACCCCCAAAGGCTCGAAACTGGTGAAAAATGGGAAGGCTTTGCCCCA
>Ga0116171_10003900_pt1 | contig 13647 bp, 12 predicted proteins | sample AD_JPNHW2_MetaG_FD_89798 | JGI IMG/M metagenome (GOLD analysis project Ga0116171, IMG submission 89798) | Active sludge microbial communities of municipal wastewater-treating anaerobic digesters from Japan - AD_JPNHW2_MetaG | ecosystem: Engineered > Bioreactor > Anaerobic > Digestate | place...
AAAACCCTTTCAGGAATAGCAAACGGTTATTCGTCATCTCTGCTTGAGCGTGCTGCGGATGTTATGCTGAAAGAGAGAAGAAAACTTATTCTCGCTATAAGAGAGACACCTCTCAGCCTTATACATCTGAGAAACATGACCCGGGCTGCAGAAGCCGGTGCGGTAATACTCCCTGCGGCCCCGGGATTCTATCATAAGCCCTCGCTGATTGAAGACCTGGCTGATTTTATAACCGGAAAAATATTTGATCAGCTTGAAATTGAACACGGGCTGAATACAGTCTGGAAATGATTTTTATACATTTCCGGCACCCCGTCAGAAGCCGGTCCGGAATTTATACCGCCGGGACAGCGGTTTCTATCTAACAATTATAATAAACAAAGTAAACCGGGAAAAGAATATGAAAAAAAACTACCAGAACCTTTCAGATTACATAAATGAACTTGAAAAAGAAAATGAACTTATCCGCTTCAGAAAACCTGTTTCAAACATTCTTGAGATCACCGAAATAACAGACCGTATGTCGAAACTTCCCGGAGGGGGGAAGGCTGTACTCTTTGAAAATGTAACCGGGTATGAATACCCTCTTTTAATAAACCAGTTCGGCAGCACTAAAAGAATCAATATGGCGCTTGGGAGTAAAAACCTCGGCGCGCTCGCCGGAAGGCTCCAGCAGATATTAAACACAAAACCGCCGAAATCATTTATTGAAAAAATGAAAATTCTCCCTGAGCTGATAAAATATTCCCGTTTTCTTCCCCGTACATATAAAGGGAAAGCCCCATGCCAGGAGATCATCGATACCGGCAGTGCTGTTGATCTCCGGAAAATACCGGTTCTTTTCTGCTGGCCGGGCGACGGCGGCCCCTTTATTACGCTCCCGGTTGTTTTTACAAAGGGCCTGAGCGACGGGAAGCGCAATGCGGGAATGTACAGAATGCAGGTTTATGACAAAAACACGACGGGTATGCACTGGCACATACATAAGGATGGAGCGCACCATTATCACGAGTATCTCAGGGCGGGCAAACGTATGGAGATTGCCGTTGCTATAGGAACGGATCCCGCCGTGACATACTCCGCCACGGCACCCCTGCCGCGGGGAGTTGATGAAATGTTGCTCGCAGGATTTATCAGGCAGAAGCCGGTGGATATGGTAAAATGTATCACCGTTGATATTGAAGTCCCGGCTGAAGCCGAGTTTATCATCGAAGGATATGTTGATCCCGGCGAATCCCGTGTCGAGGGGCCGTTCGGTGATCACACCGGATACTATTCCCTCAAAGGTGATTACCCGGTTTTCCACGTTACCGCAATCACCCGCAGGAAAACTCCCACATACAGTGCTACGATTGTGGGTAAGCCCCCCATGGAAGACTGCTATATGGCTCTTGCCACTGAGAGGATTTTTCTTCCGATGATAAAAACCGTTCTTCCTGAAATTATTGACTACATGCTTCCCTGGGAAGGGGTGTTTCATAATATCGCCGTTGTCGCTATTGAGAAGGAATTCCCGGGCCATGCCGTAAAAGTCATGAACGGCCTCTGGGGTTCGGGGCAGATGAGTTTTGCAAAAATACTGGTCATGGTTGATACGCCGTCTCTTCTCTCCGACAGGACGGAACTTTTCAGGCATATACTCAACACGGTTGATCTCTCATCCGATATTGTGCTTACCAAAGGGATTCTCGATGTACTCGATCACTCGGCTGATAAACCCCTGTACGGCTCAAAGCTCGGCATTGATGCGACAGCCCGGATTGAAGGAGAGGATAAAAGATCGGCGAACCGCATTCATGGCAGTTTAAAGCAGGATAAGATTGAAAGCCTTGCCCTTGCCCTCGATAAAAAAATTACAGCTTCAAGAACAGTATTCGACGAATGCAGAAACAGGCTTATCATCCTTTCCGTGAAAAAAGATAAAAAAACAAATTCGGCTCATTTTTTTAAAAAAATCAGCAATACCCCCATTGCACACGAGGGGATCATTATATTGTTCGACCATGGTATAAATATAAATGATAATTCTTTTATCCTCTGGAAAGCATTTAATAATGTTGACCCCGCACGTGATATTATCATAAAAAAAGAATTAGTGATTATAGACGCCACCAAAAAAGGAATAAATGACGGGCATGCCAGGGAATGGCCTGATGATATTGAAATGTCGGAAGACGTAATTAAAAAAGTTGACCTGATTTTAACTGATGAACCTGATTTCAGCGGATAAACAGTTATAGAAAAAATTACTTCACGGTTATTGTTATATTTGAATATGATCGGGCCTTTTCAACAGGCAGAATCCGGCAGGAATTCTTCGGATTTACTCCGGCCTGCCGTACCTGAACAGCGGAAGTGTTCCCGTGATCCTGTCAACCGGCGGGATTTTTCCCGTGAATGGAATTCTTTTTTCGCGGGGCAGCGGATCTTTCCTCAGGTTTATATGCGCGGGATAGAGATAATTAAAATCAAGGTCCATCAGTCTTTTAGCGGATTCTATCTGCATGCTGCGGTTATAAAAAACAGGTACAATGCCCGCCGTACTTTTACCAAAGAGTGTCAGGCCGCAGCCGCTGAACAAAGAACCGCTCTCACTGTGGTAGAAAGAACTGTTGCCGGGCGTATGGCCGGGGAGATGCAGGAACTCCACACCCCACTGCTTTAGCGGATTATCTGCGGAATTCTGATCAAGTTCAACCAGTTCTATTTTTTCCGGCCCCGGAAGCCTTCCCGGCCTGTGATAAAGCGGTATTTTCAGTAACGGGTGAATCCTGAGAAAAGCACCCCTGCCGTTTTTTAAAAATCCGGAATCGGATTTATGTATAAATACCTTTATTTTTCCACAGCCTTCTGACTGTGCGATAGATATGAGTTCCCCGAGGCCGCCTGTATGATCCCTGTGCCAGTGAGTCAGGGCGATTCCCGTAATGTCGGCCGGGCTCATCCCCGCGTCCCTTATTGCATCAGCTATGATTCTTCCGCTGCCGGGCCCGCATGTATCAATAACGAGAATTCCGCTGCACGGTGCAGGATTCAGGATAAATGCCCTGGTGGGGAAAAATGACATTCCATAGAGCCACTTTCCTTTCACTGAGCGGATGCCGTATTGTGAGTTTAATAAATCTGCTGTTTTTTTCATGGATGTGAATAACCGATATCTGTAACCGGTTGCTGTCAACGAAAATATCAGGTACAGATTTTCCATTCCATAAATATTCCACCGCTAAAAAAATCCTTGATAAATGCCTGTACGGTTATTAAGTAGTAAATTCACGAAAATTGTGTACATTAATGGATTATGACTCGCCCCTGCGCGGAAAAATGTATTAGTTACAGGTATAAGAGCGTCTGAATTCAGCGGCTCTTTTGCGGATAAACTGGAGAATAGTATATGGATATTGATGATATAATGAATGACGGAAGCGAGTTTACAATAGACGCGGATCTGCTGGAGGGGGATCTTATTTCTGTTGATCATATCCTTCCCGAGCAGCTGTACCTGATACCGATAAGGTACAGGCCGATTTTTCCCGGGATTGTAACGCCGCTGATCATTTCCCACGGGCGGTTTACGAAAATTATAGATCGTGTTCTGAATGAATCAAGGACGATAGGCCTGGTTCTGATAAAGGACGACGACAAGGGCGAAATAAACTTCGAGGATCTTTACACTTTCGGAACGGCTGCGCGGATATTGAAGAAAATTAATCTGCCCGACGGAGGAACCAATGTCCTGATTAACAGTGTAAAAAGATTCAGGATAAAAGATGTGATAGAAAAGAAAAAGAATCTTCTCGCCGAGGTGGAATACCTTGAAGATATAGTGGATAAAAAAGCGAAGATGGAGATCAAGGCCTATACCAGGGAGGTGCTCTCAAAGCTGAAACTTCTCTCCGACAACAATCCCCTTTTTACTGAAGAGATGAAGCTTACAATGCTGAATGTTGAAGAACCTGGAAAGATCGCCGATTTTGTCACGTCGCTTCTTAACATAGAGAAGCATGAATACCAGGATGTCCTTGAGACAATTAATGTCAGGAGCCGCCTGGTCAAAGTCCTTCATCTTCTTCATAAAGAGATGGAGGTTGTTGATGTCCAGAAGAAAATTCAGCACCAGATTGGAGAGAAGATAGACAAGCAGCAGAAGGAATTTTTCCTCAGGGAACAGCTGAAGGCGATAAAGGGGGAGCTCGGCCTTGATGAGGATGAAAAAAGCGCCGACGTTAAAGAGATGCGGAAGCGCCTGGATGAAATGAAACTGAAGGGTGAAGTTCATGACAAGATGGTCGAAGAGATTGACCGTTTCACGTTTATGGACCCGTCATCTTCGGAATATTCCGTGGCAAAAAATTATCTTGATACGGTTCTCTCCCTCCCGTGGAACAAGGCCACGGTTGACTCGATCGACCTTGACAGGGCTGAAAAGATTCTGAACCGTGACCACTACGGGCTTGAAGATGTAAAAAAACGTATACTGGAATTTATAGCGCTTAGAAAAATAAAGCCCGATGCCCGGGGATCGATTATATGCCTTGTGGGCCCTCCCGGTGTCGGTAAAACATCGCTGGGGAAGTCGATCGCTTCCGCGCTCAACAGGAAATTTTTCCGTGTATCACTTGGAGGGATGAGAGATGAAGCCGAGATAAAGGGGCATCGGAAAACCTATATCGGCGCAATGCCGGGCAAGATTATACAGGGGCTTAAGATAACCAAAACGAACAATCCGGTATTCATGCTCGATGAGATTGATAAGATGGGGCAGAGTTTCCAGGGGGACCCGGCATCAGCGCTGCTCGAAGTTCTTGACCCGGAACAGAATGTGGAGTTCAGGGACTACTACCTCGATATGCCGTTTGATCTTTCAGACGTGCTTTTTATCACCACAGCGAATACCCTCGATACTATTCCCCAGGTGCTTGCCGACAGGATGGAGGTTATACGCCTTTCCGGATATATAGCCATGGAGAAGTATGAGATCGCGCGGAAGTATCTCCTTCCGAAACAGCTGAAGATGCACGGTCTCGGCAGGAACAGCATCAGGATTGAGAAAAGCGGCTACCTTAATATAATAAGCGGATGGGCGAGAGAAGCCGGTGTCCGTAATCTTGAGCGCAGCATCGAAAAGATATGCAGAAAGACGGCAACCCTTGTTGCCCGGGGGAAAAAGATACCGACAGAACCTCTTACCGGTGAACAGATCAGGGAGTATCTTGGAATCGAGGTTTACCAGGAGGAGGAGAAGCTGCAGATAAACAAACCGGGAATTGTAACAGGCCTGGCGTGGACTTCTTTCGGGGGGGTTACTCTGACCATTGAATCAATTGCTGTTAAAACCAAAAGCGGGCCCGGCCTTAAACTTACGGGACAGCTCGGCGAGGTAATGACTGAATCGGCAAATATCGCGTACACGTATATAAACCACCTGCTGCAGGATGATGAGAAGGCCAGAAATATTTTTGATAACTTTTTAATTCATCTGCATGTTCCGGCAGGAGCAACTCCTAAAGACGGCCCCTCGGCCGGTATTACAATGGCATGTTCCATTTATTCAATGATAACGGGTATTATGGCCAGAAATGATACGGCTATGACGGGGGAACTTACCCTTTCGGGAAAGGTTCTTCCTATCGGGGGGCTTAAAGAGAAGGTAATAGCCGCTAAAAGGGTAAATATCAGGCATGTAATTATGCCTTCTGAAAACAGAAAAGATCTTGAAGATATTCCTGAATATGTAAAAAAAGGGCTGACATTTCACCCGGTAAGTGATATCATTGAAGTACTTGATATATGCTTTAAGAAAAAGGGCAGTGGTTTAAAAAAACGCGGGTAATTCCTGAAACCGGCATTATACAGGATGCTGTGAATATGGACGTTACCGCCTGTTTTTAAGCCGTTAAGAAAAAAGTTAAGGGGGCTTTGGTTTATTATGGAATTTTTCAACCTGATCGAATTTATAGTAAAGGACATTGTTGATGAAGTTCTTGAGAAAGAAGATAATTTTAAAAACATAAAATTTCACCGGAATGACATAATCGCTTATGTTCTTAACAGGGTTCCTGCAAGATATGTGACGGGGGAGAGGGGGATCATTCACAGCAGAATTGCTCCCGTGAGGAAACACCAGGAGCATACCGATATACTTTTTTTAACCTATGAAGCTATAGACCTTTTTTCTAAAAGAAGAACAACTGAAATTGAAGAGATTAACGGGGGATTTGAAAGATTCTCCGGCCTGATACCTCATATGATAGGGGAGGTGCTTGAAGAGACAACTCTTTCCGTTATACCTGATCTGAAAATTACGCTTCTATATGAAGGCATACCTGCCCAGATGATGGATCTCGGATGGAAAAATCCGTATATAGCGGCAAAAGCTACAAGGGGATATTTCCACTTCTGGCCGAGATATATTGAAGATAAAATGAGCTCCGGCGGTCATGTTGAATTTACTGTCAATTTTGAACATCCGAAATTTCAGCCCCGATCTGTTAAAATCAAGTCAAAGGTGAACAAGAAAAATGACCTGGGCAACACCCAGTCGATTCCGCTGGTGCTTCTGAAATTGAAGGATGGCGTTTCTCCTGATTTTTTAACTGAGGAATAGATGTCTGCGTCTGCCGAGGAATGGAAAGCTGCATATGTCATACCCGCGGAGGCGGGTATCCATTTATTAATACAAAGATATTTATAAGAGCTTGAGAACTTTCGTGGATTCCCTTCTTCAGGGGAATGACATTAATTAAATAATAGATTGTTTAAAGCTTTTTTATCCTTTTATCGAGAAAAAATTTTTTAAGCAGGGATGATGATTTATCCCGGAGGATACCGAATTTGATTTCCGGTATATGGTTCATCCTGCTGTTGCCGCAGACGTCGAGCACTGTTCCGCATGCCCCGTATTTTGAATCCTCTGTCCCGATTATCACACGGCTGATCCTTGAGTGAACTATCGCCCCGGCACACATCGCGCATGGTTCTTTTGTTACGTACAGTTCACAGCCGGTCAGCCTTTCGTTGCCGAGATATTCCGACGCTTTTTTTATCGCGATAATTTCCGCGTGCATTGTTACATCGTTTTTTTCCCTGTTCCTGTTGGAGCCGGATGATATAACAGTTCCGTCTTTTACTATTACCGCGCCGACAGGTATTTCATCCCGCAGAGAGGCTTCTTCCGCGAGAGAGACCGCCTGTTCCATATATTCTTCTTCAGTCATCAGTTACTTGCATCTGTTGATAATAATATCCGCGAGTTTGCGTTTGGGAACATAGTGGTTCCCTTCGCTGTCCCTGTAATATTTTATATCATTACCGTTTTCTATATCTTTCAGTATAACATTCTCTTTCGGGAACCCGAGGGCAATTACAAGTTCAATCGTGTAATCTTCAGAAATATCAAGCGCGGATGCCAGGCCGTCCCTGTCAATTGATCCTATTATGCACCCCCCCATCTCCTTTGAGGCTGCGCCGAGCAGTATTGTCTGCGCCGCGATTCCGTGGTCCCATTTCACATTCTTGGAAATATTTTTGTCGGACAGGATTATAATATATGCGGACGGCCTCTCCCCCTCCGTCGGCCCGTCCCACTCGGGCAGGTACCCGGCCCATTTAAGGTAAGGGAATACGGTGCCGCGCTGCGGATACTCCACGATATAATATTTAAGGGGCTGTAAATTCTGGGCTGAAGGTATCAGCCTTGCGTTCTCAACAAGCTTAAGCAGGGCTAACCGGGGGATTTCTTTATCCTCGTAAAATCTCCTGTAACTTCTGCTTTTTTTTACTATCTCATGGAATTTCATATTGCACCTCATCAGTAAGTTTAAGTAATTTAATTACAATTTATTATCCGGTCAAGGAAAATACAGGGGGTGTCAGGCTTTCCAGATTCTACTGCAGTTTAAAAGTTATTGACTCTTTATATTTTATATATTTGAATGAGCCATGAATAAAATGAATAAAATAATATCGGCATCAACGCTGATTTTTTTACTATACTGCGCTGTACCGCTGAATTCCGCGGAAAATAACCGGGACGCAATACCGGTTTATAATGTCTCGGGTGAAATTACCGTTCCGCCCGGAAAAACTGCCGCAGCTGTGATTGCCGTTGAGATACCTGATGGTTCATATATATATTCAAATCCGAAAGGCCCGGGTATAGGTAAAGCGGCAGAAGTAACTATTGAAAAAAACAGGATAATCGGTCAGTGGGAGGCGAGGTTTCCGGAAGGGGAGAAGTATCAGGCTAAAGGTGATCCGGATCACGTGTACATATATAAAAAAATTGTACGGCTTCCATTTACTTTTACTGTGAATAAGTATGCTGCGGCGGGAAATTACACGGTAAAGGTAAAAGTATCGCTTCTGGCGTGTTCTTCGGAATCATGTATACCTGTTGAAAGAACTGTTGATTTTGCTGTTAAAGTGACCCGGGGAGTTCAGGGGGACAACCCGTATGAAATGAACCGTTTAGGTGAATTTCTCTCTCTAAGGAAAACCGTTAACACAGGATTACAACAGCCGGATAAGGATCTGATCCGTGATGACGGAAATAACGGTATTGGCAAAACCGGTATCCCCGGAGATATAATATTTACTCCAGGTTATCCTGATGGTGAAATTACCGGAATTCTAAAAGCAGTTTTTTTCGGGCTGATTGCGGGATTCATCCTTAATTTTATGCCGTGCGTCCTGCCTGTTGTCAGTCTTAAAATAATGTCCTTTGTAATGAATTCCGGGGAGAAAAAAAGGGTTGTCGTTACGCAGGGCTTTCTTTTCTCGGCCGGAATTATTGTAAGCTTTTTAGCGCTGGCATCGCTGGCCGCGTTCTCCGGTTATAAATGGGGAGAGCTTTTCCAGCAAAGGTTTTTCATTATTCTGATGGCATCCTTCATCTTTTCAATGGCATTGTCGCTTTTCGGGGTGTTTACATTTAATGTGCCTGTTTTTGCGGCAAAAGCTGTTTCAAAGACGCATGGTATTTATACAGATGCTTTTATCAAGGGGGTTGTTGCCACACTGCTGGCAACTCCCTGCAGCGGGCCTTTTCTCGGCGGCACACTTGCCTGGGCTCTTACAAGGCCCCCGGAAATTATTTTTATAATATTTCTGTCGATCGGTTTCGGGATGGCTCTTCCTTATATGTTGCTTGCTCTGTACCCTTCTCTTCTGAGGTTACTGCCCGGACCGGGAGAGTGGATGAATCACTTCGAAAAAGTGATGGGATTTCTCCTGATGTTCACGGTTGTTTATCTTCTTGGAATTCTTGATAATTACAGCAAGGTAAGGTTTGTTCTTTTCCTGTTATTCCTGTCGATCGCTTTATGGCAATTCGGTACATTCGGGTCCCTGGATAAGGAGAGGAGGAAAAGGATTGTATCCTTTACAGTAATGATTGCAATTGTTGCAACCGGGTATTTTTTATCGTTCAGCTGCCTTAATGACCGGGAAGTTTTTCCCGGGGAGAAAATCAGTTTTGATACTGAAAGAATTTTAAAGAACAGGGGAGATGGAATAATATCGGTTGTTGAATTTACCGCCGACTGGTGTCCCAACTGTTCTTTCGTGGAAAAGGTTGCTCTTAAAAATGAAAGGGTTCAGAAACTGTTCGGGGAAAATGATATTGAATTTATTGTTGCGGATCTTACGCGTAAGAATCCGGAGGCGGAAGCACTTCTTAACAGGCTCGGGGGTAAATCTATCCCGTTCCTCGCTGTTTTCCCGCCGGGGGAGGATTTCATTTCACCGGTCTGTCTGCGCGATATATATTCAGCAGATGATGTAGTGAATGCTGTCGGTATTGCGGAAAAGAGTATTCTGAAAAAAAAGGGGGTATTATATGATTCAAAATAATGTACTTCCCGATGACCTGAGCAACCAGAAAGCATTTTTTATCGACATGGATGGAGTTATAAATAAGGGGAATCATCTTATCCCCGGTGCGGCGGATTTTGTCGAAAGGCTTAAGAACGGTAATTACAAGTTTCTGTTTATTACAAATAATTCATATTACACGCAGGAAGAGCTAAGGGACAGGCTGTCGGGGCTTGGCATAAGTGTAGGAGCCGAACATTTTTATACATCGGCAATGGCTACCGCGAGTTTCTTAAGATACCAGAGAAAGAGTTTCAGCGCGTATGTTATCGGAGGTAAAGGCCTTAAAAACGAACTGGAAGCTGTCGGAGTAACCCTTACCAATAAAAACCCCGATTATGTGATAGTGGGTGAAACTGAAGAATATGATTACGGGAAAATTATTGAGGCTACTTTTTTAATCGGGGAGGGGGCGAAATTTATTGCGACAAATCCGGATATAACAGGCCCCACTTCCCGCGGCCCTGTACCTGCATGCGGCGCACTGGTTGCCCCGATTGAAAAGGTTACAGGGGTTAAAGCGTATTTCATGGGAAAACCGAATCCCGCGATGATGTACTGGGCGAGAAAAAGATTGAAAGTACATACAATGAACTCATTTATGATAGGGGACAGCATGGATACGGATATTGTCGGAGGACTTGAGGCGGGAATGACATGCTGCCTTGTACTTTCCGGTGTTACAACACTTGAGATTATGAACAAATACCCGTACCAGCCGGATTATATTTTTAACACCGTCGCGGATATTGATCCGGATAAGATTGTTTCGCGATGGAATATCAAGAAGGGTTAAAGTTGACAGAATACCATGAATTTAAAGAATATGAAGAAGGTAATTGACAGGACGCAATAGGTAGCTGAAGTTTTTGTAAGATGTTTTTTATGGGAGTTTATTATGAAAGAAATTGAACGGATAATTCTGGAATTGAAAAATCATAAAGTTGAAATTGAGCAGGATTTTGATGTGAAAGAAATCGGAGTTTTCGGATCTTATATAAGAGGTGAAGAAAGACCTGACAGTGATATAGATATCCTTGTTGATTTTGAAAAATCGATTGATCTTTTCCGGTTTCTTGATCTTGAAGAAAAACTGTCAGAGCTTTTTGGCAGAAAAGTAGATCTGGTTTCAAAAAATTCTTTAAAACCTTTCATTGGTGAACAGATACTAAAAGAGGTTTTATTTTTATGAAAAGGGTGATCTTAGATTATCTTATTGATACAAAAGATGCGATCAATGATTTAGAATCTTTTATTACCGGGGTAAGTTTTGACGAGTTTAAAGCAGATCATATGCGGAGAAATGCGGTAATCAGAAGCCTTGAAATCATTGGAGAGGCGGCAAAAAATATACCCGAAGATTTAAGGATAAAATATACGGATATTCCATGGAAGAGAATGGCTGGAATGAGGGATAAATTAATTCATGGTTATTTCGGGGTTGATTATGAATCTGTCTGGAGACTTATTACGGAGCGCATAATGGAAATAAAAGGCCCTCTTGAAAAAATGATTATTGAACAATCTGTTTCAAAAGAATAAGGATACTTTGATCTCAGGCCTGGAAATTCGGTTTTACCCCATTAAATCTTGACTAAAATTAAATTGTTTTTAATCTCGTCCCGAATAGGGTTAGAAAAAAGGAATGTTATGGAAACAGATATTTTTAACAGGTTATTTGAAGTTATAGATGAACGTAAAAAAGCGTCGCCGGAAAGTTCCTATGTCGCTAAACTGATGCACCGCGGGACGGAAAAAATAAACAGTAAGATTATTGAAGAGGCTGATGAAGTCTGTGAAGCGTCCCTTGAGCCGGATAAACAGCACCTGGTATATGAAATCTGCGACCTTCTTTTTCATACGTTTGTGCTCGCGTCATATAAAGATATAACTATTGAAGATATAAAAATTGAATTCGAAAGAAGGTTCGGCACCAGCGGACTTGTGGAGAAAGCGGGGAGAGGAAAATGAATCTGCATGACACTGATAAAATAAAATTTGCCATTCCGTCGAAGGGCCGCCTGAAGGAACCTACGATTGAATTGCTGAAAAAAGCCGGGTTTAAATTCAGGGAAACAGGGCGTAACCTCTACGCGACATGTACCAATTATGATATTGTATTTATTTTTGTCAGGGCTGATGATATCCCTGTACTTGTCGAGTCGGGAGTTATAGACATTGGAATTACCGGAAGCGATCTGATAATTGAGAGAAAAGCCGACGTTGTAAAGATCCTGCCGCTGGGCTACGGACAGTGCAGGTTATGTGTCGCGGTGAGGGACGGATTTGAAAACGAAAGCCTCGACTCCCTCAGCGGCAAAAATATTGCGACATCTTTTCCTGTAATGACTCATGATTATTTTAAAAAGAACAATGTGGATGTCAACTGCATAGTGATGAACGGTTCCGTCGAGATAATGATCTCGCTTAATCTTGCCCAGGCAATAGTCGATATAGTTGAAACAGGTGACAGTCTCCGTGATCACAATCTTAAAGTTTTTAAAGAGATCGGAGTTTATGAAACCACTCTTATCGCCGGGAAAAAATCGGTGAAAGATGAACGGATCGTAGTAATAAGGAGAAGAATCGAAGGTGTACTTGTTGCCAACCAGTACAGCATGCTGGAGTATAATATAAAAGAGAGTATCCTGAAAGAGGCTGAGAAGATTACACCGGGGTTCAATTCTCCGACAGTCTCAAAACTTGACCAGGATGACTGGTGCGCGGTAAAAGTGATGGTTAAAAAAGCCGAAGTGGTCCAGGTAATGGATAAACTGGAAGCCATAGGGGCGACCGCGATCATAGAAACCGAGATAGTGAACTGCCGGCTTTAATACGGCTGGAACCGAACCTGTTTTTTATCGAATTTAAAATATTGCCCGGGAAAGAACCCTTTCCAATGGCTTTCTCCAGCTCGCCGAATGAACCTGTATTTGCCCAGTATAGCGGGCAGCCCCCTTTACAAAGAAACTTCATCCCGCATTTTTTACAGACCGGCGGAATATATCTTTTCTCTTTGAAATAACGGGCTTCGCTGCTGTTCCATATCCGGATAAACGAATCGTTCAGAAGGTTTCCGATACTCCGTCTGCAGCTGGAGCATGGTATCACATCTCCTGACGGATTAATTGAAAGTATATCTGAAACGCACGAGCAGGATTTAGTCCAGGGATTAAATCCATCCTGGCTGAACATACAGTATGGAACAGGAGTGTTCCAGGATAATTTCATATTGGTATCGTTGCAGAATTTAAATACCGGTTTCAGTATTTCAGGGATGGATGAATAACAGATACTTCCGTCGTCATGATGATGAGACCTCTTTGTAATAGCCATGTTCATTGAAAGGGAGCCGGTGTTGAATTCCTGTTTCACAAATTTTACCAGCGGTACCAGGTGTTCCATGTTTGCCCGGCACACTGTTGTGCCGGTATCTGTCTGCACACCCGCATCTATCAGGTTATGTATTCCCTGTACGGTTTTTCTGTACGATTCAATGTTTCCCGTTATCCTGTTATGTATCAGTTCATCGTGTGATTCCAGGCTGACCTTCGCTGAGCGGAGTCCCGATTCGGAAAGCGCTTTTACAAAATCTTTTTCGGAACATTTTATTCCGTTGGTTATCAGGTTTGTAACGATGCCTTTCCCTGCGGCATATTCAACAAGCGCCGGAAGGTCCTTTCTGATTGACGGTTCACCGCCAGTGAATGAGATGGATGCTGCGTTTAAATCATTGTGTATTTTATCAATGATAAGTTTTACCTGCGGAGATGTCAT
>Ga0116171_10003901_pt1 | contig 13646 bp, 10 predicted proteins | sample AD_JPNHW2_MetaG_FD_89798 | JGI IMG/M metagenome (GOLD analysis project Ga0116171, IMG submission 89798) | Active sludge microbial communities of municipal wastewater-treating anaerobic digesters from Japan - AD_JPNHW2_MetaG | ecosystem: Engineered > Bioreactor > Anaerobic > Digestate | place...
AAAGATATACCTCAGGAAGTTGATAATCGGGATGAGATAGTTGCCGAACTACAAACCATTCTGGATGATGATGGTCTGCTCCCTGATTCATTGCGCTTTTTTGAATTAAATGGTAAAACAACCGCTTCTGAACTTAAATTACACCTTCACAAAACCTTTCAGAAGTTTAGAAATGAGTTTCTTTCAGGGAATTATTCAGGTAATGATTCATTCAAACATGAGTTGATGAAGCAACTTGATGATAACTTGGAAGAAATCGAGAAGGCAATGCATGAATCAAAACAACTGAAGGATGAAACATTGTTGGAAATGTTCCAAGTCAAAGCGTTGGTGTTTGATGAAGTGAAAACATTTATTTTGAGCCAACAGAAAACTTACGAACAAAAATCACCGAAAAAGAAACCACAGGAAAAACGCTCTTTTAAGTGGTTGAAAGATGAGGAATTTATAGTAAATTTTTATAACCACCTTAAATCAAATGAATTAATCTTCACGGGTACTGATGTCATTGATTTCAAAGCAGTTTTTTCCAACATTCCAATATCGGAAATAAAAAAGCCTGTTCAATGGGATAAAGGAGCAAAACTGTTTGCTTATTTCTTTCATAAACTTATCACTTATAATTATATCCCCAAAACACCATCATGGACAATCCTGCCTTATTGCTTTACTTACAACAGGAGTGATACAGGAAAATACGTGCCAATTCAATCTGGAGTAAAGGCTCATGTCACGGTTTTTCTTAAAGAAGGTGCTCCTAAGGGTTCTGAGATTATTGATGCAATCTTCCATATTCCCAAGTGACCAGAAAAGACTGATTATTTGACATCGAGAGCCAGATATATACTGGCATACTATCCTATTATACAGGATGCTCTTCCCTATACTTACTTACTTTACTCTATTTACTTAGTAAAGTAAGTATATCCAAAGTTCTTAGTATCAATTTGTTGCAATATGTACTTTTGCTTCGTATTTGGTTTTAACATCCAAATGCAGAGCGAAATGTATAATTAAACAAATAGAAAATGACTATGGATAGAAATTTTAATGATTATGGATTTGATATTCCAGAATGGCTCGATGAGCACGAAATTAACTTCAAGAAGAATTCCTCAAAAGAATATGCGAATAGTGCTTTCAGGTATTTCATTTCAAAACAAAATAGAGAGAGATACCCTTTTATAGTTGACCTGTTAAATGAATCTTCATCCGAATTTAAAACCCAGTTTTTAAATTTAGCAGAAGCCAAATTCCTTTTGGAACAGAAATTTTCTAAGCAATTTCTTTATGCTCTCATTTGCATATTCACAGAATTCTCAGAAAGGAGTCTTATAAGTCTGAGAGATATATATGCAATTTATGGAAATCCCGACCATCTTTCGCCCAAGAGAATTATTAAAGAAAAGAAAAGCAAAAATTTAATTGGAAAGGAAGTAATCGAACATGGTTATCGAATGGAAGAAGTCATACAATATACCCGATTCGATGTATTTGTTAATCGTACTGTTGCTTTATGCTATCTACAGAAGATTGACCCAATGAATTTTGAAAATGCCCAAGAATATCTGGACTATTTTGATGAAAAATGGAACATAATTGAATTTCTGTACTTTTTCATTGTTATGGAACAAATCATGAAGGATTGAAATCATTCCAATAAAAAATCACAATATCAAAATGAAAAGAATAATTAAAAATATACGTAGACGTGTAGACAAGATAAAATGCCATTTTGAAAACTTCTATAGAACAGTGACAGTCATTATCAGTGGCACTGAATCCCACTGTCACTGTTTCAATTCCTGTTTAATGTCCACTTTTATCTTGTCTACTTGTCTACCCCCAAAAAAAAGATAAAGAATATGATGCAAAAAATGGCTTTTGCTTTTTTTCTGAGTATTTAGTTTCAGAAGGGGGCAATTTGCTCCCACAAAAAATAACATGTATTTAAAATCTTGTAAAAATGAAAAAGATTAAAAAACAACAAGTTGTAAAAATGAACCTCTCTCTTGAACGTGATTTCTTTGAACTTCTCCAAGAGAAAGCAAAACAAGACTATGTGCGAGTAGCCACATGGGTAAAGCAGTATCTGATGAAGAATCTGCTTGAAAAAAATAACGATGATTCTAAATGTTTAACCCAAAATGAAAGAACTGGAATGGGACTTCAATAGCAGTGGCTCAGACACAAAGATTGACCCCAAAGAGTTTGGATTGTCAATCATACCCGTATCAACTACCAAAATACCATTTAAGCCATGGTCAGAGTACCAGAGCACAATCGCCCCGATAGCACTCTGGCACTCGCATTACATCAACCAAGGCACGGTTGGAATTATTACAGGAAAAATAAGCGGTAATCTTGAATGCATCGACATCGACATCAAAAATGACCCGACAGGGAAGATTATCACCGAATATTCCAACATTATCCCCCCAGACCTTCTTAAAAAGTTGGTTATTCAATCAACACCAAGTGGTGGAAGGCATTTTATCTATAGATGCCCTGAAGCAACAATAGATAAGAATATCAAACTGGCTCTTCACTCAGATAGAACTGTTATCATCGAAACACGTGGTGAAGGTGGCTACTTCTGCACCAGTAAAGTCAACAACAAGATTCTTCAAGGGGTGCTTGACCTTGAAAACCTCAGTGAAGACATTCCAGTCATCACGCCAGATGAACGGATTTTACTCCTTGAATTAGCGAGAAGTCTGACCCGATTTTTCCCAACAGGGAATACATCAAAGAACGGTGAACCATTTTCTTACAACGAACCTGCCATTAATGAGTTCAATAATAAATACCTGATTGTTGAATTATTTGAAAAGCACGGCTGGTCTGTTGTAAAGGAAGATGACCAGAAAGTATACCTTCTCAGGGACGGTTCATCAGCAGTGCATTCAGGGTATTATTTCAAAGACAGCAAAACCTTCTTTTGTTTCAGCACCTCAACGGAATTTCAACCAGAAAAACCATACAACCACTTTCAGGTTTTAAAAGTGCTGGAAGGAAAGAATGATTACCGTACCACACTTGGGTTGCTGAAGGAATATGGATATGAAGTAAAGACCAAACCTGATAAGATTACTTCAGAAGATATCGCTAAATACCTTAATGATAAAGGTGTCAGGTATGATACTTTTATCCAAGACCTGACTATCAACGGTAAAATAATAGAGGAACTGGATTATAACACTCTTTACATCGATTTAAAGAAGCATTTCGACAAGGAGATTCCAAGAACACGATTCGAAGAGACTATCAAGTCAAATTATATCACCGTTATCAATCCACTTCTTGAATTCGTTGAAGCAAATAAAGACAGACATCCCGTTGGTATGTTCGAAGAATGGTTGGATTGTATGGTACTGAAGAACAAGTCCATTGACAAGAATTTACTCCTAAAGTATCTGAAGAAATGGTATGTCGGAATGATTGCTCAGGCACTGGGATATGAATACCCCAACGAATTCTTTTTAACCCTTTTATCTGTTGAGCAAGGTCTTGGCAAGACCACCCTGCTCAGGAACTACACCCTTCCAAAAGAACTTCACTGTTATCGAAAAGAGCATTCCCTGAGTTTTGATGATGATTTCAAGGTTCTAATGTCGCAGGCATTGCTAATTGTGGACGATGAAATGGATGGTCGCTCGTACGAGCAAGACAAAACGTTTAAGACAGTTTTGAGTACCAAAGAATTGACCATGCGCAGAAAATATGACCGCAGAATATCAACAATTAAGCGCAGGTGCAGTTTTGCGGGTAGTGGAAACTACCTGTTTGTTGTCAGGGAACAGCAAAACCGAAGAATAATTCCTCTTGAAATTGAAAGGATTCATTTTAAAGAACTGGCTGAAATTGACTATACGGATTTGTTTATGGAAGCCTATAACCTGCTTGTAAATGGTTTCCCATACTCATACCAACAGGATAACAAACAGGAATTGAAGCATATTTATGCTGACTATATTCAGTATTCAGATATCGATTTGATATTCGATGAATACGTACAGAAACCAGATACAGTTGGTGACACCTATCTAATAACCAATCTTGATTTGGTAAATGCATTGCTTGGCAGATTCCCACATGCCAGCAAACGAATCAATGTGCTGGTAATTGGTAAACTCATGGCAGAGAATGGCTTCGAGACCATAAGAAAAGGAAAGAAACGCATCACTTGCTATTGCATTAGCAAAACCAGCCGTATTGTTCAATCAATAGGTGATGATACTCAGTCTTGGCGTTTGAATTATGGTGAGTATGTTGGATAGAAGTCATGAAAATAACTTGTTTTTAAAATCAATGTAAATGAAGACGTTAAATCAGATTATAACCGAAATACGGGACATAAGCAATTTGCATCCGATTATGTCGGATAGGTTTGAAGCAATAAGAGAAGCAGGATATGAAACCATACATTATGTGTACGTAAAAAAGAACACAGGATTGTATGCTGCGACACGCCTGACCAAGAAACAGGTATACCGAATTCAAATTGGTCATACGGAATTGCAGAAAGGTTACCCTGCTGCATGGTGCGTTGACGTATCGAGCATAGGTGTTGTAGATGAGGTGGAATTGCCATTTTAAAATTTAATTGATAGATGAAGATGAAAAACAAAATATCTCCAGCACAAGAGAAGATTATTGATACAATCCATAATCTTATATGGCACAGAATAACTCATGATGATAAATATCTTGAAGATATTCCAGATATTGATTTTCCAGAATTTCATGAATGGATATACTATATCAAATATGAATTTCTCGAATATGACGATAGCCAAATTCAGGGTATCGTTTATCTGAATGGTAAGCATTATCAGTATGTTCAAACCCCACAGTCTTTAAATTCTGTTTGGGTAGATGAAATCGATGATTCAGAGGTACAAAAAAAGATTATCGAACTACGTGGGGAAATTTACGAGGGATTTGAAATTTACGACCCCCATACACCACTTGATGAAAGTGTGAGAAAGAAATTGGATGAGTTTTCTGGTAGAGAGTATTTCGATTTGCCATTTTAATAATGAAATAAACTCTATCTGATAATCCCAGTAATAATGTCTGCTTCAAATCCATTACACAGTCATTCTAATAATAACGAATAACAACAATAAATAATCATGACGGAACAGGAAAGAAAAATTAAAAGGGGTAAGTTCTTTAACTACCTTAATGAATTCATAGAAAAACAGGAGAAATCTGAACTCATAAATCTAACACAGATTCATCGTGACTATGGTAGTCCAATGTATAAATCACCAAGGCGTATGCTGCATTACCCCAGAGGCAAGGCAATGATTCAAAACGAAATTGAACGTAATGATATGTGCGTTGAAAAAGTGATTAGATATGATGGCAACAAAGTCTATGTGAATTTTAATCTGGCTATGGATTACATTAATTCAATAGATGCATATAATAAATATTGTTATATAGATATGCTAATGAAATCCGAACCAGATTTCATGGAGAGATTCATGAAATTTTAGATTTGAAAAGGTTAGACGGGATTTTGAACTGTATAGGATGACAGTTGTATTAAACCACTTTCACTTACTCCCCAGCAACTCCATTAATAAAAATCTCAACGAAATCCACAATACGCTTCAATATCCTGTCGCCAAAAGACCTGTATTGAAGCAGAGTGTGTTTATCGCTTTCCAGAAAATCGAGAATCTCATCTTGCATTGGTTCTTTTTCGGCATAGTGGTATTGTTCAATAAATCTGGATAGTACAAAATTAAACAAGTACCTAAATTTTTAAGGTTGTTATAGCAATTCAAAGTAAAATTGCTTACATTCGATACTTCAATACTTTAACTTTTCTTAAACCTATGCTTCTTAAAGAACTACTGAAGTCCAAAGGCTTAAAGCAGAATTGGCTTGCCAATAAAATTGGGGTTTCCGAAGTAACTGTCAGCAATTGGTGTGCTGGGAAGAGTGTTCCAAAGAAAGTACACCTTCAAAAGATTAGTGAATTGCTCGATGTACCGTTAAAAACTATCGTGAACAGATAATGAGCAGTTCTTCCAAATACATATTGTCATTTACAGCAGCCTCATTACGGTTGAATGAAATGGTGAAGGTTGCAAAGGCTGCGTATGAAGGCGATACTTCTGACCTGAAGGCTGTAAAAGAAAGTGGCGTTGTATTCAATTCCGTTAAGACCAGAACATCTGACAGGGAATTCCGTGAAATTAAGAAGAGATTAGAAAAATTAACCCCTGACCAAATAAACATCCTTATTCATGCTGACCTTATTTCACAAAAACAAATTGCATTTCTTGCGGTTTGTAAGCGTTACACTTTTATCAGGGACTTTGTGGTGGATGTTATCCGTGATAAGGTTTTGGTCTTTGATTATAAAATAAATGTATCCGATTTCAAATCTTTTATTCACAGCAAGGTTCAATTGCACCCAGAATTGGAAGAATTTTCGGATTCCACTCTCAGGAAAGCAGAACAAGTTATGTTTCACATACTTGAACAGGCTGGTATCATAAACAATTCAGTTGAAAGAATTATACAGCCACAAATGCTCCAACCAGAGGTTATCAATTCAGTCGTAAAGGATGACCCCATGTGGATGAAGGTATTCATGATGCCCGACAGAGACATAAAACAATTAATTCATTGAAATGGAAGATATCGCAAAGAAATTCGAACACCTTTATCAGGTAATTTCAACCGAAGATTTCCTTCGCATGGAATCTCTCGGTGGTGAGATACCCTTTTTCATATTCGCATTTGATGCCAAGCAACAGTGTGAAGTTGACAAAGCCATCAGGGGATTAAACAACAAACTGGAGAAAAATGGGATACCAGTCCTTGAATTAAATCTTTATGATATTTCCATTGAAATATTGAACGAAGAACTTGGTGAAGGTGAGATATTTGAACTTGAAAAAAGCATGAATAAAAGTGAGTTCAAAGATGCTCTTCAATCGACACTTAATATTAAAGAAGTATTAATCCCACGGATAAAAAAAATTATAGATACCAATCCAGCAAGGGTATATTTCCTAACAGGAATTGGTATGGTATACCCATATATCCGTTCACATAACGTTTTAAACAATTTACAGAACGTGGCAAGAAATGCTCCTACGCTTGCATTTTTTGCTGGTGATTATAATGGTTATTCACTTGAATTATTTGGGTTACTGAAAGATGACAATTATTACAGGGCATTCAACATTGAAAATTATAAACTGAAAGTATGATACTCAAGGATTTTTTTGTAAAGGACATCAACCGTACAATTGAAACGGTAATCAAAGCCGATGACCAAGACCATGTTTTTGATGAAGTGGCAGAATATATCGTCACCAATGAAGTGGCAAAGAAGATTCGTGACTTCTTCTCCGCATACAATGATTATCGTGGAGTAAACGGAGTCTGGATAAGCGGTTTCTTTGGGTCTGGTAAATCACACCTACTGAAGATTCTTTCATATGTCCTTGAAAACAAAGCGTACGATGGATTAAAACTGGGTGAATTATTTGCTGAAAAAATTGAGGATGATAAGATTCTGAAGGCGGATATTATAAAAGCCACTAAATGCCCTTCAGAGTCAATATTATTTAATATTGACCAACAAGCACAGATTACATCCAAACAAGAAGAGGATGCCCTCTTAAATGTGTTTTACAAAGTTTTCAACGACCATGTTGGTTATTACGGGGAAAGAAAGTATGTGGCGGAATTCGAGAGATGGCTTGACCATGAGGGTGTCTATAAAAAATTTAAAGATGAGTTTAAGTCCAATACTGGTGATGAATGGTCAGACGCAAGAAGAAAGTATTTCTCACCTAAAGTTAAAGAAGGAATAGGGCATGTTCTTTCCAAATTGATGGGTGGGACTCCAGAAAAATACGTAAATATTATTGAGACGTTGCGTACTGATTCCACTCTGTCGGTGGATGATTTCTGTAATAAAGTCAATGACTATATTAAAACAAAACAAAAGGGTTTCAGACTGAATTTCTTTGTCGATGAGGTTGGTCAGTATATTTCCGAAAGTTCCAAACTCATGCTAAACCTTCAAACTATTGCTGAAACCCTTGCCACAAAAACAAAAGGAAATTCATGGATATTGGTGACTTCGCAAGAAGACATGGAATCCGTGGTTGGTGATATGAATAAGAACCAGAAGAATGATTTCTCTAAGATACAGGCACGATTCAAATTAAAAATTCCATTGACATCAGCCAACGTGGATGAAGTTATTGAAAAGAGACTCCTTGATAAAACTGACCCAACAAAAACATTATTAAAAAGTGTATGGAAGAAAGAGCAGTCTAATCTGGAAACCATACTTTCTTTCTCTGAAGTCGGTGTACAATTCAAAGGATATAAGGGTGAAAATGATTTTATTAACAAGTACCCGTTTGTTGCCTACCAGTTCGACCTGTTTCAGCAATGCATCAGAGCATTATCAACTCACAATGCATTTCAGGGGAAACACGCATCGGTAGGTGAAAGGTCAATGCTCGGTGTATTTCAGGACGTAGTCCAGAGCATTGAAATAAAAGATGAAAAAGCACTGGTAAGTTTTGATTTGCTGTATGAAGGTCTTCGTTCCACCATCAGAGGTGAACTTCAAAGTGCAATTATTCTGGCTGAAAAGAACCTCGACAGTAACTACGCCAAAAGAGTTCTCAAGGCACTTTTCATGGTGAAATATTATCCGAACTTCAAAACAACACCAAGGAATATTTCAACCCTGATGATTGATAATATGCATATCGATTTGAAGGAACACGATAAAAAAGTTAATGAAGCACTAAGTCTGCTTGAAAACCAGACATACATTCAAAGAAATGGTGACTTATACGAATTTCTTACCGATGATGAGAAAGATATAGAACAGGAAATAAAAGCAACTGATATTGACGATGGTCAGGTCACCAATCTTTTAAAAGAAATTGTTTTTGACACCATTATCGGGGAAAATAAGATAAGATATCTGGATAATAAACAGGAATATGATTTCACAAGCAAAATTGACGGAACAATTCTTGGAAAGGAGAAAGAACTTACTGTTGAAATTATAACCCCGAACTTCAAAGACCATGATAAAGAAGACTTGTTAAAAGGGCAAACAATGGGGTATAATACCCTGTTGATGATGGTCTTGCCCCATGATGAACATATGTTGATGGATGTAAGAATGTACCTGAAAACAGATAAATATGTACGTCTTGCACAATCAACAACAAATAAGGATAACGTTAAACGAATACTGTTTGAAAAAGCACAGTATAACACAAAACGAAGAAGTGACCTTGTAATACTTCTAAAGAGGCTGTTGGGTGAATCAAAAGTCTATATGAATGGGATGCAACAGGAGATAAGTGGTTCTTCCGATGGTAAAACCAAAATGGTTAATGCCTTCCAGAACCTGATTAAACTGGCATACCCAAATCTGAAGATGCTTGGCAGCATTGCATTCTCAGAAGAAACCATAAAATCCATCATTAAAAGTAAACAGGATGATTTGTTTGGCACTGATGATACCACCATGTCAGAAGCCGAACGAGAAATCTTGAATATCATACAGCGAAGAAAACAACAGGCTGACAGAACTTCACTGATTGATATACGTGACCATTTTTCACGTAAACCATATGGTTGGTATCAAAACGCCATCTGGAGCATAGCGTCAAAGTTATATAAGCGAGGTAAGGTGGAAATCAGACAGGATAGCAATTTGCTGGATGATGATGGAGTATTGAATTCTTTAATGAATAACAGGTTATATAGCAACACATTACTTGAGCCACAGGTTGATATTGACCCAAAACTTATCAAAGAATTGGCATCTGTTTATAATGACTTCTTTGATGAAACATGTCCTGTCAAAGAGGGCAAGGATGTTGCCTTGGCATTTAAAAACAAACTCACTGATGAATATATATGGCTCAATCAACTTTTGATGAATAAGGAAACCTATCCGTTTTTGGAAGAATTATTACCTGTTTCAGATTTTATTGAGAAACTTACCAAGAAGGATTATTCATATTTTCTGAACAATGTTAAAGATTTTGAAGATGAACTTCTTGACAATAAAGAAGCAATTATTGACCCTATAAAACGCTTCTGGAATGGCGAACAAAAGAAAATTTATGATTCAATTCGAGTGTTTTTTACTGGCAACCAATCGAATCTTGAATATGTAGAAAGTGATGAACTCAATATTCTGAAAGAAGTTGTTGAGCATAAACAACCTTATAAAGGGAACATAATAAAAGATGCAAAGGCAGCCAAAGATGCAATAACAGGCAAAGTCAAAAAACTAATTGAAGATGAAAGACAACTTACCGAAACTGAAATTGAGAAAGCAAAACAGCGTATTCAGACACACGTAGATTATAGAAAACTGAATGATGCACAACGAAAGGAAGTCATCAAGCCGTTTGATGAAGAGTTGAAGAAACTCAAAGACCAGCGATTTATAGCAAACATGCGGGAAACAAGGTCGAAAGTAAAAGGAAGTTTATTGGGACATCAATTAGATGAAATGGTTCGTCTGGCAAAGCCACCTGAAGTTGATGAGCCAGTTGTTCGTTATCAACAATTATCAAACGTGAAGGTAACCTTTCCAAAAAATGAACTGCAAACCGTTGAAGATGTCGATGAATATGTTAAAGCACTGAAGGCTACCCTTGCAGAATTAATAAAACAAAACAAACGGATATCCTTGTAAGATTATGAATACGCAAGAACTTAAAAGGTTTGCTCAAGAAGCACGAAGAAAATTATTGGAACAGGTAAGTTCAAAACTTTCATTTGTACTTACTACGGATTCTCCTGAACTGCGGGAGAAAACACAGCAAATCAAGCAACTCAGGGAAGAGTTGAATAAAACAACCAAGGAGCAACTTATAGAAAAGGTAGCATATACATGGTTTAATCGTATTATGGCACTTCGCTTCATGGATGCCAACGATTATCAACCGTTAGGCATCAGGATAACTACACCAAAAGATGGTTATACCTCTCCAGAATTGTTAGATGAAGCCAAGAGAGGGAACATACCAGAAGAATTGGCAGTTAAGAGGCAGAAGGTTTATGATTTACTTGATGGCAAAATTCCAAGTACAAATCCACAAAATGAAGCATATAAGGAACTTTTAATTGCTGCCTGTAACCATCTTAATGCCATCTTCCCTTTTCTATTTGAAAAAATTAATGATTTCACTGAATTATTGCTCCCAGATGACCTGACCAGCGACTTTTCAATTGTAACGGATATTCGTGACGGTATGCCTGTTGATGACTGCAAAAATGTAGAGATAATCGGTTGGTTATACCAGTTTTATATTTCTGAAGAAAAAGATAGGTTAATTAATGCAAAGAAGAGATATAAGGCTCATGAAATTGCTCCAGTCACTCAACTGTTCACTCCTAAATGGATTGTTCAATACATGGTTGATAATACGTTGGGACAACTCTGGAAAGAAGCCAGACCAAAGACCAACATAATTAAAGACCTTGAATTTTATATCAAACCTGAAAATGAAGATATAATTCCCAACAGACAACTAAAATCCCCTGAAGAAATATCATTTTTTGACCCCTGTGTTGGAAGTGCACATATATTAAGTTACGCCTTTGATATATTTTATAAGATATATCAAGAGGAAGGTTACAGTGAATCAATCATTTCCGAAAATATAATTACAAAGAATCTTTTTGGGATTGACATTGATGAACGAGCAGCACAACTTGCTGGATTCGCTATAATGATGAAGGGTCGGGAGCATGATAGGAGATTTTTAAGAAAATCAATTATTCCAAATATTATTCCGTTTAAAAATATAGCGTCACATGAAAAATTTAGTAATGCTGAAACTATTGGTTCACTAATTAGAATACGTCAGGAAGATGTAGAAAAAATTAGAATTGAAGAAAATTCAATTTTTTCGGAGCAGGAGAGGCATTTGAAAAAACAAGCAACATTCATATCCAAAAGATATGATATTGTAGTTACTAATCCACCTTACCTTAATGCTGGAAATATGGAAGGTGTTTTAAAACAGTTTGTTGAAAAGGAATATAAAACAACCAAGTCTGATTTATTTGCTTGTTTCCTATTAAGAGTTAGTGAATTTATTAAGCATGATGGTATAGTTGGATTTATATGCCCATATGTATGGATGTTTATTCAGACATATGAAAAACTTAGGGAAAAAATAATCGAAAGCAACACTATCTGTAGTTTAATACAATTGGAATACAATGCTTTTGAACCCGCTGTCGTTCCCATTTGTACATTTACATTTAGAAAAAATGTTTTAGTTGACTTTATTGGAAAATACATACGATTATCTGATTTTAAAGGAGTAAATAACCAACACCCCAGAACTTTACAAGCAATTAAAGATGAAAGTTGTGGTTGGTTGTATAAAATTAATCAACTGGACTTTAATAAGATACCAAGTTCTCCTTTTGTTTATTGGCTACCTCAGGTTGCTTTTGATTCATTTTCAGTATTGCCATCTTTTAAGGAAAAAATCAAATTATCTGGTAATCAGAACAAAACTGGGAACAACGAAAAATATCTGAGATTCAATTGGGAAGTAAATGAAAAAATAAGAGGTGATAAGTGGATTCCTTATGCTAAAGGTGGTGACTATAGAAAATGGTATGGTAATCTTATACATGTAATTGATTGGTCTGATAAAGCAATTACTTTTTATAAATCAAATCCTTCAAGTAATTTATTAAACAAAGAATTTTGGTATAAGCAAGGCATTACCTTTACTGAGTTAACCACCAGAACTTTCAATGCTCGTTATTTACCTTCAGGTTGCATTTATGATATGTCAGGTCCTGGGATTCTTATTGAAGATAATGAACTCCTATTCTATTACTTGGCATTCTTAAATTGTCGTTATTCAGAGTTTATCCTAAACTTATTAAATCCAACTTTCCATTACAAATTATATGATTTAGAAAGGCTACCCGTTTTGATTGCTGATGAAATGGATATGATAATTCAACTTTCAAAAGAGAATTATAATATCTCTAAAAGAGATTGGGATGCAAAAGAAATTTCACTTGATTTCACCAAATGTGATATCCTAAACCATGCTCAGAATGAAGATTTTCAACAGACTGTTGACTCTTATGAGGTATTTTGGAGAAATAAATATTTCAATTTAAAGAAAAACGAGGAATTATTAAATGAATACTTCATTTCAAATTATAAATTGAATGAATATTTGAAACCTGAAGTCCCATTAGAGAACATAACAATACTGCAAGATGAAGTTAGAATAATTAATGGTCAGGTATCAATTCGAATAGATGAAGTAATAAGGGGATTTATTAGTTATTCTGTTGGATGTATTTTTGGTCGGTATAGTCTGGATAAAGAAGGTTTGGTTTTAGCCAATCAGGAAGAAACACTTGAGGATTACCTGCAAAAAATTAGCAAATTACATAGTGAATGTTCTTTCCTTCCTGATGAAGATAATATTGTACCTCTTCTTGATGATGAATGGTTTGAAGATGATATTGTTGGACGGTTCAATAAGTTTTTGAAAGTTACATTTGGTGAACAGAACTTTAATAAGAACCTCGCTTTCATTGAAGAACAAATTGGGAAAAATATTCGGAAG
>Ga0116171_10003902_pt1 | contig 13646 bp, 7 predicted proteins | sample AD_JPNHW2_MetaG_FD_89798 | JGI IMG/M metagenome (GOLD analysis project Ga0116171, IMG submission 89798) | Active sludge microbial communities of municipal wastewater-treating anaerobic digesters from Japan - AD_JPNHW2_MetaG | ecosystem: Engineered > Bioreactor > Anaerobic > Digestate | place...
CCGACGTGTGGTCGTTACCGATCCTCAGGACGATAAACTGCGGCATCGCGCCTTGCGCCTCGAACGTCTCCAGGTCCTTGAGGAAGACCTTCGCGCGGTCGATGTCGAGATAGTCGAGATCGAATCCCCGGTAGTCGAGGTTGGTGTGGGCGGCGAGCGCCTGATCCCGCACGGCCCGGATCTGCCGGCCCGATTCTGGCGCCGGTGCGGCATTCGTGCACCACCAGCCGTAGTTGCGCATCGTCAGGCCCTTGGCCAGCACGTTGGTCCAGATGTAACCCGCCGGCGGCAGGGCCGCACGTTCTCCTCCCTCGTAATCGTAATGCCTGCGCCGCGCGCCGTAGCTGTTCGGCCACATTCGCTGGACGTAGGCCGGTGCGATGGCTGCCGAAGTCCAGTTGTGCCCGTCCGCGCTCACGTCGGCGTTGACATAAAAGTTGTCCAGGAGAACAAACTCCCGCGCCAGTTTGTGATGGTTTGGACTCACTTCGGCGCCGAACAACGTCAACGACGCATCGCCGTTGCCGATATCCAAGTCGCCCAATACCTGGTCGTACGTCCGGTTCTCCTTGACGATGTAAATGACATGCTCGATCGGCGTCGTTCCGCCAGGATGCGACGGCACCACGCTGCCCGCTGGCGCGCCGGCATCGTCCATCATCCTTGGTTTGTAAGGCGCGTTGGCCAGCACCGTCCTGGACCATCTCATCAACTGCTGCGCGTCGTAGGGCTCGATCAACGACGCTGTCCCCTTCTGGATCGCGCCCACGTATTCGACGGCGCTGTTGCCCAGATGGACAGGCGCCGTCCGGCGCGTCGGATTTGGTCCGCCCGGATTGGCGAATCCCCGTGGTCCCCTGCCGTTGAGCACCATCAGCCGCGCGCCCGGCAATTCCCGCGCCGAAGTGGGATACCATGCCGTCGGGATGAACCCGGCCACCGTCGACCGGGCCGCGCTCACATCGGCCACCGCCACTGCATTGGCATCCGAGCAAATCACGTACAGCCGGTTCTGGTCCGCTGACAACGCCAGGGCGCTCGGCGTCATGCCGGCCGGCATCACCGGATACAGCGCCACGTTGATCCGCTCACTCAGGCTCAGTCGCTTATCATCGGCGACTCCCAGCACCGTCACGTTGTTTGTGTTCGACACCGCCACGAACAATCGCGCGGTGAACTTCACCGGTTGCTTCGCCTCAGTCTCGCCGGCCTCGCCTTCCGGTTCCACCAGCGGCTTGTCCCGCCACACCATGTCCATTGGCTGCGGACCCACACCGATCCGCTGGAGAACCTCGCCGTTCTGCGCGCTTTGGTGGTATACCGACCCGTCGCCCCAGCCCGTCACAAAAAACGACTTGCCGTCGGGATGGAACAGGATTCTGTACGGCCTATGCGCCGATTTGAACTCCTCGATCACCATCCCGGATTGCGGATTGATCACCCAAATCGAGTCCCTGTATAGCGCCGCCACGTAGATCAGCCGCCCGTCGGGCGATACTGCCACGTCTCCTGCGAAATCGGTGTGCTTCCGCGCCGCCTCTGCTACCAGCGGAAACGTCCGCCGCGCTTCCAAACGCCCTTCCGGCGTGAGTTCGAATTCCATCACGGCCGATGCCGATCCGCCGCTGACGTAAAGGATGTTCGTGTTCGGCGCAAAGGCCATTCCCAGCCAGGCGTCCTTCACCTCGACTCGTGAAATCTCCCTGAGCGTCGCGCTCTCGTGAACACTGAGCGACGGCTTCATGTATCCGCCCTGCATGATGACGGTGTACTTACCGTCGCGCGACACCGCCGACGCCATCGGGAACGTGCTCAACGGCGTTTGTTTCCCCGCGGGCCGCAACACCCAGCCGTTATGCAGCAGCACGCTGCCGTCGGCCCTCGGTCCGGGCCTGACTACGCCCGGCTCTTGCGATACCAGCGCCGCCGCCGTCAACGCCGCCCCCGCGGCCAGCATCCACTTCATGTCGAACCGCATCCTATCTTCTTCCTCAGGCTTCGTGTCCGAAGCTTCAGTCCTTGTATCTCTGTGCAATCGGGAAGCGCCGCCCGATGCCGAACGCCTTGGTCGTCACCTTCAACCCAGGCGCCGCCTGCTGGCGTTTGTACTCGTTCTGATCCACCTTACGGGCGATCTCCTTCACCAGTTCCAGCGGCAACTCGAGCTGGCTGGCGATCTGGGCCGGCGCAAGCATGTCCTCGACATAGTGCTTCAGGATTGCGTCCAGTACGTCGTACTCGGGCAGGGAATCCGAGTCCTTCTGATCGGGCCGCAACTCGGCCGACGGCGGTTTGGTGAATATGTTCTCCGGGATCACTTTGCCTTTGCGCCTGTTCACCAGCCGGCACAACTGGTACACCATCGTCTTCGGGACGTCGCTGATCACCGCCAGCCCGCCGGCCATGTCGCCATACAGCGTGCAGTAGCCCACCGCCACCTCGCTCTTGTTGCCCGTTGTGAGAACCAGCGCCTTCCACTTGTTCGACAGCGCCATCAGAGTTACCCCGCGCAGCCGCGCCTGGATGTTTTCCTCGGTTACATCCGGAGCCGCGCCTTCGAAAATGGGCGCTAGCGAGTCCACCATTGACCGGTAAGCGTCGTTGATCGGCGCAACCTCGAACCGCACGCCCAGGTTCTCGGCCAGTTCGTGCGCATCGGCCAGCGAATGGTCTGAACTGTGCGGCCCCGGCATCGCCACGCCCGTCACATTCGAGTGGCCAACCGCGTCCACCGCCACGGCCGCCACCAACGTCGAATCGATTCCGCCGCTCAATCCGATGAGCACCCGCTCGAAACCGCACTTCTTTACGTAATCGCGCGTCCCCATCACCAGCGCTTCATAGACCGCCTCAATCTCGTCCGCCAGGCTCTCGTCCCTCTCGCCCGTCATCCGTTCGGTGTCATAGATCACCAGATCCTCGGCGAACGACCGCGCCGCCGCCGCCACCTCACCATCCGAGTTCATGGCGAAGCTCGACCCGTCAAAAACCAGCTGGTCGTTGCCGCCGGTCATGTTCACATACACTACCGCCGCATGGTGCCGCCGCGCGATCGCCGCGAACATCTCACGCCTCAGCCCTCGCTTGTTCATGTGGTACGGTGAGCCGTTGATCGACACAATCAACGACGCGCCCTTGCCCATCAGTTGCTCGACCGGATCATCCTTGTACAGCGGGCGCTGCCAGAACTGTTTGTCGTTCCACGCGTCCTCGCAGATCGTGATCGCCAGCCGCATCCCGCCGAATTCGCAGATCTCCTGCGTCTGCGCCATCTGGAAATTGCGCGATTCGTCGAAAACGTCGTAGGACGGCAGCAGCATCTTCGATTGCACGAATCGCACCCTGCCGCCCTCGATCAGCGCCGCCGAATTCAGTGCCTGTCGCGCCGACCCCTCCGGCGCCCGGCCAACGTACCCTACCACCAGCCCCAGCGGCAGCGCCGCCGTCGCCTTCGCTAGCGCATTCAGCTCTCCAATCGAGCGGTCGATGAACGATGGTTTCTCGACAAGATCGCGTGGCGGGTATCCGGTCAGTGCAAGTTCAGGGAATACAGCCAGTTCGGCTCCGCGCCGCACGGCCTCTCCGGCGAAGGTCTCGATCAGATGCCGGTTGCCGGCGAGATCCCCAACCGTGTTGTTGATCTGGCAAAGGGCGATGCGCATAAAGAATCCTCCATTGTACGGGTTTGGGGACACGCCCCGGCTACACTGGAGTCGTGCCCAGGGGCAGGTCTCAGTTCTGGAATGATGTCCGCGCCGCCATTCGTGGAGAGGAACAAGACTATACCCAGGCCCCGCTTCCACGCTCCATCCTCTTGCTCGCCATCCCGATGGTGCTCGAAATGTGCATGGAGTCGCTGTTCGGCATCGTCGACATCTTCTGGGTCGCGCGCCTCGGCCCCGAGGCCGCCGCCGGCGTCGGCGTCACCGAATCGCTGATGTCGATCCTATACGCCATCGCCATGGGCGTCTCCATGGCCGCCACCGCCATGATCGCCCGCCGCACCGGCGAAAGGAACCTTGATGGCGCTTCCAAAGCCGCGGCCCAGGCCATTCTGCTCGGCTGCGCCATCGCTCTCCTCATCGCTGTCTTCGGCGTAATCCACGGCGGCGATCTGCTTCAACTCATGGGCGCCAGCCACAACGTCGTCGCCACCTCCACCGGTTACGCCCAGGTCATCTATGGCAGTTCGCTCTCTGTCATGCTGCTGTTTCTCATGAACGCCATCTTTCGCGGCGCCGGCGACGCCGCCATTGCCATGCGCGTTCTCTTGGCCGCCAACCTCATCAACATCGTCCTCGACCCCCTGCTGATCTTCGGCATCGGCCCATTCCCCGCGCTCGGCATTACCGGCGCCGCCTGGGCCACCGCCATCGGCCGCTCATGCGGCGTCATCATGCAGCTCTTAATCCTGTGCTCGACTGGCAGCCGCATCCGCCTAGCCACCCGCCACTTCCGCCCCGACTGGCCCGTGCTGCGCAACCTCGCCCGCGTCTCCTCCACCGGCATGTTGCAGTTCATCATCGCCCACGCTTCCTGGGTGGGACTCGTCCGTATCATTGCCATGTCCGGCCCCGCCGCGCTGGCCGGCTACACCATCGCCGTCCGTGTTGTCGTCTTCGTGCTGTTGCCCTCCTGGGGCCTGTCCAACGCTGCCGCCACCCTCGTCGGCCAAAATCTCGGCGCCCGGCGCCCCGACCGCGCCGAATCCTCGGTCTGGCGCACCGGCTTCTACAACATGGTCTTCCTCTCGGCTATCGGCCTCGTCCTCATTGCCTTCCCGGAGCCGGTTTTGGCCTTCTTCACCTCCGACGCGGACGTCATCCGCTATGGCTCGGAATGCCTCCGCATCATCAGTTACGGCTTCCCGTTCTACGCCTACGGCATGGTCATCGTCCAGGCATTCAACGGCGCCGGCGACACCGTCACCCCCACCTGGATCAACCTCGGCGTCTATTGGGCCTTCCAGCTTCCGCTCGCCTGGTTCCTGTCTCAATCCGCTGGACTCGCCTCCCTCGGCGCATTTTGGGCCATCCCGACTGCCGAGTCACTACTGACCCTCACCGGCCTCTACTTCTTCCGCAAAGGCTACTGGAAACTCCGCAAGATCTAGTCTCTCGTTGGGCAGGCTTCAGACTGCGGAGGGCTTCAGCCCGCCGGCCTGTGATCTGTCGCTCCCGCCATCCCGCGCTACCCTAAGGATTAAAGTGCCTCGCGTCGCTCTCACCATCGGCGTCCTCTCCAAGGCCGTGCCCTACGTCAAGGCCCTTAAAGACGCCGGCCTCGAAGTCGACGTTGTGATGGCCGGCTCGCCTCTCACCTCGCTCGACGGCTACGACGGCCTCGTCCTTGGCGGTGGCCGCGACGTCGACCCGCGTATCTACGGCGAATCCCCGCTCGACGCGACCGATCAGCCCGACGAACCGCGCGATTCCATGGAATGCCGCCTTCTCGACGACGCCCTGCGCCGCGACGCCCCAATCCTCGCCATCTGCCGCGGCGTCCAATTGCTGAACGTCCACCTCGGCGGCACCCTCCATCAACACATTGAAGGGCATAGTAAGGTTGTCCATCCGGTTGTGATCGACCCGGACTCGCTGCTGTCGAGAGCCGCCGGAGCCACCGCCTATACCGCTCTCTCTCGCCATCATCAGTCTTTGAAACAGCTTGCTCCAGGCGCCCGCATCACCGCCACGGCGCCGGACTCTACCATCGAGGCCATCGAGTTCGACGGCCCGCGGTTCCTGCTCGCCGTGCAATGGCACCCTGAAGACCAGTTCGAAACGAGCCCCCACGACCGCGCCCTCTTTGAAGCCTTCGCTCGTGCCCTGAGTTGAGAACCCAATTGGCTACAACTCTCACCGTCAAGAAGTTCTTCGCCCGTTCCGGACCTTTGGCCAAGGCCCACCCCAACTACGAATACCGCCCTGGCCAACTCGATATGGCCCTCGCCATCGAGGAAGCCTTCTCCCAGCACCGCCACCAGATCGTCGAAGCCGGCACCGGCACCGGCAAGACCATCGCTTACCTCGTCCCCGCCATCCTCTCCGGTAAACGCGTCATCGTCTCCACCGGCACCAAAAACCTTCAGGAACAGCTCTTCTTCAAGGACATCCCCTTCCTTGAACAGTTCTTCCCCAATCTCAAGGCCTGCTACCTCAAGGGCCGTTCCAACTACGCCTGCCGCCAGAAAATCTACGACGCTCAAAAAGAACCCATCCTCACCGGCCTCGAGGAAGTCTCCGACTTCCAAATCGTCAAGGACTGGGAGGAATCCACCGAATCCGGTGACCGCGCCTCCATCACCGGACTCCCCGAATCCTCAACCGTCTGGGCCAAACTCGACGCCCGCGGCGACCTCTGTACCGGCCAGAAATGCACCCAGTTCGAACGCTGCTTCGTCACCCTCGCCCGCCAGAAGGCCTATGAGAGCGACATCGTCATCGTCAACCACCATCTCTTCTTCGCCGACCTCGCCGTCAAGGAAAACGACGCCTCCGCCGGCATCCTCCCCGATTACGCCGCCGTCATCTTCGACGAAGCGCACGACCTCGAAGACGTCGCCGGCCAGTACTTCGGCATCTCCATCTCCTCGCTCCAGGTCGACGACCTCCGCCGCGACATCCTCGCCCTCGCCCGCCGCAAGGACTTCCTCACCACCCCTCTTGACCACATCCTCTCCACCCTCCTCGACCACTCCGACCGCTTCTTCGCCCTCTTCCCCGCCCAGGAAGGCCGTTCCAGTTTCACCCACCAGAAGTCCTTCATCGAGCACTATGCCGAGCAGTACAAGCACTTCGGCGGCGCCCTCGAACTCCTCGCCACCCAGCTCAAACTCGTCCGCGACTCCCCTGACGAAATCCTCCCCCTCCACCGCCGTACCGAGGAGATGATTGGCCGCCTGCGCTTCTGGATGGAATCCGGCGACGAAACCTATGTCTATTGGATCGAACGCCGCGGCCGGGGCTGCTATCTCCAGGCCACCCCCATTGACGTTTCGAATCTCCTCCGCGACCGCCTCTTCTGCGAAGGCCCGCCAGCCATCCTCACCTCGGCCACGCTCGCCGTTGGCGGCGGTTTCTCTTTCCTCAAGGAACGGCTCGGCCTTTCCATGCCGCGCGAACTCATCGTCCCGGCGCACGTTGACTATCAGAACCAGGCTCTGTGCTACGGCCCCGGCCCCCTGCCCGACGTCCGTAGCCCCCGTCTCCTGGCCGCCGCGGTCCGCGAGATCACCGAACTCCTGGCCCACTCGCGAGGCCGCGCCTTCGTGCTGTTCACCTCCTACGCCCAGATGCGCGCCGCCTATGAACGCATCGAGCCCGAACTCGACTACCCCGTCCTGCTCCAGGGCACGAAACCTCAACGTGCTCTCATCCACGAGTTCCGCAACACCCCCCATTGCGTCCTCTTCGCGACATCTTCGTTCTGGCAGGGCGTCGATGTCCAGGGTGATCAATTGAGCTGCGTTATTATTGATAAGTTGCCGTTTGCCGTGCCGAGCGACCCCGTCGTCGACGCCCGCATCCGAAGTGTCCGGGCCTCTGGCGGCAACCCGTTTTTCGATTACCAGGTCCCACAGGCTGCCATCTCTCTCAAACAGGGTTTCGGCCGGCTCATCCGCAGCAAGCAGGACCGGGGCGTTGTCGTGCTGCTCGATAATCGTGTCACCCGGCAGCGTTACGGCCGTGTCTTCATTGAGAGTCTCCCGGACTACCGCTTCACCGGCGACATCCGGGAAGTTGAAAGCTTCTTCGACAATGCCTGACTCCCTCACCAGCCACACCGCAAACGGAGCCGCGACCGCAAGAGAGCGGGTGCACTTGTGGGGCAGACTTCAGTCTGCGAAGGGCTTCAGCCCGCCCCGTGGCACTCTCTATTCGGAGTCCGCGAACGCAGAGCGCGCATGTGCTTGTGGGGCAGACGTCAGTCCGCGAAGGGCTTCAGCCCGCCTCGTGGCGCAGGCACTCGTGCCTGCCGTCTCGACACTCGTGTCGAGACCTCTTCCGGCTCACCGCCAGTCTCAGTTCCCAAGCGAGAGATCCCCCGACCATGTTTGAACTCCGTGTAGAACACAGCTTCCCCGCCGGCCACCACCTGCGCGACTACATCGGCAAGTGCGCCACCCCCCATGGTCACAACTATCGCGTCCAACTCGCCGTCACCGGCCCCAACCTCAACCCCATAGGCCTCCTCCTCGACTTCTCCGACCTCAAGAAATCCCTCCGCGCCGTCGCCGAAACCCTCGACCACAAATACCTCAACGACCTCCCGTTCTTCGCCACCCGCAACACCTCTGCCGAAAACATCGCCGTCTACTTCCATGAAGAACTGACGAAACTCCTCGCCCCGGCCCTCGACGCCGCCTCCGCCCGCATCTCCGAAATCGTGGTTCAGGAAACCGACACCGCCTGGGCCGTCTACCGGCCGGAGTAACTGCTTCGCCGTCCCTGTCCGAGAGGGAGGGATTCGAGTTATGGAGTTATCTCAACTAATTGATTCTACAGGACTTGCTCGACAACCATCCACGGGACAACAAGTTACATGGACACCAAGGGTTCTCATGACTACCTAGGTTTCTCACTCGTGGACATGTGTCATGGACACCAGATGGACACCAAGCCGCCGGCCGCGTGTTGGTTAACGCAACCGTCGTCTCGGTTTACGTTTTTCGAATTCCCTGCGTATGTTTACAGCAGCGTGCCACTCGCACGCTCCAATCGACAGCGGAACGACCGCAAGGCGGACTTTCGCTGTGGTGCCAATCCACAGCGAGGTGAACCGTCTTGAACATTCCAGCCGAGGATTTCCGATGCATCGCCCGCATCCTCGCCGCCGGCGCCGGCATCGCCTATTCGGGCTGGTACCTGGGTGCGCGCGCTCCGCTCATCCAGTCGACGGCCATCTCCAGCGGCGTGGCTGACAACCCGTCGAGCGGCATCCCGAACACGACTCAGTTCCCGATCGCGGCCGGCTCGCTGACTGAGGAATACAAGATGCCGACGATGTACAACTACAGCTTCGGCATCCAGACCCTGCTGCCCTACAAGCCCCAGCTCGATGTCAGCTATGTCGGCAACTCGGCTTTCGGCCAGGTCAACGACGTCGGTTCGGCCCGCTACTTCCAGTTCGACGCCAAGCTGCTCTGGTAGATCAAGCGAAACCGGATCACCACTCAGGCCCCACTCGCCGCCATGACAGGTGGGGCCTTTTCACGTCCCGCCGGCTGCCCCGGCGTCCCTCGCGCAGGAGCGTGCAGGCCTCTTTTGCTTCAAGCGCACCAGGATGCGGGGGGCCGGTGTGGCGTTGTTTGCTCAGAAGACTTCATAGATCCCCGTTTGACGGCCAGGCACGGTGATGTGGTCGCCCCGGATCACCTGCGAGGAGCGCAACTCCATCATCGAAACGACAGGCACCGCGCGCTCAACCCGCAGTTCCACCGGAGTTGTGTCGAAGTTGGTGACATAGATCAACCTGCGGGTCCCCAGTTGCGCGTATCGCATTTCAACGCGGCCCTTTGCCTGGTTCAAAGGGCGCACGCGGTAGTCCCTGGCGACCCGCGCGTCTCTCAGCAGAATGTCGAGCAGTCGCCCAAAGCTCCGCTCCTCGATCGAAGCGCTGGAGTAGTCGACAAATCCCTTGCCCACGCGCGAACGGACGATCGCGGCCTTCCGGTCGGGGTAGGCGTAGAGAACTTCCGCCGTGTCGGAGACGTCAATCGCCTGGCGCACGCCAGCAGTTTCCAAAGGATTGGCATCGTCTGGCCGAACCGGCGTGAGCTTCTCGGAAGCGCCGTCTCGAAACTCGGTCTGCTGTGAGAAGCTCTGATCGTAGCCTTGCACCATCGCTCCTGCCACTGATGCCTGCGGCCGGCGAGTCTCCCGGACAGTTACGCCGAAGCGGCGCAGATAGTCGCGCGGCCGGTTGTATTCATCTCCCAACAGCGATTCAGGCAGGATCAGCACGTGGCCACCGGATTCGGCGTAGGCTGCGATCCTGTCCACGACGCTCTCCGGCAGATTCCTGGCACCCGGCACAAGCAGCAACTTGTAGCGATCCAGACGGCCCCGAAGCGCCTGCCGTTCGGTGACGAACGTCACCTTGGCGTCCAGGAACTGGCTGGCGGCGTAGGTTTTCTGCAACTCCGCCAGATAGGGCGTGAGGCGCCACGTCAGCATTTCCGGCGGCACCTGAAGCGTGGAGGTCTGGGAATACAGAATGGCCACTTCGGCTGGAGTCTCGGCGAACGCTGCCACCTCGTTGTTCAGCCGGCGTACATCCAGGGCGACGCGCAACAGTTCGTCGATGTCCTTCAGCGGGTGAATCCAGCTGTGCGCCAGCGACGACCGGTTATTGGAGTGGAATTCGTTGGCCGGCTGCGAAGGCCAGTGGAAAAGCTGTATGACCGACTTGCCGTGCAACATGTGGGGCAGCAGGTCGGACACCGATCGGAGGCTCATCTCGGGGTCCGCCAGCGGCTTTTTCGATTCCGATAGCGCCAGTTGCAAGTCCATGCCGAGCGTGGAGCCGGCACCCTCGTGGATGATCACGTCGTCCACTTCGTTCACAATCCGCTCTTCATCGATGCCGGATGTGCCTGTGTGCCCGGAGAGCATGTAGGAACTGCCGCCGGCGGCGAGCGGCACCGTGGTGTCCAGCTTCCGGATCTCGCCGCGAACCCAAAGCAGGTGATCCGTGAAACGGTCCTGGTTGAAGCGCGTCCAGTCATACCACAGGCCCCTGTTGGTGCCGGGCAGGGGACGCTGGTTCTTCACCGGCGGGGCGATCACTTCGCCGAAGCTCTTGTATGCCGTTCCCCACGACTGATTTGCCGCGCCGATCGTCCCGTGCTTCTTCTCAAGCCACTGGCGGAACATCTGCTGGCTGCGCTGGCAGTAGCAGATGTAGCTGAGCTCGTAGGCCATGATGTTGTAGAGCAACTCAGGATTGGCGTGGAGCTTGGGAATGTTCGTGGCGATGAACTCCGACACCGCCTTCCGTATCGCCGGACTCTCCAGGCAGATCACCACGTTTTCCTTTTTGTTTCCGCCCATGGAGTCCAAGTCCTTCACGAGGTGGCCGCACCAGCCGTCCCAACCGACGCGATGCGTGTCGGGGCCATGCTGGAAGGCGGCGTATACAGGCGACTGCTCGATGTCCCAGCGGGATCCGCCGCCGACCGTGTAGCTCTCGATATGTTGCAGCGGCGAAGCGAAAAAGCGCTGAAGCACCTCGCTGGGCGAATGGAGCGACAACACGAGCATCGGATCACCCGCCGGATTGCGGAAGAAGGATCCGACCGCCGGACGGCCTTTCAAGCGGGGAAACGGCGGGATCAGGGGCTCGGCCACCTGGGTGTCGTCCACCTCCCGGCGCAGGGTCGAGCCCTGTTGCATGTCTTCCAGTTCCTGCCGGCTGAGGCGGCAGCTTTGCGCGACATAGGCGAACATCTCGCGCTTCGTGACATCGTTGTTGAACCAGGCGAGCATGGGCCGGATCCGCAACCCGAGATCGGCCACCACCAGGCGGCGCTCGGCGTAAGTCGTGTCGATGCCTTGCGTCCTGGCGCCGTGGATCGCCTTCTGGAGCCGGTCGGTTTCACGTTCGGCTTCAGTGCGGAGTTGCGCCACCTCGGCGGACTCTGGAACGTCTTCCGGCCTGGCCACCTGGCGCACCGAGATCCAGCGGTTGTCGATGCGTGAGACGGTCTCCTCGGGACGCTGGCGCGACATGGCGTCAGGCGGCTCCACGCCCGAAACCAGCCGCAGGTTGTCGACATAGGCCGGGCCGGCTGAGGGTTCCGCGGGGATGGTGAGTTGAATGGCGCGGATCCGGTCGAGCGCGAGATCGCGCTCATTGGTGGCCGCGCGCAGGGGTGTCAGAGAGACCTCGACGTGGTTCCAGCCCTGGGTCAGCAGGATCTTGCTCCCGCCATCGAAATAGTCGTCTTTCGCCGTCCGGCCGGGATCGCCGCCCACAGCATCGTAAATGTCGATGCCCGCGGTCACGACGCTCTGCCGCTCCCTGTAGATGTCGAAGCGAAGCCACTCGAAGCCGCGCCAGTCGGCGGGCAATTTCAGCGAGGTGATGGTGGTGGCTCCTTTATCCAGCCGGATGCGCCCCGAAGACCGTCCGTGCGACGCCTGGTCCTGCGCAACCTCGACTCCGCCCTGCCAGCGCGCGGCGGTCCCGGCTGTCTCGAAATCCTCCAACACCAGGACTTTGCCGACGGGAGGTTGAGAGAGAGCGTGCCCGCTCAACAGCAGGACAACCGAGCAGGCAACGGCAAGCAGATGGCGGTTCTTCACTGGGATTCCCCTTGTCGATCAGAGTCCATGCGCACACTGTATAGCATCGTCCCCGCCACCACCCACGAGGAATCGGCCCGGGCACGGCTGCTGGGAATTACGCTCCATCAACGGGGGCGCCAAGTTCAGTGCTCCCAGACGCGCAGCGCCTCGCCGAGCGAGTTCGCCTGGCGAATTGACCCGCCCCTGCCATAAAGGCCGAAGATGGACCGGGTGTAGTTGAAAGCGTCGGGCAGCGGCGTGAGCGAGACGATCTCGCGCGGCGCGATGAGGCCAGCCACTTCGGGCAGATCCGTGATTCGCAGAACATTGAGGAGCGCCGGCGCCTGCCAGTGCGAGGAGGGCGGGTCATCGAGAATCACCCGGCTGATGCGGCTGTCCAGCGCGGCGGCGTGCAACGCCAGCCCGCCCAAGTCCTTCCGCCCGTATACCGAGATCGAACTGAGATTCAGCTTCGCTTCGTCCACCAGGTAATCGACAGACCGCAGAATATCCCAGAGTTGCATCGACTCGAGGGTGCCGCCGAGCAGCGCGGCCGTCATTTTCGTGACGGACGTGCGCCTGACGTCCATCGGGTAGTCGGTGGCCCTGGGAACGAGCACGAGCACGACGTGATCGGCGAATGCCGACAGCAGGCGGTCGTAATCCACCGAAAACACGATGTCGTCCTTGCCCTTCACGAAGATCAATGCGGGATGGCTCGGCTTCCCGTCCCGCGGAATGAACAACTGGCCGTGGACGCGGATGCTCTCCTCGGTGGTGAACTCGACGTTGAACGAATCCGCGTACTTCTCGGTCCACATGCTGTACTTGGCCTTCCACGGATCGAACGGAACCCGGTCTTTCGGGAAGGCGCCGTAGACCTTTTCACGGAGCGCCTTGGCCAACTGTGTGCGGCGCTGGTTCCAGGCAGGCAGAGTCTTCCAATCCTGAAGGTTGTAGGCGGGGATGAAGGACCTGTGAATGCCCTCGTTCCGGGCATCGGCCGGATAGCGGTCGAGCGCGGTGAGGCTGGAGGCGTCCTCTTTCCGGATGTCGCCTTCGTCGAAGGGCGCCAGATCGCCGCGCAGCCAGCGGTTGAGCCATTCGTCGGCCGCCTTGCGATACGGCGGCAGGTCGGCGTGACCGGTCTCAGCATGGAACTCGGCCAGTTTGTCCGGCACGCCATACCAGTCATAGACCGTCCGCAGTTTTTGGTAGACCACCTCGTAGCCGGCCGGGGGAAATGCGCCGTCCTTGCGGGCGTTCATGATCTTCAGAGGACGCGGGGCGATGAGCGCGCCGACGATGGGGAGATCGAGCTGATAGGTGTTCCAGAAGTAAATGCAGTCACAGTTC
>Ga0116171_10003903_pt1 | contig 13644 bp, 13 predicted proteins | sample AD_JPNHW2_MetaG_FD_89798 | JGI IMG/M metagenome (GOLD analysis project Ga0116171, IMG submission 89798) | Active sludge microbial communities of municipal wastewater-treating anaerobic digesters from Japan - AD_JPNHW2_MetaG | ecosystem: Engineered > Bioreactor > Anaerobic > Digestate | place...
CCCGACGGACAAGTTATTGTTACAGATTATTGGGCGGACGGAAAAACTCCGATGAAAAGAACCTTATATGCAGATGAAACCCTGAAGGTTCCTGTCAGATTTGCCCTTTATAGAGCCGACGGAACAGAAAGAATCGTTCATGATGCTATGCCTATGGTAAATAAAAACAACCAAAAGCCTGTTTTTAAAATAAACAAAGAAACCCTGCCCGACGGACAAGTTATTGTTACAGATTATTGGGCGGACGGAAAAACTCCGATGAAAAGAACCTTATATGCAGATGAAACCCTGAAGGTTCCTGTCAGATTTGCCCTGTATAGAGCCGACGGCACAGAAAGAATTGTTCAAAACTTACTTAAAGAAGAGCCCAATGTTAATAATTTAGACCAAAGCGAAATAAAAATTATAAAAAATGATGATGGGACTTCCACAAAAATTGAATACCAGGATGACGGAGTTACCCCGAAAAAAGAAACAAAATATTCCCAAGGAAAAATCCCCACCATACTTGAAAAAATATTTTACAGACAAAACGGAACCATAGAAGAAATAGAAAAATACGGTATGGACGGCGGTTTTATAGAAAGAAAATATTATCCGCTAAAAAAGACATTTATAACTTACATATAATTTTTAGGGGTTTGTTCTAGGCAAACCCTATTTATTTAATTAATATTAATTTACTTTCCCCTCGACATTTTTTTTTGTTTTTAGTACGATAAATACACTGACAAACAAGAAAAAAGGAGAATACAATGCAGGTAATACTTAGAAAAGACGTACAAAACCTCGGCGAAGCAGGGGATTTGATAAATGTAAAAGACGGATACGCAAGAAACTTCTTGCTTCCGCAAAAAATGGCTGAAGTTGCAACAGACGGTGCTGTTAAAAACCGTGAACAAAATTTAGCAAGAATTAAAGCAAAGCAAGAAAAATTACACCAACAAGCATTAGAGCAGGCTCAAAAAATCGAAAAAGTAGCTCTTCTTGAATTAAGCGCAAAAGCAGGTGAAAGCGGAAAACTTTTCGGTACAATTACAACCAAAAAACTTGCCGAAGAACTTCTTGACAAATCAGGCATTGATGTTGACAGAAAAAATCTTTCACTCAACGCACCTATCAACAAAATCGGCGAATATAAAATGCTTATCAAACTTACTTCAAAAGTCAAAACCGAAATTAAAATAAACGTAGTCGCTTCTGAAATAATTAAAGAAGAATTAGTTGAAGAAATTAAAGAAGAAACTTTAGAAGAGTGAACAGTAATCAGTGAACAGTGAACAGAGGAGGAAGAAAATTGACAACAAAAAAGGATTTTCAGCTCACTGCTCACAGCTCACGCCTCACTTTGAACTGCCTTGCAATAGGATCTCTGCCGCACAAGAGTGTTGAAGATGCCATAAAGCTTGTCAGCCAAAATTTTCAGATTCCTTTTTGGCCGCAACTTTCCAAGCTGAATAAAAATGAAGATATGATTTTCCAATTTTTGGAAAACATGCCGGGCATCTGCACAAATGATGAAAAAACTTATCTTGAAAATGACTCTGATGAATTTTTTGAGCAGCTTGAATGTTTTTTTATCGACTGGGAAGAAGTAACGCTAAATAAAAATCTTGAAAAACTTGAAAAATACGGGATTTCAGAGAAAAATTCCGCAACAGTAGTACCGTTTTTAAGCTTAATAAAAAAAACTTTGCCCGACTTTGCAAAAGGACAGATAGTGGGTCCTTTCACGCTTGCGACTTCTCTTACTGACAAAGAGGGGAAATGTGCTTTTTATGATGAGACTCTAAGAGAAGTTATCATTAAAACCCTCTGCTTAAAAGCCCTTTGGCAAATAAACGAAATAAAAAAAGCATCCCCCGAAACAACCCCGATAATTTTTATTGACGAGCCTTCGATGTCACAGCTTGGCACCTCGGCTTTTATAACGATTTCTAAAGACGAGGTTGTTGACATGATAAAAGAAGTTTCCGATTTGATAAAACAAAACGGAGCAATAAGTGCCATTCACTGTTGCGGAAAGTGCGATTGGAGTATCCCTATTCAAGCGGATGTTGATATAATAAATCTTGACGGCTACTTTTTTGCCCAAAATTTAAGCACTTTTTCAAAAGAAGTTAAAACATTTTTGCAAAAAGGGGGCAAAATAGCATGGGGGATTATTCCTACCCTCGATAAAGATGCCCTTGAAAAAGCAGACTTAACAAAAATGATTTCAAAATTTGAACAAGCAATCGGATTTTTGGAGCAAAAAGGACTCAACAAAGATTTATTAATAAATAACACTCTGATAACACCCTCTTGCGGTGCAGGCTCTTTGACGGTAGAATTAGCACAGAAAGCAATGAATTTAACAAATGAACTTTCAAAAGAATTAAAGGAAAAGTATAAATAATTGTCATGCTGAATTTATTTCAGCATCTTTCCGGCTTTGTATATCGGATAGATCCTGATACATCGCAGGCGATACTCTCCCTTGTAACTCTCGCTAAAGCTCGAGAACAAGAAGAGAAGACAAGTTCAGGATGACACAACATTAAAGGAGAAATATATTTGACAATTAAGCTGGCAATCACAGGAAAAAGCGGAAGCGGAAAAACAACGGTTACAAAAGCATTTTTGAGAATTTTTAAAGAAATGTTTCCCGAAAAATCAATTTTGCTTTTTGACAACGACCTTTCAAGCGAACTTGGACACAGTTTCGGGCTTGACATAAGAAACACAATCTATGGGATAAGAAGCGGAAAACACGAATACAAAACCGGAATCCCGCAAGATATGACAAAACAGGAATATATTGACTGGGCACTCGAAGATATAGTCGTACAACTGGACGAAAATGTCGATATAATAGTTTCATGGCTTGTCGCTTCAAAAGACTGCAGATGCCCGATTACAAAACAGATAAACGACGCTCTGGTAAAATTTATCGAAAGATATGATATAGTAATTTTTGACTGCGAATTTGACTTAAAATACTTAAATCAGCTTGTGGATGTTGAAGTTGACACCGCATTAATCGTGGCAAACCCGACAGATGAATCGGCACATCTTGCAAAAAGGATAGAAGAATTCAGCGCAAAATACTCGGCAGGCGGACAAATCGGTGTTATACTCAATAAAGTAGAAAACACGGAAATCACATCGGTATTTGAACTTTTGAAAAAATATGACCTTGAAATTGTAGGCGTAATCCCTACTGATAAAGAACTCATACACAATTCAATAGAAAAAGATTCCGAATTGGTTCAAGAATCAATAAAACAGTTTTATTTCAGATTGAATTTACCGCAAGGGGGATAATCAGTGAGCTGTGAGCAGTGAACGGCAAACGGGATAGCAAAAATCCCGCCAACAAAAACAAAGGGGGCAAAAAATGGCAATTATTCTTGACGGAAAAAAATTAAGCGAAAAAATTCTTCACGAATTGGAAGAAAAAATTTCCAATCTTGACAAAAAGCCTTCTTTTGCGGTGATTTTAGTAGGGAATGACCCTGCAAGCGAGCTTTATGTAAACATAAAAGAAAAAAAATCAAAACTTTTGGGAATAAATTTTTCAAAAATAACTTACCCTGAAAACATTGACGAAAAAACTTTGTTGAAAAAAATTGAAGAATTAAACAAAGATGACAAAATTGATGCTATGTTGGTCCAAATGCCGCTTCCAAAACACATTAATGCGCAAAATATAATTCAGGCAATTTCACCCAAAAAAGACGCCGACGGGATTACACCGGAGAATATCGGAAGAATTTCGATAGGCGCAGAACCTTTTGCCTACCCTTGCACTCCTTTGGGAATTGTTAAACTTTTGGAAGAATATAAAATAGAACTTCAAGGCAAACACGCCGTTATTATAGGACGCTCAAATATTGTCGGAAAACCCCTTGCTCAAATGCTTTTAAACAAAAATGCAACGGTCACAATCTGCCACAGCAAAACAAAAAACCTTTCACAAATAACAAAAACCGCCGATATTCTAATTTCAGCAATAGGCAGTCCAAAATTTGTGAAAAAAGACATGGTAAAACAAAATGCGACAGTAATAGATGTAGGAACTTCCAAATCAAAAGGCAAAACGCTCGGTGATGTTGATTTTGAAAACGTTTTGCCTTTAAGTTCTTATATAACTCCCGTGCCGGGAGGTGTGGGTCCGATGACCATTGCCTGCCTGATGAAAAATGTTTTAGAAATTAGCCGCCTCCGCCTGTATTAATTGTTCCGGCTTTTTTAGCTTCTTCTTGTACAAGCTTTAGTTCAGAATCATATTTGGCATTTAAAGTTTTCAACTGTGTTTCATAAGCAGCAATCTTTATTTCAAAATTCTTATCAATTTTCTTAAGTTCATACATCGCGTCACAATCCGGATCCGCACCTTGCTGTATAGCATCAGCCATTTGTTGTTGTACATAATCTCTTTGGTTAGCTGTTACCATTTGCTCAAATACACAATTATTTCTTTCGCTAATAACATTCATTAAATCTAATAAAATCGGAAGCATCTCTTTTCTCCTTGTTGTATATCTTATATATATAAAGTATATACTATTCAAAATATTGCCCACTTTGTCTTGTTTGTTAACAATTTGTAACATTATGTTTAAAAACCAATATATTGCTTGCATTTGAGGTTATGTTTATTCTGCGGCTGCGGTAAAATTAAAATTTTTCTCGCAGCCGCCCTAGTCCAGCGGGAGCCAAGCTACCCTTTTACCAAGGCTATGCTTGGCTCCCGCCTTCTTAAGGTCGGGCACGAAAAACACTAAAATTTGTAAAATTTTGTATTTTTCCGTGCCCTCAACTATAATAAGTTTATGAAAATAGAAGAAAAAAGTTTAAAATCACTTGAATTTGATAAAATTGCCGAAAAACTTTCAAGCTTTGCAAGGCTCGAACAAAGCAGGGACAAATGTTTAGGGCTAAGTATATACTCCGATGCAAAAGATATAAAAAGAGAAATCGCTCTGACAAAAGAAGCCAAAAGCATTTTGGATGTTCCGCTTGAGCTTCCTTTAGAATATGTTGCCGATATAAACGAGATTAAAAATTCAACAATAAGTAGTTATTTAAAAGAAGAAGAAATCGTAAATACCGCAAAAACGATAAGAACTTCAAGGCTTGTTAAGAATTTTTTGAAAGAAAATTTGCCGCAAGAGGCACTTTTATACTCTATGGCAAATCTACTTTTTTGCGATAAAGAACTCGAGGATAAAATTTTTTCTATAATTGACAATAATTTAAAAATAGCACAAGACGCAACCCCTGAATTAAAAAGCTTATACAATTCGCTCAAAGACAGCCAAAACAATCTAAAAACAAGGACAAACGAACTTTTAAACAACCCTGATTTTTCAAAACATTTGCAGGAGCAGATTTATACCATGCGAGATGACAGGGTAGTCTTTCAGGTAAGAGCAGCTTCAAAAAGCAAGGTGGAAGGGATTATCCACGATGTTTCCGCAAGCAGCCAGTCGTTTTACATTGAGCCTTCGCAGCTTGTGCCTTTGAACAATAAAATAAGAGAAATCCAAGCAAAAATTCAGGCAGAAATCATAAATATCCTTACAATTTTAACAAAAGAAATAAGAGTGCATATTGAAGAAATACAAATTTCAGAAGACCTGCTGGCACAAATCGATTTTCACTTTGCAAAAGCCCTCTATGCAATAAAACTTAAAGCAGTTGAGCCCGAGATTATTAACGAAAAAGTTTTAAAATTCGAATCAATGCGCCACCCTTTGCTTTCTGATTACGTTGAGAGCGTTGTCGAAAACGATTTTGAAATAGGAAAAGGCTACAGGTCAGTTATAATAACAGGTTCAAACACCGGCGGAAAAACCGTCGTGCTAAAAACCGTAGGGCTTTTTATCCTAATGGCAAAAGCAGGATTGTTTTTGCCGTGCTTAGAGGCAAAAATTTATCCTTTTGAAAAAGTTTTTGCCGACATCGGCGACGAACAAAGCATAGCGCAAAGCCTTTCGACTTTTTCTTCACACATGACAAATATTATTGAAATGCTTGAAAAAAGCAATGAAAACACTTTTGTGGCAATAGATGAAATCTGCGCCGGAACCGACCCTCAAGAAGGCTCTATTTTAGCGCAAATTATACTGGAAAAACTTGCTTTAAAAAAGACTACAAGCTGCATAACAACACACTTTGGAGAACTAAAAGCACTAGAATATTCAAATCCGTATTTCAAAAACGCCTGCGTAGAATTTGATTTAAAAACCCTCAAACCCACATACAAGCTTACAATAGGAATCCCCGGCATAAGCAATGCCATTTTAATTGCCGCAAATTTAGGGCTTGAAAAGGAAATGGTTGACAAGGCAAAAGAAATTCTTGTTTCGCAAAAAGACCCTTCGATTATTGTTATAGAAAAGCTGCAGGAAGTCCAAAATCAGCTTGGACAAAAACTTCAGGAGGCACAAGCACTTCAGGAAGAAAATTTGAAGCTGAAGAAGGATTATGAAAGCAAATTGTCGGAAATTAAAAAAGACAAGAAAAAAACGATAAAAGTCATTAAAGACAAGCTTGAAAGCGAACTTGAAAAAACCAAAGAAGAAATAAAGGATATTTTAAACGAACTCAGGCAGGAAAAATCCGAAAAAATCGCAAGACGTTCTTATGCAAGGCTTGCGATGCAGGAAAAAGTGCTTAGAGATGAGATTAACAAACACGAAGAAGGCGAAGTTTATGAAGAATTAAACTGGGAAAAAGTTAAAGTGGGCGAAAATGTTTTGTTAAAAGAGCTTAATCAGCCGGTTGTCATTCTTTCCACACCTGATAAAAACGGAAATGTTTTTGTCCAGATGGGACTTATCAAAACCCAAATAAGCAAAGATAAACTTGCGCTTTTGGGTGAAAAATTACAAAAACCCACAACTTTAAAATTCCAGCCCGAAAAACCTTTTGAATTAAAAAGAAGAGATGTTTCAAACACTCTGGATTTAAGGGGATTCAGGGTAGAAGAAGCTTTGGACAGCCTTGAACTTTTTCTTGACAAGGCAAGTCTTGCAAATTTGTCGCCCGTTTATGTAATTCACGGACACGGAACAGGCGCTCTAAAATCTGCCATCAGAGAGTTTTTAAAAGAATCCCCGTATATTTCAAATTACAGAACAGGTGAACCGTCTGAAGGCGGCGACGGCGTAAGTGTTATTGAAGTAAAATAATCCCCCAACTGGCTAATCTTTTATTAAAATATGTGAAGTTTTTGAATTTATTTGCTTATTTTTTCTCATGCTTTGGTATAATTAACCAAGAATAAAGCATTGGAATTCCCTTAGGAGAGTAATAAATGGTTACCAAAGAAAAGGTTTCAGATAATGACTTTGAGGCTTTACTGAAACAGTACGATTATAATTTTAAAAAAGGCGACCTTGTAAAAGGGGTGGTTTTTGCCTACGATTCTGAAGGTGTTATTGTTGATATCGGTTCAAAAACCGCTGCTTTGGTGCCCTCAAGAGAAGCTTCCGTTGATTCTAATGAGCCTGTCGAAAATATTTTAGAAAAAGGTCAAGAATACGAATTTCTTATAATAAAAGAAGAAGACGACGAAGGAAGATTCCTGCTTTCAAGAAGAAAAGTTGACCTTGCATATACATGGAAAGAACTTGAAAAAATCAAAGAAGCCGATGAAATAATCATGGGAACTGTAGCTTCCTGCGTCAAAGGCGGCGTCTTGGTTGATATTTTAGGCGTTAGGGGCTTTGTGCCTTCAAGTCACTTGAGAAGCAAAGAAACCGATTTAAAAGTCGGAGATAAAATTGAATTAAAAATTCTTACCCTTGACAGCCAGCAAAATAATTTTATTCTTTCAAATAAAAAGGTTTTCACAGAAACCGCGGAAGATGCCAAAAAGACAGTGTTTTCACAAATTGAAGTAGGGCAGGTATTAAAAGGCGACGTGGTAAGAATTACAGATTTTGGTGCATTTATTGATATAGGAGGAGTTGACGGACTGCTTCCGCTTTCGCAAATTTCCTGGAGATGGGTTGACCATCCTTCTGATATACTCAAAGTAGGCGACAAAATTGACGTTGAGGTCATCGGCGTTGACCACGACAAACACAGAGTAAGCCTAAGCCTTAAAAATCTTGAAAATGACCCCTGGGTTGAAGCAGAAAAACAAATTCAAGAAGGCGAGCAAAGACAAGGAACTATAACAAGAATTAAACATTTTGGTGCTTTCGTGGAAATTTTCCAAGGCGTTGAAGCACTTTTGCCTCACCATGAACTTCTTGAATACCAAAATTCAAAAAATTGCATACTGAAAGTCGGCGACAAAATCAATACAACTATTCTTAAATTTAACCCTACAGACAAAAGAATTGCGCTGAGCGTAAAAGAGTCAAAAGAAGTCTTAAAAGAGCAAGAAACTAAAGAAGTCAAAAAGCCTAAAGCCAAAAAAGCCAAAGCCGAAGAAGCGATTGAAGAAGAAAAAGAATAATTGACAGTAATTGCCTAATAATAAAAGAGCGGGTTCAATTTTGAACCCGCTCTTATCTTTTCTTTTAAAAAAGAGCTACTTAATTTCAACAGTAGCACCTGCTTCTTCAAGTTGTTTTTTGATAGCTTCGGCTTCTTCTTTTTTAATATTTTCTTTAACCGGTTTTGGAGCAGCATCAACCAAGTCTTTAGCTTCTTTTAAGCCAAGTCCTGTGATTGTTCTGACTTCTTTTAACACAGCAATTTTGTTAGCACCGGCAGATGCCAATACTACAGAAACTTCGCTTGCTACTTCTTCGCCTGCTGCGGGAGCTGCTGCTGCAGGAGCTGCGGCAACTGCTACAGGAGCTGCTGCTGATACACCGAATTTTTCTTCCATAGCTTTTACTAATTCAGCTGCTTCCAAAAGTGTTAATTTTTCAATTGATTCTAAAATAGATGTTACGTTACTCATGATTTTTCTCCTTTATCTTTTAATAATTTCTAAACTGTTTTACTAAGCACTAAGCTTATCTTTAGCTGCATCTAATGTGCGTACCAACTGTCCAAGAACCGCATTCATAGAATTTGCGATACCTGAAGCAGGAGAGTTTATGCAGCCAAGCATTTTTGCATAAATTTCTTCTTTTGAAGGAAGCTCTGCCAATGCTTTTGCTTCTTGCGCGGAAAGAAGTTTTCCGTCCAAAGCCGCTGCAATAATTTCACCTTTTTTAACTTCTTTAATGAAGTCTGAAAGGGCTTTTGCAGGACTAACCTGGTCTTTAAATCCTAATGCCAAAGCGATAGGACCTTTAAAAACTTCTGTAAGAACTTCAAAATCAGTTCCTTTAGCTGCAAGTTTAGCCAAAGTGTTTTTTGTTACCGTATAATCGCCATCTTGTTTTTGAAGATTTCTTCTGAGTTTAGTTATCTCTTCAACGCTAAGACCTCTGTATTCGGTTACAATCGCAACTTTTGCTTTTTGAAGCTTTTGTTTGATTTGTTCGATTTTGTTTTCCTTAAAGGCTTTTGTTGCCATATTGTGCTCCTTTTTGTTAATTATTCTTGTTTTCGACCTTAAGCTAAAAAAGACTTTGCGTCTTTTCTAAACCGCAAAATCTTACACATCGAAATATTCTATTCGGGCTTAAAAGGGCTCAAATAAATGTCCCTGTGCCCTTTCGGCTTTCGGGCCCTTCTGCCCTGCTGCCATATCTGCCAGTGTTTGACCTCGGTTAGCGGCTTTTTGAAACAGATGTTCCGCCTTTAAACTTGTGTACTAACTGTCTGCGGTTGTAAATTAAGACTACCAAAAGCAAATTTAAAAATCAATAGCAAAAAATTAAAATGTGAACTTTGTTACAAAATTAGAGTTCAAAAGAAGTCGCTTTATCAAGTATTCTATCCGTGCGGTAATAACTGTAATATATCCTTATATCCTGCATAATCTGATACCACATATTATAAGTGTTTTTAAAATCCTGCTGATTTTTGTTTATGTAGTGCATCGTAATCAAACCTTCATAAGAGGTAGAAACCCTGTAAATTTCACACTGAGTAGGAACATTTCTGTTTCCCTGAACACATCTTGTTGCTATTGAATCGGCATCTGTATATTTAATATATTTATACATCTGGCTTGAATTTTGAAGCTCCATTTGTGAAGTTGTTCTATCCATAAATAAAGCTGAATTATATTGAAGATCAGGATTTTTATAAGAATGGAAAATAACCGATTTTGTCCAATTTTGATAAGTCTGTCCTACCGGAACATACTGCAAAATAGCTTCATCGTCCAAAGTTCCGTAATAAACAGAATGCCAGCCTTGATTTGGCGGAAAATCAACCAAAACTGTTTCATACGCCCATACAACCTGCGCAAGAAACAAACTAATAATAATCAAAAGGATCTTTTTCATCTGCAACTAAAACCTCTATACCCAAAGGTGAAATTATTTTATCCAAAGTGTTTAACACAGGATGTTCACTTCCGAAATGCCCGATGTCAATTAATATTATATCACTTTCAAGCGCACTGTGATACTTTATGTCTCCTGTGACAAGAATATCGGCGCGGATTTTTTGGGCTTCGCCTAAAAAATCCGCGCCGCTGCCTGCGCAAAACGCTATTTTTTTAATTTTTTGAACATTAAACTTGTTTACAACTCTCAACATATCAAGATTAAGCCTATCTTTTAAAAGATTTAAAAAATCTTTCAGAAAAATTTCTTCATTTAATTCTACCGCTCTTAAAAAACTTCCGATTTTTTCAGCAGGAGGCATTTCAAGCAGTGAAATCAATGTGTCGGTGGTTCCACCTTTTGTAGCATCCAAATTTGTATGTGCCGAGTAAATCAAAATATTTTTATTAAACTCAAGCGGAATAAAAAACAGCGGATGATGTGAAATTATCAAAGAGCACCCTTTTTCAACAGCCTGATTAATTATGTCTTTTGTTACGCTAAGACAAAACAAGACTTTGGAAACCTCACTTTCAAAACAATTTTCATAACAAATTTGCCAGCCGGAATTATCCCATTCTTCCTGAAGTTCAGGTGGTGCAAACTTTTCGATTAAATCGACAATTTCTTTAATTTTCATAAACAATCTCTAAAATTTGTTTCGCTACACATTCTTTTTTGGTGCGGCTTATTTTTTTTACTTTTAATTTTTTATCTACAATATAAACTTCATTATAATCGCTTGAAAATCCTATATCAGAGCGTGAAATATCATTTGCAACCAAAAAATCACAACCTTTTGTTTTAATCTTGGATTTTGCATATTCCAAAACATTTTCGCTTTCTGCGCAAAAACCGATTATTAATTGGTTTTTGCGCCTTTTTAAACCGATTTCTTTCAAGATATCCGGATTTTTAACAAGGTCAACACAAATTTCTTCTGCGCTTGTTTTTTTCATTTTTTTATCGGCGATTTTTTTGGCACGGTAATCGGCAACCGCTGCTGCCATTATAAGGCAGTCTGCTGTTTTGAATTCTTTTTCTACGGCTTTTTGCATATCAAGAGCGGATTCAACCAACCTTACTTGATATGTACCCCTCACCCCAGCCCTCTCCCGCAAGGGGCGAGGGAGCACTGTTGTAATTAAAACCACTTCAGCACCTTGCTCAAAGGCTTGGTCTGCAAGGGCAAGTCCCATTTTGCCCGAAGAAAAATTTGAAATAAATCTTACAGCATCAATTTTTTCTCTTGTTCCGCCTGCTGTTATGACAATTTTTTTGCCGTTAAGTTTTTTTTTAGCCGTTAAAATTTGGACTGTTTTATCCAAAAGCTTATTTAAATCGCATAAACGTCCTGCGCCTTCATATCCGCAGGCAAGATAACCTTCTTCGGGGGGATAAATATGATAACCTGATTGTTCCAATTTCTCCAAATTTTCTTGAATAATTTTATTTTCCCACATGTTGCAATTCATTGCAGGAGCAAGGATTATCGGCTTTTTAAATGCGCATGCAACGGTTGTAAGCAAGTTATCGCAGATTCCCATAGCAAGCTTTGATATGGTGTTTGCACTTGCAGGTGCGATTATAAAAATATCGGCATCATCGGCAAGTGAAATATGCTCGGGCGAATAATTTTCATCCTCAAACATATCAACAAAAGCTTTATTTTTGCTCAAAGCCTGAAGGGTAAGTTTTGTTACAAAATTAAGCGCGCTCGGCGTTGTTACAACCTTAACCTGCGCTCCTTGCTTTTGCAGCATACGGATAAATTCGCACATTTTGTAAGCTGCGATTCCGCCTGTTATTCCGAGTAAAACTTTTTTTCCTTTGAGCATTAATTTGCCCTTTCCGCGTTAATTATTTTTTCTAGTTCGCCTATTGCTCTTGCAATTTCATCATTTATTACAATATAATCAAATTTTGCCGAATTTTTAATTTCAGTTTTAACAAATTCAAGCCTTTTCAAAATAGCCTCTTCACTTTCGGTTTTTCGGTTTCTGAGCCTGTATTCCAAATCCTCAAACGAAGGCGGTGCAATAAATATCAAAACAGCTTTGGGCATTTTTTCTTTTACCTGAAGCGCACCTTGTGTGTCTATTTCCAGTATCAAATCCATTTGATTATTAAGACATTTTTCTATAAAAACCCTTTTTGTTCCGTAAAGATTATCAGAAAATTCTGCCCATTCAAGAAATTCATCATTTTCTATTCCTTTAACAAATTCTTCTCTCGTTCTGAAAAAATAGTTTACGCCTTCAACTTCACCTTCTCTTTTGGCTCTTGTAGTATAGGAAATAGAAAGTTTAAATTCGGGATTCCGCTTCAAAAAACCTTCAATAACAGTTCCTTTGCCTACCCCTGAAGGTCCTGATATGACAAATAATTTCTTGCGTTTGGCTGAAGAATTTTCCATAGACAGATTATACAACAAATGAAAATATATTGAAAATACTATAAAATTTTGTTGTATAATAATTTTGCAATTTATCAATCCGAGGATTTTTGGATGAACAAAAATCAAGAGATAACACAGCGAAATGATTTTGGAACCTTAAGTGAAAAAACACTAAAAGATCAACTTAAAATTGCAAGAAGCGAAGTTATAAGATATGCCAATAAATTTCTTGAAGCCGAAGAAAAATGGGGCTTTATAAACCTTCTTTTAAAACAACTGAATTCAATTCAAGACAAAAAACAACTGGGCGAAACTATTTGCAGCGGACTTTTAAAGCTTACTGAAGCACAAATTGTGACTTGCTGCTTTTTTAATCCCGATAAAAATCAAATAAATGTCAAATGCATAAATTATAAAAACAAAAAAAAATTAAGCCATATAGAAAAAATAAACAAAAAAATCAAAATTTTTGTACAAAAGACACACGACGTTGATAAGATTAAAGAACTTTTTATCTCAATTTCAGAAAAAAATATGATTCTTACCCCAATTACTTATAATGGGACTTTTCTCGGATACATCATCCTTATGAAAGATGAACAAGAGTTTTACAAGCAAAATATAAATTTCATAAATATTTTCCCCGAACATATCGCCCTTATTTTAGAAAATATTTCTAATTACGATGAGCTGAAAGAAAGAAATAAAATTAAAATTCAATTTTTAGCCGGAATTACCCATGAATTTAAAACCCCGCTCAATTCCATAATAGGTTTTTCTGAAATACTTAAAACAAAGACCAAAACAAAGGAAAATTATAAATATTTGGAGAATATTTCACAGAGTTCA
>Ga0116171_10003904_pt1 | contig 13643 bp, 39 predicted proteins | sample AD_JPNHW2_MetaG_FD_89798 | JGI IMG/M metagenome (GOLD analysis project Ga0116171, IMG submission 89798) | Active sludge microbial communities of municipal wastewater-treating anaerobic digesters from Japan - AD_JPNHW2_MetaG | ecosystem: Engineered > Bioreactor > Anaerobic > Digestate | place...
AACACCCTCACATGAGTATAAGAATGTGTTTCCTTCTTGATGTAGAAGGCAAATGTTGGCTCACTCATCATTATCCTTTCGAACGGGATTAGTCATCATCTTTTCAAATTCAGAAACAGAAAGAACCTTCATATCGGCACCAATGAAATGGTGAGCTATTTCAGAAAGAGTGTTGGATGCCTCTTCCTCTAAAAAATAGATTGGGCACGTCACGATCGTCTTTTCAAAAAATGGATTGAAAGATTCCAGCTTGTATCTACCGGTTGGTGTTATTCCAGTAAAGATAGAGTTGTCTTTCATGTTCACTATCAGATACACCTTTACGTCCTTTCTATATTTGTGGATCGGAATGACGCCAATCGGATTCGAACCGATGTACATGGCTTGATAACCATTGCTCTATCCAATTCTGAGCTATGACGTCTGAGCTACTAATTCTTAACGTGAAGAAGAATGCGAACGTTGGAAATTGCCAGTATAGCAATCCAAATCATCTTTTTCATGGCATTCTCCTTGATTGTGGTGTTCTCAAAGTTGTAGTGTGTGCTAAACAAATCCGAGTCGGATTAAATCTGTGGGGGTAACCTTCAAAATGTCTTCATTGCTCAACTGAGCAATGATTTTCGCATTTTCCCATGGAGATGTTGGTGATGGACAAGAGCGACCTAACTGCATTCGGGAATACACGAAGAAGTGCGGAAATTCCTTTGCGGAAAAGCATTGAGAATCATCAGGAACTTTAATACCAGCTTCCGCAGCCGGCATTGTGAGCATCTCAGGAAAAGCAAGCATTGTAGACTCCTTTTTGAATGTAATCGTGTTTTAGTCGTTCGATTAAAAAGTAACCCATGAAGTGGTGATTGATGTTCGAGCGCCAACAACTTCTGTAAACTTGGGATTCACGGTAAAGGCATTTTCCACATCGAAGTAGAATTTTGACAAATTGCCAGACGACTCTTCGTCCACACTTGCGCGATAGTAAAAGCAGAGATCAAGGTCATACTTTTCTTTGAAGTATGCTGTGATCTCGTTGGTAGCTTTCAGAAGCTGGTCGAAGTTCTCGTCTTCATCGTCGAGATTGTCTTCCGCAAACTCGATCAGCTTGTCGATATTGCTCTCTTCCATGTCATCGATCACCTTGACCTGAGAAGGGCAATGTTTCTTGATGATTTCCCATGGGATCTCGTTTGAAAACGAGGCGTAAAGTTTGGTGCTCATTGTAGACTCCTTTATGTTTTGGTGTTTACTTCTACTCAAAATTAAGAATAAAAGAGCATCCGAAATCATTCCATAGATTCCAAATTCTCTTAGCTTGTCCTTCCGTCATTTCCGACGGAGTGTTAACGAAACCAATTATTAATCCACAAAGTTCGTCATTTTTCAGATAAGCAAACTCTTCTGGCTCAGAAGCACCAATTTCTTCTTGCGACCAGATGGCTTTTGTAATTTCAAGAAGAGTATAGTCAGAACTCAGAAGCACGGTATCTGCAAGCTCTTCGCATTCAGATTTGTATTTACAAAAGAACTTGTTGAGAAGTTCAGTTGAAAATATACTCTCCAAACTCGTGCGAATGTCTTGACTATTCGGATCATATATTCTGATCTTCATATCCACGCTTTCTTGTTGATTGTCTTCTATCTCTCTTCTATAGATTAAAGAATAACACGGATTTTGTAATTGTCAAATCTTATTTTGTTTCAATCGCATTTCATTAAAATGGGAACCTAATATCTTACAATGGCTTTTCTTACTCTATTGAAGTTGATACCATTTCTTCGATCGGAATAATCAAAGGAATGAGAATCTCGTCCTGCACAGATTCTGAAATAAATGCGAAATCATTTTTCTTTGGTAGACGTTTGAGTAGAGAGTCAAACATATTCTTTCTTACCAAGTCTTCTACGCGATGAGAGGAATACTCATCAAATTCAGTATCAAGCATGTTCATAGGTAGTATCCTTTACGAAAGATTTGGCTGAATCTCATATTTGGAATCACAGACAAAAATTCGAACTGGTTCCCAGATTAAATTCTGAATAGGTATCCAGACTGTCTCTTCAACTAAATTTTGGACTGAATCCAGAACTAAATTTTGGACTGAATCCCAGACTGAATCCCAGACTGAATTCCGGACTGAATCCAGAACTAATTCTTTGTCAAGCATTTTCATTTATACCAAACTCCTTATTGAATAATGAATACTTCTTACTAACTAATGAAATATAGCGAAAATTTGTTATATTTCAAGTCTTAAAATGTTACAAACGTGTTTCAAACTTCCGGCTTATTGCTATCCAACTATAAAAAGAGGTAGTCTTCTCAAGATCCGATTTAATTCACAAAAAAGTTGTCAAGAGTCAAAAAGAGAGCTAAGAGAGAAAGTTTTTAACTTTCCCTCTTTTCTCGGTTACTTGGACGTCAATTCCGCATAACGCTTCTGGGCATTGCTCTCCGAGAAGAAGAGTGCGCGATCGGTATGGAACTTCAGATCCTTAGCAATGTATCCATCGTCGAGCCAAATCTGAAACTGCTCCGGGTTCTTGTCACGAAGAATCTCCTGAAAGATAATCACGCCGCGGATTCCTGTATAAGGAGCACGGACCTGATCACGAAGACTGGAGATTGTCTGAATGTAGTTCGAGAGAACATCGTATTCAATTCCATTACGAGCGCGAAACTTCTGACCATCGAGAGCATTCACAAGAGTTTCGGCAAAGACACGAAACTTCGCATCTTCTTCCTTCATGCTCTTGATGATACCTTCCATGTCCTCGACGCAGGTCTGGAACTCGGATTTAATCACGTCGAGAACGGTAGAAGAAGAATTGTTCTTCTTGTTCCATTCCTTGAGAATGCGGTGCATCGTGTGAACACCCTTGACGGTGAATTTCTCCTCGAAAGGAAGAGCCCAGCCCATCCAGCGCATGGCACGCACGAGAGAAGTACGGCAACCAGCGTACACATCGAAATCAAGAAGAGACTCAAGACGATGAAGAACCTTAGCGGTTCGTTCTTCCTGTTCCTTAGCCAAAGCCGCTTCATAAGCAGCTTCAGCTTCGATGCGACGCCGCTGAAGCATGGAGACTTCGTTGGTGCTTTTGCGGGAATTGCGGTTCACGAGTGCGGCAAAGCGATCAAGCATCTTATTCCTTCTTTCTGCTAAGATTTATATTATCTCTTGTCCACAAACAAAAAATGGGATACCAAGACGGTATCCCATGTATTGAGCACACTCAGCTTTTTGGTGCTTAGTCCTTACGACGCTCACGAGTCAGAATATCGGTCTGATGAGTGACCTGATAGGTGCCGGCCGGGATGCTGAACCAGCAATGTTCGGGATGCTTCACCAGTTCACGAGTTTCGGTCTTGATGCAGGGGCCGAGAAAAGTACCAGCTTCGACTCCTTCTGGAAGCGTCGTTCCCTCGAAGATCTCGAAAGCATCGCCAGCCATGTGACGGCTTCCTTGCGTGTTGCCGATTGCGAGTTGACGACTTTCGACACGACCACCATGAGGATGATCGTCAGCGACGCGAGTGATGTACACATCGCCCTGACGAACCTTCTTGTTCAAGGGGAACACATCGATGAACCGCGTGCGATGCATCTTCGTGGTTTCGATCTGATGAATGAAGTCGGCAAAGACTTCCTGAATAGCGCACTCTTCCATGTTGGGCATGATCTTTCTTTCTTCTGATTTGGTTGTGACTCGTTTACTCTTGCGTAAATTCCAGATAGTGTCTCTGGGCGTATTATCCTTCGGCGAGGATATCATCTTCCGAGAAGCCGCACATTCCTTCGTGCGCTTCCTTACAAGTGTCTGCTTCCTTCGACGCGGAAAGAATGTACATTCTTCCGGTAGAGCCATCGGAGCAGCAAAGCCAGCGGAATCCCTGATCGTCTTCAATCAAGATTCGAGGAGCAGAACCTTCGAGACTGAGCTGGTCACGATCAATGATCCTTGCTTTCGTCTGGGTCAGATACTCACTGACTCCAAAGCGCTCAATCATGATTCGCTTGGTCTCTTCGTTCTCTTCCGTAGAGATCTGCTCGACGGTGATCGTTCGCGGCTCCATCACGATTTGCTTGGTCACCTTATGACCACCAATCGCATAGATCTCTCGACCATCAGTGAATCGAACCGCCGGACCTTCTTCGTTGTGAAGAACTCCGTTTTCCATGACAATGGACTCAGGACGATCACAGATGAAAACCGTGTCGTCGGCGAGGTAGTGCCAACCAGAGTTGAGTGCCAACTTCTCGAAGAGACCAAGTCCATCGTCGGCAAGCGTTTCGTAGGAAACACCGAGTTCTTCCTTCATGTACTTGTAGTACCAGATCCAGTAGCTCTCGTTCGACCCATAACCGTAGCTATGGGTTCCGTAGAACTTGGAGCACTTGATGTCATTCGAGAGGAACTTGGCAACCAGTTCGTCGTTCTTTTCCAGAGTCCAAGTCTTGTACTCTTGGGCACCGACATCATCAACGTCGATGATGTAATTGATGAGCTTTTGCGCGGCGACGGGAGATTCGACGAAGAAAAAATACTTCGGAGGATCCAGATTGAGAATCTTGGTGTAGAGTTCCTTGAAAACCGGAATGACTGCTTCACGATTCGTAGGTCCGGTCTTGAGTCCGACCCCCATCGAAATGTCGCGATACACATACTGCTGGGAAGCTTGCTCTTCGGTAAGACTGGTAATCATGGTATTATCTCTCCTCGTTTGATTTGTGGATGTTCGTGTAGTGAGTGTGTTGTGTTTCCGCGATACTAAGAATGAATTTTCCATTCGCGTAAATCAGAAAAACCAAGACTAACGTCTTGATTACGCCAGCTTTAGTGAATAGAGCGGCGCAGAGCGCAAACTCTAAAACACTAAGGCAAAGCAAGAGAAACATATTTTCCTCTTTTCTATCGTTTGTTGTTTGATTCTTAGAAATCGTTCGTCGATCTCTTATATATTAAAGTATAACACGGACTTTGTGTTTTTCAAATCTTACTTTGTTTCAATCGTATTTCGACGAAAGTGGAAACTAATAAGATCTTACATTTCTAACTATGAAAGAAAAGATAATAAACATTTCTAAAAATTCAAGCTATAGAATGTTACAAATTTGTTTCTTCTCTTTCGTGTAAGAACGTAGTAGAAACTCCATCTGATCGTCAGTAGTGTTGTTCTCGTCTTTGAATTGATATAGAGTACAGTATTCCAAAGTACCCATAGCAAAGATGTCTTCTACATCCATTTCTTCCAATAGTTTGGAAAAGACTTCTCTTGATTTGTCAGATAGATTGCTCATAGTTTATCTTTCCTTGTTACATCGTCGATTAATTGATGTTGAACCGATTGAAGATCATCTGCCATCATAATGGCAGGAGTTTGAATTACTCCTTTTATTCTTTTCCGGAAATCCCATTCAATCTTTTTCGATATGCTACGTGTTGTCGGTTTAAGGATTTTGTCACCAACTATATTCCAAACATCTAGATTCACAATCTGCATAGTTTATCCTTTCCATTCGTTCGCCGCTTAGAAATGAACGTGTGAATCTTATCTTTTACAGAGATTCCAATTAGTAGAAGAACAAAAGCATATATCAAAAGAAACTCCTTATGAGTAACTAAACATGAAACTAGCTATTATAGCTCTTAAGTAAGAAAAGTAACACAAAAGCAAAAAAATTCAAGCATCACTTTGTTTCGTTTGTGTTTCAGAAATCTTGTCAAGTGTAAAAAAGAGAGAAAAAGAAGTCGAGAAACTTCTTTTTCAAAGATCTTCCAACTCTAGTATAGATATCCTTTTTCGGTAGCAAAGGAACATCCAGTAGCAGTAACTACTATATGTTCCAGAAGAGTTACTTCTAACCGTTCACCGGTAGAGGCAACGATTTGTGTAAGTGAGCGGTCAGCCGGAGAAAACTCTGTATTTCCTCCTGGATGATTGTGAGCAATAATTATCTGAGCAGCGTCACACATAAGAGCATCTTTGAAAAGAAGACGAGGATACAGAACAGTTCTTGTTCTGCTTCCCATAGCATAGATCTTTCTCGCAAGAACTTTATTTCCTTGATCCAAGAAGATCGCAGCAAATTGCTCGGAATCCTGCAATCCTATTACGGATCGAAACCAAATTACCGAATCTTTCACATCATTCAACTTTTCCATGCTGTCAAGTTTTTCTCCGATATGCGTGCTAATAGCATTTAGCAGCAGTTTAGCATCTTCTCTTCCCTCAAGAATAGCAGATGCCATTTCTTCGATGCCGTTTAATTCAGTTTTCATTATCCATCTCCTCTTTTATTGATATTACTGATGATCAGTGTATTCGTAGCAGCATTCCATCAAAACATCATTCGGACGAGTCTCTTCGATCACATTCCAATCTTTGGCTACAAATTCAGCAACCTTAGTAGTTGGAGGAATGATCTTAGATTCTCTCTCTTCCGACGAGATGACCACAGTAGGCAACAGAACTTCATTCTGCGTGCTATCAGCATTTGCACCAGCAACCAAGAAAAGCAATTCGATCAACATAGTGTCCACTCCTTTTGTTAAAGTTAAGTCTATCTTTTCTATACGATAAAGAATAACGCTCTTTTTGATATTGTCAAGTATTACAATGTTTCAAACTTTACTGAATCCTTTACTACAGTTTCGTCAAAAGAATAAGATCCAATTAGAGGTATCATATCAATTCTTTCCATGCCATTTATGAATAAAATATCTCTTACATACCCATCTACATTCAGTTCTACTAAATCAGATAAAGATACTAATAACGAGCGAATCAATTCCGATGAGTTTTTTATCAACTTCATATTCTATATTCCTTTCTTCACAGACTAGGAAATAGCATTTTTCTTCCAAAGCGCATTCCATCAGCGGCGATAGTAAGTTGTGCTGAATGAATATGATCTAAGGTATCTACAATCAGATCAAATGCATCCGAATGAATGTCGTCTCGAACAAAATCATCTACTCCTTCTATAACAGCATTTTTTATTAGATCATATACTTTGGACCGAATATGTATCGTGAGTTCTGCGTAATCAAGCATTTTCATGGTTAGATTCCTTCAATGTATCTAAGAATGAAGACTGGACCGAACTCTCAACCGGATCAAAAATCAGAGATCCGGTCGACTGTGCTAAGGAATCATCTACATTTTCTTCTATCAAATCCCAACACTTAAAGGATGAGAATGGAACAGATGAAGTAGATTTTCCCACGAATGTTATATCAAGCATTTTCATTTATGGACTCCTTTGTGGAAGACTGAACTGAAGACTGAACTGAAGTCCGTACTGAAGCACGAACTAAATCTGAAAATGAAGACCAGACTGAAGCACTAACTGAATCATGTACTAACTCTCCGATAGACCATCTAACAAAATCTCCAACCGATTCATGGACAGAAGTAATAGTGAAAGCTTCTACAGAATTCGCAAAAGCATTTCCAATTGGATATGTATCAAGCATCTTCATTTACCCACCTTCTTTCTTTTCAGCTATTTGTAAATGCTACTTCTATACTCTATAATAAAAGATAGAACGGACTTTGTGATTTTCAAATCTTACTTTGTTTCAATTGTGTTTCTACAATTCATACTCCATCATAACCAATTCTCCATCATAACCTAACCAATCCATTCTCCATCATAACCAATTCTCCATCATAACCGTAGAGGTAAAAATTTTCAAAAATAATTTCAAAAACCGTCTATAAGGCCCCCTCTATTGGTACATCCCAACTTATTCCACATAATATATTCTTTTTCTACTTGCTTTGGACATTAGACATGATTTGAAAGATTGGAAATAGGTATCATTTGGAATTTTTGAAAATTAGATTAGAATCTACCATAGATGGGCATTGAATATGGAGAATTTGGAAATATCTATATACACATACCATATGACCAAATCGGATTATAGGCACATAGGATAAGAAATCAGAGTATATACCAAGTGTAGGTTCGGATCGGCCTTTAAATTTCTCTTTTCGACTCTTGACAAGATAGAAAGATTATTACAAGATTCTTTACTCTATTATTTTTGATAGAAAGTTTTTTGAATTTGTCAAGAGTCGAAAAGAGAATTTCATATGGTATATAGGATATGGACATTTATCAATACTTTTCCCTATATACAAGTTCTTCAGTTGGGGTAATGAGAGATGACCGGATTAAATCCCAAGTTGGGCTATAAATGATCATACAGCATTGAGACCTCAACTGGTATTTTTTAATTACATTTCGTATAGGATATGTTAATGTTTCGCTTATAGCTTTCTGGACGGATTTAGTTTCGAGCATTTTCATTTGTGGACTCCTTTATTGATTCTTCTACTAAATCACTGACATTAGTCATGACTGAATTCCAGACTAAAGCACGAACTGAAGCATTGGCTGAATTATAGACTGAATAATAGACTGAAGCAGTAATGGAACAATTTATCGGATAATCATTAAGCATTTTCATAGTTGGTCTCCTTTGTTGAATCCAAGACCAAAGCAAAAACGGAACCATAGACTAAATTACAGACTGAATAATAAACTAAATTCCGAACTGAGTTTTGAACTGAAGTATAGACTGAATCCTTAACTGAATAATAGATTGAATAATAGACTAAAGACCAGACAGAAGTCTCGCCGAAATTCTTGTCAAGGAGTTTCATTTATGGACTCCTTTGTGGAAGACTGAACTGAAGCACAAACTAAACCTGGAACTGAAGACCAGACTGAATGATAGACTGAAGCACGAACTAAAGCACGAACTGAAGCATTGACAGAATGATAGACTGAAGCAGTAATGAAACAATTTATCGGATAATCATTAAGCATTTTCATAGTTGGTCCTTTGTTAAATTTCGAACTGACATTATAATTGAATTGTGGACAGGCATTCTTATTGTATCCCAGACGAGATTCCAAATAGCATTTGGAATAGAAGCATCAACTGATTTATAGAAGGTGTTCCAATTTGGATTTAACTTAATCATTTTCATGTATTGACTCCTTTGTTGAAGACCAGACTAACCAGACTAAAGGCCGGACTTCGGTTCGGACTAAATCATAGACTATATCTCGGACTGAAATCTGAACTAAAGATCCAATAGAATGCCAACCAGAATCAATTATTGAACCACGAATCAAATACCAGACGGATTTAGTTTCAAGCATTTTCATTTTTGAACTCCTTTACGGAATTGTAGTCTAAAACCCAGAGAGAAACACCAATCAAATTCCAGACTGAAGTCCATATGATTGGTCGAACTAGAGTATAAATGGGATTACTAACTATTTTTTCAATAACGGCATTCAAATATAATTTGTTGGTAGATTTATTTACTAAGTGGTTGGCTAGCATTTTCATTTATAATCTCCAGTAAAATACTGACTATAAATAACTTCTAAGATTAACAAGCGAACGCCTTGATCTATAGAATCGTAAGCTGTATTCCATATGTTTCTCAATATAGGTTGTGGTTCATTTATATCTGGAAATGATAAAGAATGTGAAACCGCTTGAAAATTATTAAGCATTTTCATACATGGAATCCAAATGTAATATGTAAACTCAGAAAGTTGATGTCTCGTCGAACTGGAATGAAAATCAAAGAATATAGAGATTTTTCAACTGAACTTGGTAAAAAATTACAAATAGTATTTCTTATTGGAGTCTCTACTAAATGACCAACTTTGGATTGTATGTTGTTAGTGTCTATCATTTTCATTTGTGAACTCCTTTAGAACAGACCATCGAACTAACCCACAAAATGAAAGCCAAACTGAAAGTCGAGAGGGATCCAAAACCGAATCCCAAACTAAACTTGGATCTGGATCCGGAAATAAATTCCAAAAGGAATCATAGACGGAATTATTGTCAAGCATTTTCATTCGTGGACTCCTCTAAGTTCTGGTTGAAGCATGGATGATATTAAAAACTAAACTCCATACTGTATTCTTAACTGAATGATAGACTTGGTTCCGAACCGAAGAATCAACTGCACCTTCAACGAAATTATAGATTATCATGTAGATGGAAGTATATGCCGGATCATTGATATAATTCCCAACTGTATTTCCAGCGGAATCTCTAACTAATATCCAGATTGAATCTTGAACTATACCATTATTAATCATTTTCATTTGTGGACTCCATGTTAATCTTCCTTTGTATTGAACCCCAGATTGGATTTCTAATTGAGACTCAAACGAAATTCGAAACTGGAGTTAGAACAATTGTCCGAACTTTATATATAAGTTGGTTAACTACTAATCCATATATTGAATTATGCAACGACTCTAATTGTAAATCCTGGAATTTAGGATCGACTACAATTTGGTCAAGCATTTTCATGATTCATCCGTTATGAAATGCCGAATGTGATTACAGAATGTATTCCGAATTGTACCCCAAACGAAATTCGAAACTGGAGTTAGAACAATTGTCCAGACTGAAAACGAAACTAAATTCTGAGCTGAATCTCGAACTGGATCCAGAACGGATTTCAATTCGGATTTCCAGACCAAATTAGTGTCAAGCATTTTCATTTGTGGACTCCTCTAGGTTGGATCCAATCAAATCCCAAACTGAAGAAATACCTGAATTCCAAACTGAATTCCAAACTGAATTCCAAGCTATATCTCGAACTGAATCCCAAACTGAATCCCGAATCGAATTCTCAATGGAATTCCAAGCCGAATTAGAAGCCGAATTCGAAACTGACTTAATATCAAGCATTTTCATTTGTTGACTCCTTTGTGAAATCCCGAACTAAAATCCGAATTAAATTCCAATTTGAAGAAATACCTGAATTCCATATTGAATTCCATATTGAATCGAACGCTTGATTAGGGACAACACATGAGACTAAACCATCGTTAAGCCTTCTCAGGTAATTTCTTGGTTCATCTATTAGGGAAAGTTTAAGCATTTTCATACGTGGACTCCTTTATGAAAGATTGGACTAAAGTCTCAACTGAAGACCGATCTGAACCCCAAGCTGAAATCCAAGCAGGATCCTGAACAGAATTCCAAATCATTTTTCGGACGGGAACTGAAACGAATTTTCGAACTGACGCTAAAAGGGAAGTAAAATCTAAAGTTGAAACTGAATCATTGTCAAGCATCTTCATATCTGGTCCTTTGCTGAAGATTGAACGAAATTCTTAACTGAAACCCGAACTGGAACTAAAAATATAACTGAATTCCAGACTAAATCTAAAACTGATTTCCAAACTGAAACTTGTGAGGAATTAAAAGCGAAAGTACAAACTGAGGTCCTAACTGGAATCTTAACTGAATTCTCAATCGAAGACTCAACAGTCTTAGTGCCAAGCACTTTCATATCTTATTCCTTTCTGGTATTTCTTCCTCTTCTTGTAAATTCTATTTCTACATTCAATGATAAAAGATAACTCGGTATTTTCATATTTCAAATCTTAGCTTGTTTCATTAGAATTTCAAAATACCGAAATATATTAAAAAGTGTTTTAATTCTATAGGATATACACTATACATCCATTATGGTATTTTAAGAAAAGATTTTGAACCCTTTGTAAAATATCATAATCTTAGAAAAGACCAATGCTACTTTCATAATGGTCTATAAAGAAGAAAGTCAGTTACTCATAGCGAGCCCTTCAGCAAGGCAATGTGGTTAGAAGCCCGGATGTAGTGACGCTGAGATGATTATAAGAGATGGAAAGATTGACAGGCCGCTTTTGCCGTGCTGCACAATGCTTATACAATAGTATGTTATTAGGAAGAGACAAGCCTAATTCTGAAAATGAGACATACAGTCATCGGAGGGAATGGATGGAATGTAGCTTTAGCAAAGTTCTCCAGACATATGTAAGTACTTACAGTTATTAGCTAATCGGGTTGTTTACAATCCAACTAATTGTAGGGAATGGAGAAATTGTATCTATACATTTGAAATTATTCAATCTGATATTAACCACATATATGAAATGATAATTATTCTACATGGTCCTTATAGATCTTCCAGAAGTTACTTGTTATTAATCTCGAATTTATGTTAATCTGAAAGATTAACAGTTCTGAACAAGTTATGAATTGTAATTATTCCATAAAGGTCTTTAAATCTTCCAAGATTGGTTAATCTTAATTCAATAAGGTTTAAAAGATTCTTCCTTCCAAGATACTATCAATTCAAGATTTAATGTAAATTGCGCCATAAAGGCGCAGAACTCGTAAACTCGTTCCTATTATGAGATTTTTAATTCTTAATATGAGAAAACCACAATCCTTCTGGAGTTGTGTTAATTCAAAACTTTTCAGCCTTAAATGTTTCTAGAATGTCCTCAAGTTCTCTAAGTGCTTGAATTTTGAAGAAGGCAACCTGTTCTTGACGGATCTAACTTGGTCGACATATAGTCCTTGTTCTTCTCTATTCTTACAGTAGTATTTATAATATTGTGGAATAATTATTTTTCATTGATCAGATCTGAGAATATATCAACCATTAAATTACTTTGTACAATTCTTTCTACAGGATTCCAACATGCAGTAAATATTACATCGTCCAGGATTTCGCTCACAATAAGGTCACTACAATTTCTGTAGCAGCGATTTCTAACTTCACAAGAGAATAGAGTGTGTAAACCATTATGTTGTAGAATCTTCATATTCATCCTACTCTACGAAAGATTTAACTGAATTCCAAACTGAATCTCGAACTGACCTCCAAACTGAATTCCAAACTGAATCCCGAATTGAATCCTGAATTGAATCCCAAACTGAATCCCGAACTAAATCCTTAACTGAATTCCGAACTGAATTATTATCAAGTATCTTCATTGGACACTCCTTAGATATTCCGTTTTAGTTAAGACGTAAATGCTTAGGTGTAAAGAGAAATCTAATACGATTCGTGTTTGAGACCAAATAGTTCCATCTTCTATCTCATAAGTTAATTCAGATATGAATTTGGTAGCATTATTCACATCACTGATGGATAACATCTTCATCTATACAATCCTTTACAGATTCATTAGTTATATTAAAGACCGAAGTCTTAACCAAAACATAAATTAAATCTAGAACTGAACCACCGATAGATTTTCGTTCAGAATTTAATATAGATCTACGAATCAAATTCCATATGGATTCTTTGACTAAATTCTTGTTAAGCATCTTCATATTCATCCTCATTTGTAAAAGATTTAACTAGATTCTCAACTGAAATCCAGAACCGAATGCCAAACTAAAGTCGCAACCGGAGTCCGAATTGGAGTCCAAATCAAATTCAAAACTGACCTCCAAACTAAATTAGAAATTGAAATCCGATCTGAATCCTCAACTGAATTCCAAACTGAAGTTGCAACTGAATTTCGGACTGAATCCTCAACCGAAGTTTCAATCGACTCATTGTCCAGCATCTTCATATTCATCCTACTCTACGAAAGATTTAACTGAAGTCCAAACTGAATTCCAAACTGAATCCCGAATTGAATCCCGAATTGAATTCCAAACTGAAGTCCAAACTGAATCCCGAATTGAATACCGAATTGAATCCCAAACTGAATCCCGAATCGAATTCTCAATGGAATTCGAAACTGAATTCCAAACTAAATCTCGAACTGAATCATTGTCAAGCATCTTCATTTGTAGAC
>Ga0116171_10003906_pt1 | contig 13642 bp, 12 predicted proteins | sample AD_JPNHW2_MetaG_FD_89798 | JGI IMG/M metagenome (GOLD analysis project Ga0116171, IMG submission 89798) | Active sludge microbial communities of municipal wastewater-treating anaerobic digesters from Japan - AD_JPNHW2_MetaG | ecosystem: Engineered > Bioreactor > Anaerobic > Digestate | place...
CCTCGCGTGCGTCAAGCTCGGCTGCCCCGCGATCGAGGTGACCGAGAAGGGAAAGAAACCCTCGATCAACGCGGAGCTCTGCGCTGGCTGCAACCTCTGCGAGCAGACGTGCCCCTTCGGCGCCGTCAAGGAGGCCGCGAAATGAAGAACATACTGATAGTCGGCGTCGGCGGGCAGGGAGCGCTCCTCGTGAGCACGATCATCGCCGAGGCCGCCCTACGCGCCGGGCTCGACGTGCGCACGAACGAGGTGCACGGCATGGCGCAGCGCGGGGGCTCGGTGCTCGCGCAGGTCCGCTACGGGGAGAAGGTGCATAGCCCGCTCGTGTGGGAAGGCACCGCCGACGTGATCATCGCGCTCGAGGAAGCCGAGGCGCTCCGCCACGCGCACTTCCTGAAAGAGGGAGGGCTCGCCGTCGTCTCGACGCAGCGGATCATCCCGGTCACCGTATCGTCGGGGAAGGCGAAATACCCGGCTGACGTCGAGGAGCGCCTCGCGCGCGCGTTCCCGCGCCTCGTCCTCGTCGACGCACTCGGCGTCGCGCATGGGGAAGGAAACGCGAAGGCCGCGAACGTCGTGACCCTCGGCGCCGCCGCGCGCGGCATGCCCGAGCTCGCCGCCCAGTGGGCCGCCGCGCTCGAAGCCTGCGTCCCCGAGAAGCATCGCGATCTCAATGCACGGGCCTTCGCGGCCGGAGGAAAAATATAGGATGGACACGCTATTTTACGAAAAGAAGTACGAAACGATGGGCCGCGGAAAGCTCGAAGCCCTGCAGCTCGCGCGCCTGAAAAAAAACCTCGCGCGCGTCTACGCGAACAACGCGGTATACCGCAAGGCCTTCGACGAGGCGGGCGTGAAGCCCGGAGACCTCAAAACCCTCGCCGACCTCGCGAAATTCCCCACGATCAACAAGACCGTCTTCCGCGACACCTACCCGATGGGGCTCATGTGCGTGGACAAAAAGAAAATCGTCGAGATGCACATGTCCTCGGGCTCGACCGGAACCCCCGTCGTCATGCCGTACACCCAAGGCGACCTCGACCAGTGGGCGTCCTGCATGTCGCGCTGCTACGCGATGGCAGGAGCGAAGCCGACCGACGTCGTCCAGATCACCCCGTCCTTCGGGCTCTTCAACGGCGGCTTCGGCATGTACCACGGCGCGCACAAGTACGGGCTCTTCGTCGTCCCCACCGGCGCGGGAAACACCGCGCGCCAGATCAAGCTCGCCGCCGACTTCGGCACGAACGTCTTCACCGGCGTCGTCTCTTACGGCATCCGACTGATGGAAGAACTCGAGGCGGCGAAGGTAACGCTGCCCAACCTCCGCATCGGCATATTCGGCGCGGAGTCCTTCTCCGACGCCATGAAGAAAAAACTCACCGAGGGACTCGGCATCGAGGTCTTCGACATCTACGGCATGACCGAAACCGGCGGCGTCGGCACCCTCGGCCAGGACTGCCACGCGCACGCGGGGATCCACGTGTGGGAAGACCACTACATCGTCGAGATCCTCGACCGCGACACGCACAAGCCCGTACCCGACGGCGAGATCGGCGAGCTCGCGATCACCGCGATCACCCGCGAGGCGCTCCCCGTCATCCGCTTCAGGACCGGCGACCTCTCGAAGATCGTCTCGCGCGAGAAATGCCAATGCGGCAGAACCCATCTTCGCATCGCGCAGATCATGGGCCGCGTCGACGACATGCTCATCGTCAAGGGCGTCAACTTCTTCCCGAGCCAGATCGAGCAGGCGCTCATGTCGATCCCCGGCGTCCTCAACAACTACCAGATCATCCTCGAGGAAGTCCACGACATGATGGACGTCCGCGTGAACGTCGAGGCCGAAGGCGGCGTGACCGGCTTCACGGTCGAGAAGGTCCTCAAGGAAACGCTCGGTTTCTCCCCGAAGGGCGACGTCTTCGCGCCCGGCACCCTCCCCCGCCAGGAAGGCAAGGCAAAGCGCGTATTCTACCGCCAGAAAGACGGCACCCTCAAGTAATTCTTTTTTTGGGCACGCGGCGAAAGCGAGCCATGCGCATGCGCGCAAGGCCTGCATTCGCCGACGGGCTTTTCGGGGTTGCCATAGTCCGGCCGCGCGTAAGGCTCACGCGCTTACGTGACTTCAACCCGCCATCGAGTACGCATAGCCCGCCGCGCGGCATCATCATTTCCCGCGCCCGTCCTACCGGCCCTTCGGGCCGGCCCCTACAATCCCTCGCGCGAAAAGAAAGCCGTAGGCTTGCTTTTCGCGCGAGGGTGCGGAGAGGTAATTTATCAACGTGCAAAGAGAAGAAGCAATCACGTCATGCGTCCCTGCGGGCCGCTTGCCGAGAGGAATGGATTGACTGCCCGTTCTCGCTTCGCTGCGAACGGACGGACGGCATTCCTCGCGCAAATAAGGAGACACGCGATGAAAAGTTTTCTGAAGCTCGACGATTTTTCGGGAGACGAGATTCTCGCGATCATCAAGCGCGCGAACAAGCTGCACGACCTCTGGCACGCAAACAAAATGCCGAAGACCCTCGCCGACAAAAAGATCGCGCTCTGGTTCTTCGGGCAGGGATTCCGGAACCGCGTCGCGTTCGAGCTCGGCGCGCGCGCGCTCGGGGCCGACGTGAGCTTCATCCCCGGAGACCTCGGCATACACGAGCCGATCGAGGACATCGCCTCGTATCTCAATAACTGGTTCTCGATGCTCGTCATTCGCTGCCAAAACCACGCGTACCTCGAAAAGGTCGCCGCGGACTCTCGCGCGCCCGTCATTAACGCGCGGACCGCGTTCAACCATCCGTGCGAGATCGTCGGCGACTTGCAGTATATCTCTCGCGAGCGCGGAAGCCTCGACGGGCTCAACGTCGTATTCGTCGGCGAGGTAACCAACCTCTGCATGAGTTGGTTCGAGGCCGCGCGCGTTCTGCCGATCCGCGTTAGGCAGATCGGTCCGCGCGAGTATCTCGCGGACGAAGGCCTCGTGCGGCGCATGAGCGACGGCGCGAAGGGTTCGATTGAAGTATCCCCGACGCTCGAGGGCGCGATCGCGAAGGACGTCGACGTCGTCTACACCGACTGCTGGCCGCGCACGGACGACAAATCGCGTACCAGAGAGCTCTTCTTGCCTTATCAGATCACGAAGTCCCTCGTCGACAGAATGAACCCGCAGGGCTTCTTTATGCCTTGTCCGCCCGTCACCCGGGGCGAGGAGATATCCGCCGACTCATTGACCGCCGATCAGTATTGCGATTACGCGGCGAAGGAGTTTCTCCTCCACGCGCAGAACGCGATCATGGAATATTGCATCAAAGGGAGGCACTAAAGTGCACGGCGTAAGCGAAGCCGAACTCGCGAGGATATGGGACATGGTCTTCAACCTCGCGCTCAATTTCCTCCATGACGAAAGCGCGGCCGAGGAAGCGACGCAAGAGGTATTCGTGAAAGCGAGCGAGGCCTTCGCGTCGTTCCGCGGCGAGTCCGCGCTCGGCACGTGGATCTACCGCATCGCGCACAACCATCTCGTGGACGCGCGCCGCGCCGCGTTCGCCGAACCGATCTCGTTCGATATCTTCGAGCGCGACGTGAGCGACTTCGTCCCGTACGAGAACGAGCTCGGGCTCACAGAGGCCGAGACCGCGCTTTACGTCGAGGAGATCAAGGTCGGCTGCACGAAGGCAATGCTCCAATGCCTCGACGCAGAGGACCGGTTCGCGTACATCCTCGGAAAGCTCTTCGCCCTTCCCGGAAGGGAATGCGCCGAGATCTCGGGCATGGGCGAAGAAGCCTTCCGCCAGCGCCTCTCTCGCGCGTCGCGAAAGGTCGAGAACTTCATGCGCCATAACTGCGGCCTCGTCAACGAGAGCGCGACGTGCCACTGCCGCAAGCGCATCAGGATCGCGCTCGACCGAGGCCGCATCCGCGCGGATATACTCGAACGGCGCGACCCGCCGAGGCGGATCAGGGACTATCTTGCCGGCATGAACGACCTCGACGCGGTTGCCGAGGCATTCCGGGACAATCCCTTCATCGAACGCTCAAGGTTGCACGCGGACGACATCCGCCGCGCGGTCGCGCTCATGGAACGCGTCGCGACCTAGCTATTTTGCGAGAAGCCCCGAGGCGAAGCCGACCCCGGCCCCGAGCGCGGCGGACATGCCGAGCATAATCGGTATTGCCCGGGGGTCGAGCTTCGTGACAAGGCACACTATGGGCGCCACGAAAAGAAGCGCGACGCAGAGACCGTTCAGCCAGGATATCGGCATGAGGCGCGCCGCGGGAATGACGATCCCAAGCGCGATCCAAGTCACGGCGGCAGACGCGACGAACGCCGGGTCCATCCTCCGGGCGATCATGGGACCCACGTCGATCGCGGCGGCCGCGATCCCGATCCCGAGCGAAATCAAAAAGTTGCGCATACAAGCTCCTTACATAGGCATCACTATATTAGACGGACGCGGCGCCGGTTTGTGACACGATAGAAACTTTTTTTGTTTTGATAAACCCAAGCTCTGGCTGAAATCAGTTTGCTTTGTTGCATATGCAACGACTACTATGTATGCGTTCTCGGTATTATTTCCCTAGCGAAACGATAACGGAGGCACGGCATGAGCATAGCGTTGGTAAAGGAACTGAATGGGGATCACCGGGCGATCTTGGGAACGGTCAACCGAATCGCGGCGATCGGGGCGCTCACGGCCGAAACGCGGGGGCTTCTCAAGGAGACAAAGGAACGGCTCATGGCCCATCTCGGCAAGGAGGAACGCGAGTTTTATCCCGCGATGCGCGCGCTCGCGGCATCGAGCCCGAGCATCGATGCCAAGCTCAAGGTCATGAACCAGGAGATGGAATCGATCGCCGCCGCGGCCCTGCGCTTTCTCGACGAGTATGCGGTCGGCGGAAACCCTAATACCTTCGCGGCGGACTTCTCAAGCTTCCGCCGAGCCCTTTCCGATCGCATCCAGCGCGAGGAGTTCGCGCTCTACTCGCATTTTCTCAAGAACGCGTAAGCCCACTCAGCACCCTGGTACGTATTAGTCTTCGCGCCAGGGATGCCGTCCGTCCGTTCGAAATGCAATGAGAACGGGCGGTTAATCCATTCCGCTCGGCAAGCGGCCCACAGGGACGCATTCTTTAGAAGTTTCGCAGCAAAGCGAGAAACTTCACGTCAATAAACTTCCTATTCGCACCCTGGCGCAAAGCGCCAGGGATTAACCAGCGTTTTCGTAACGAAGTGAGAAAACGCACGCTAATCCATTTCTTCTCAGCACCCTGGCGCGTATTTGTCTTAGCGCCAGGGATTGTAGGGGCCCGGACCGAAGGGACGGGGTCTCGCGGGAGCGGCGCCCGAGGCGGCGCGGACGCGAGACTGATAACCCCGAAAAGCCCGGTTGGGCACGAGCGCGGGGCGCGAACGCGTCAGGCGATCGGGCTCAAGGCGCCCATAGTCCAATAAAGATTTACTTACGGCCGGTGAAGCCGTCCATCGCGCGCGTCATGCCGAAGAAGCCCGCGACCGCGTCCATGAAGGCGACGGGGAGGAGGCGGAGGAGGAAGGTCGCGTAGACGAAGCGCGGCATGATGAGGCGTTTCTTTCCCCGGAGGATGGCGCCGACGATGCGGCGCGCAACGTACTCGGGCTTGAGGATCGGGAGGAGGAGGGGGAAGCGCGTGCGAACGCCCGCGAACATGCCGGTATCGATGAAGAACGGGCACACGACGGTGGTCGAGACTTTTTTCCGTAGTCGGCCGATTTCCATGCGGACCGCCTCGTGGAAACCGAAGGCCGCGAACTTGCTCGCGGAGTAGTCGGCGAGTCCGGTGATGCCGATGAGCCCGGCCGCCGAGGAGACAGTGACGATGTGCCCGCGGTCGCGCTCGAGCATGCCGGGGAGGAAGGCCTTTACCGTCCAGAAATTCGCGAGGACGTTTACCTCCATCGTTCGGACGATGTCGTCGTCGGGGGTTTCGAGGAGGGTTTTGCCCGAGACGACGCCCGCGTTGTTGATGAGGATGTCGACCGGTCCGACGCGCGAGGAGACCTCTCCGGCGAGGCGATATACCTCAGCGCGGTCCGTGACGTCGCACGCCATGCCGACGACAGAGAGTCCCCGCGCCGCGGCTTCCGCCTCCGCCGCTTTGAGCGCTTCCGCGTTACGATCCCACAGTACGACGTGCGCGCCTCGTTCCGCGAGCGAGAATCCGACGATTTTTCCGATGCCGCTTGCCCCGCCGGTGACGAGGGCTACGGTTCCACTGATCTTTTTCATGCCCCTCAGTGTATCACAGGCAAAGCGACAAAATACGGTATTTCGTCATCATTGGGTCAGTTTTTGCGCGCGAGACCGACCTTAAGACGAGGCAGTTTTCCGCCGATAGTATGCCAAAGGACCGGAGGATTTTTATGCATACGGCTAAGGTTTCAGCTTCGGCGGCGCGATGCGCGCTCGCCTTTTTCGCGACGTTCGCGCTGTCCGCGGCGCCGCTCGCCGCAGACAGCGAGCTCATCAAGATCGAGGCGATCGCCTCGTACTATGGCGACGAATTTCAGGGCCGCCCGACCTCGTCGGGGGAGCTCTTCGACATGAACGCGCATACCTGCGCGCATAAAACCCTTCCGTTTGGGACGCTTCTTGAGATCACGAACCTCGAGAACGGCAGGAAGTCGGTGGTCCGCGTGAACGACCGCGGGCCCTTCGTCGCCGGCAGAGAGCTCGATGTCTCGAAGGCCGCGGCCTACGACCTCGGCATGGTCGCGACCGGCACCGCGCGCGTCTCGATCCGAAGAATCGGGATGGATACGGGTGCGACGGGCGACGCGGCGAGTAATCAGGCGGTTGCGGACAACGCGACGGGCACGGCGGCGCCCGGGGCATCGGCCGGTACGGCGCCGGCGGCAGGCACTTCGGCGGGAACCGCGACCGTGACGGTGACGACGGTAGTCCCGAAGACCGAAGGCGCGAAGGCGGCGCAGGCAACCCCTGCGGCGGTCGCCGCGCCCGGCGTGGCCGCGTCCGGGCAAGGAAACTCCTGGCGCATCCAGCTTGGCAGCTTTTCAAAGGAAGAGAACGCCAACCGACTCATCGTCCGCCTCCGCGAGGAAGGTTTTAATCCCGCTTTCGAGCGAAACGGCTCCATGATCCGCGTCGTCCTCGCGGGAATCCCCGAATCGGCCCTCGGCGCGACCAAGGATCGGCTCTTGGGCGCCGGGTACTCGGGTTTTCTCGTTCGCGCCGAGTAACTGAGCGGTTTGAGGCCCCGAGGAGCGCAAGGGCGCCTGGTGCGCCAAGGGCTCTCGGGGCGGCCGCCAAGGGCCGGCGGGTCACGGAACCCAAGCTATTCACGCAATTTCATTTGTGTTATAGTTCTTACAAATGAAATTTACCGATTTTAACCTCGACGGAGGCCTCCAGGAAGGCCTCGCCGAAGCAGGCTACATTACCTGCATGCCTGTCCAGGAACAGGTACTCCAGAACGGCCTCGAAGGGGCCGACCTTTACGTCCAGTCCCAGACGGGGACCGGAAAGACCGCCGCATATCTCGTTACCATCCTCCAGCGGCTCGCGACCGACCCTACCCTCTCCGGCAAGAAAGCGCTCGTCATGGTTCCAACCCGCGAACTCGCGGTTCAGGTTGAGGAAGAGGCCAGAATCCTCGGTTCCTGCATGAAACTCAAGTCGGCGAGCTTTTACGGCGGCGTCGGCTACGGCGGGCAGATCGATCTCCTCAAGAAGGGAGTCGACGTCATCATCGGAACCCCCGGTCGAGTCATCGATCTCCAGGAATCCCGGCAGATGGACCTTTCCCAGGTCGCCTTCCTCGTCATCGACGAGGCGGACCGCATGTTCGACATGGGCTTCTACCCCGACCTCCGCACCCTGATCAAGGTGCTCCCGAAGGCCGAGAACCGCCAGACCATGCTCTTCAGCGCCACGCTCAACGCGACGGTGAAGAACCTCGCCTGGGAGTACACGATCGAGGCGAAGGAGATCACGATCGAGGCGGAGAGCGTCACCGTCGACGAGATCGACCAGATGCTCTTCCACGTCTCGAGCGACCAAAAGATGCGGCTCCTCATGGGGCTCATCCAGAAGGAAAAGCCCGAGAGCCTCATCGTGTTCTGCAACACGAAGCGGATGAGCGAGGTAGTCGCGAAGAGACTCCAGATCAATGGATACGAGGCGGACTTCATCATCGGCGACCTCCCGCAGGCAAAGCGCCTCCAGGTCATCGATTCATTCAAGGCAGGCTCGCTCAAGATGCTCGTCGCGACCGACGTCGCAGCGCGCGGCATCGACGTCGACTCGCTCGCGATGGTCATCAACTACGACCTCCCGAACGAGGCCGAAAACTACGTGCACCGCATCGGACGAACGGCCCGCGCGGGCAAGACCGGCAAGGCCTATTCCTTCTGCTCCGAGCAGGACGTGTATAACCTCCCCGCCATCGAAAAATACATCGAGAACAAGGTTCCGAGCTGCGTCCCCGGCGAGGAAGACTTCGCCGAGGATAAGAGCGCGGGCAAGTACATTCGCACCGACCGGTACGATTCCGACTACGACGACGAGGACGGAGAGCGCGGATACCGCGGGCGCTCCTCGGGCGGTCGCTCGGGCGGCGGGCGCGGCGGACGGCCCGGTTCCCGCGATGGGCGCGGCGGCTCAAGGGGCCGCGCTCCCGGACGCCCGGGAGAGGGACGGCGCCTCGCAGACGACCATGGACGCCCGCAGGGCGGCCAGGGCTATGCGGGCGAGGACGCGCGCGGCGCCGAGGGATCGCGGAGATCCGGCGACGGGCGCAGGGCCGAGGACGGCAGGCGCTCGGAAAGCGGCAGGCGATTCGAGGACACGAGGCGGCACGACGGACGCAGGGCGAGCCCCCGCGACGATTCCCGCTCGCGCGAGGAACGCGACCTTTCAAAGCTCTCCTTCGAGGAGCGCATGAGCTATTACAAGAATAAGTACGGTTCCGAGGAAGCCGCGAAGGCAGCCGAAAACCAGCGCGAGGCGCTGCGCGGCGTTGCCGACGATGCGGCCTCGGGCGAGACCATCACTAAGAGCGGCACCCGCGTCAGGGATACCTCTCGCTCCCGCGGCACTGGCGACCGGCGCGACGGCAAAGACAACGCGCGCGGCGAAGGCCGCGGAGACGGACGCGCGCGGCAGGATAACCGGCCCCGCGGAACCCCCTCTCCCGATGCCGCAAGGCAGGGCGGGGCCCGAGCCGAAGGCGACCGCGACGGAAGGCGGCAGCAGGGAAGAAACGCCCCGCAAGGCTCACGCGGCCAGGGCGGACGGCAGGGTTCCCGCGGCGAGAGGCCCGCGCAAGGGCGCGACAACCAGCGGCAATCGGCCGCGGCAAGCAGGCCCGCGCAGGGAGCCGCCGCGCAGAAGCAGGTTAAACCCGCCGCGAAGGGTGTCGGCATCGGCGCCTTCTTCCGGAGACTCTTAAAGAAATAACTAAGACGGCGCTCGGGGCATTTGCCCGGAGCGCGGCGTTCTTGAGGGAAACCCGGCCACATGTGCCGGGTTTTTTTTGCATAAAAAATCTGTATCACCGGTCATTGCGCATGCCGCGCGATCTACGTTATCGTGGGCGCCATAAGGATGCCCGCAATGCCAAAGACGCTTACCCGAGGACAGTCGATCTTCTACCTTCAGCTTTCCAACGTCCTCTTCGCCGCGACCGCCGTGTGCATCAGCTTCCTCTCAGATCGGTTCGACGGCTACTTCACCTCGTTCGCCCGCTTTCTCGTCGGGCTCGTCATCGGGCTCGCCCAGCTCCGCGCGTCGCGGAAGCCCTTCAAGATCGAGCGCTTTAAGCCCTGGATCGGGCGCGGTATCTTCGGCGCGGCGGGCATGATCCTCTACTATGTCGCCATCGCGCTCGGCTCTCCCGGCCGCGCGAGCCTCCTCAACAACAGCTACCCGCTCTTCGTCGCGATCATCGCGATATTCATCCTGCGCGAGGACGTGCGCGGGAACACGATCGCCGGGCTCCTCATCGCCTTCTCTGGGATAGCTCTGGTCCTCTGGGACGGTTCGCGCGTCCCTCCCCTCGCCGACCTCGTCGGCCTCGCGAGCGGAATCCTCGCGGGAATCTCCTATCACTTCAACAAGGTCGCATCGAAGACCGAGGACCCCATCGTCATCTACCTCGGGGTATGCATCGTCGGCATCCTCGCCACCGCGTTCTCGCTGCCCCAGGCGCGCGCGCTCGATTCCGTATCGATCGCGCTCCTCGCCCTCGCGGCGGCGGGCGGCTACTTCGCGCAGATTTGCATAACGATCGGATTGCGGGACATCCCGACGACGGAAGGGAGCGTCCACACCTTCGCGAAGATCCCGCTCACCGTGCTCGCGGGCTGCATGCTCCTCGGGGACTCGATCACCGCGCGCTTCGTCGCGGGGACGGCGCTCCTTTTCGCGGGACTCATCATCAACCAGTTGATCCTCAGGCCGAGAAGGGTGAAGACGGTGCCTCTTTCGAAAACGTAAAAAACCCAGATCTCGCCCTGGCAATGACTTCCTTGCGCCGGCTGCGGCGAGGAACGTTCGCGCCTGTAAGGACTTTGTGCCTCAACTTGATTACTATACCTACCGGTAGGTATACTGTTGATCGCCAAAGCTACCTACCGGTCGGTATAATGGCAACTCCTCGCGGTTGCAAGACGCCCCTATTTCCGGTATCTTTCACTATATGATTACCGTAACCGACCTCAGCCTCACCTTCAGCGACAAGCCGCTTTTCAAGGACGTCAACCTCAAATTCACGCCGGGCAACTGCTACGGCATCATCGGCGCGAACGGCGCCGGAAAGTCGACCTTCCTCAAGATCCTTTCCGGGGAACTCGAGCACGACAAGGGCGACGTCATCATCCCGGCGGGACAGCGCATGACCGTCCTCAAGCAGGACCACTTCGCCTTCGATCAATACACCGTCAAAGACACCGTCATGATGGGCTATCCGAAACTCTACGGCGTCCTCAAGGAACGCGAGGCGATCTACGAGAAGGCCGACTTCTCCGAGGCCGACGGCATCCGCGCGAGCGAGCTCGAGGGAGAGTTCTCCGAGCTCGGCGGATGGGAGGCGGAAAACCAGATCGAGCAGATGCTCTCTGGCCTCGGCCTCGAGGAAGAGCACCACGACAAGCAGATGGCGGAGCTCGACGAGGGACAGAAGGTCCGCGTCCTCCTCGCGCAGGCGATTTTCGGCACGCCGGACATCCTCCTTCTCGACGAGCCGACGAACGGCCTTGACCTCGAGTCGATCACCTGGCTCGAGGAATTCCTCATGGAATTCCCGAACACCGTCATCGTCGTCAGCCACGACCGCCACTTCCTCAACACGGTGTGCACGCACATCTGCGACATCGACTACGGCAAGATCCGCCAGTACTCGGGCAACTACGACTTCTGGTACCAGATGAGCCAGATGATGCAGCGCCAGGCGCGCGACCAGGCGAAGCGGCGCGAGGACAAGATGGCCGACCTCAAGGAGTTCATCCTCCGCTTCGCGTCGAACGCGTCGAAGAGCCGACAGGCGACGAGCCGCAAGAAGATCTACGACAAGCTCGCGCTCGAGGAACTCGAGGTGACGACCCGCAAGTTCCCGTACGTCAACTTCAAGCCGGACCGCGAGCTCGGCAACAACGTCGTGCGCGTCGAGAAGCTCAACTATGCCTACGAGGGCGTGACGCTCCTCAAGGACTTCTCGCTCACCGTGAACCGCGGCGACAAGATCGCGTTCGTCGGGATGGAGCACAACTCGAAGAGCGCGTTCTTCGACATCGTCGCCGGCGAGGTGACGCCCGATTCGGGCGACGTGTATTGGGGTCAGACGGCGAAGTTCACCTACCTCGGCAAGGACAACACGAAGTTCTTCGCGAACGACCTCAATATCACCGACTGGCTCCGCCAGTATTCGCCCGAGCAGGACGACGCCTACGTGCGCGGCTTCCTCGGCCGGATGCTCTTCTCCGGCGACGAGTCCTTAAAACCCGTGAAGGTGCTCTCGGGAGGAGAGAAGGTTCGCTGTATGCTCTCGAAATTGATGCTCTCGGGCGCGAACGTCCTGATCATGGACGAGCCGACGAACCACCTCGACCTCGAGGCGATCACGAGCCTGAACGAGGCGCTCGAGGAATTCCCCGGGGTCGTCCTCTTCAACAGCCACGACCACGAGTTCATCAACTCGATCGCGAACCGCATCGTCGAGATCACGCCGAACGGTGTGATCGACCGCATGATGCCATTCGACGACTACGCGGCCGACGAGCAGGTCAAGCAGATCCGCGGCGATATGTACAAGGGCGCTCTGAAGAAGTTCAATATCTGACGGATCGCGTCCCGCGCGCTTCGCCGGGCGTTTGCCCCGTCCAGCGGACGAAGGCCCGATGAAACGCGCTTGGCTCTGAGAATCCGAGCAAGAACGAAATCTCCTTGAGGCCGAGCGTGCCCTCGCGAAGGTACCCAAGCGCCATTTCCCTCAGGAACGACTCGCGAAGTTCGTGGAAGGTCGTGCCTTCGGCCTTGAGCTTCGCCTGAAGGTCGCGCACGCCCAGGCCAAGCTCGGACGCGACCGAAACCGCGTCCGCCGCCTTCCCTCCCCGCCTCCGCGCGATCGCCTCCGCGACCCTTGCCGAGACCTTCCGTTCGACCGAGTGCGATCGAAGTTCGCGCTCAAGCGGCTCGACGAGTCGCTCCCGAACGGACTCGCTCGCGCCGAGTATCGGGGTCGAAAGGGCATCTTTCCTCACGGCAAGGTAGCTTTTCCCATCGCCGAATACAATCGGACAGCGAAAGATTTTCTCGTGCAGGCTCGCGCTTTCCGGTCGCGGATACGCGAAATGAACCGACGCGACGTCCGCGGCAGAGCCCGTGAGGCGCTGGGCCTGGTTCACGAGATTCGCGAGCACGAAGTCGACGATGAGCCGATCGGACGAAAGCGAATGATCCGGTTCGTACGCGATCTCGGCGCAATCGGCCGAATCGCGGCGCGACAGGCGCCATGAATGGTGCTCGATGCACTGATAGCGGATGAACGCGCCGAACGCGTCCCCGACGTCGCGGCAGGCTCCCATGAGATGGCCGAGCATCGTCGGCATCCCCCAAAAATACATGCCGAACCCAAGTCCGAAGTCAGGATCGCCCAGGGCGCGCGCGGCCTCGCGGTTAAGGGCGAGCCACACGTCGAGGGGGACGGCGGTCTCGGGATCGCGCCACGACGCGGGATCGGACTCGATCCGCTCGATGAGAATTTCGGGGTCGATGCCCCGCGCGCGGATATACGAAAAAAGGGAAACGGTCTTGCTCGCGGGCACGAATGCGGGGATTTCGGTCATGCGATCACTATGCCCAAACTTGCGCGGCCCGTCAACGTTTCTGCGCGATCGGTCATTTTCCGCCATGCCGCCTCACGGTATCTTTGTGCGCAGAAGGAGATAAGGAATGAAAGACACCGTGGTTCTTATTACCGGATGCTCGACGGGCGTCGGGCGGGATCTCGCCGCGCGCCTCGCCGGACGCGGCTATACCGTCGTCGCGACCGCGAGAAAGCCCGAGGCGATAGCCGACCTTCCCGCCGCCCTGAGGCTCGCGCTCGACGTCACGGACCAGCGATCGGTCGACGCGGCGGTAGAGTCCGCCATCGCGCG
>Ga0116171_10003907_pt1 | contig 13640 bp, 7 predicted proteins | sample AD_JPNHW2_MetaG_FD_89798 | JGI IMG/M metagenome (GOLD analysis project Ga0116171, IMG submission 89798) | Active sludge microbial communities of municipal wastewater-treating anaerobic digesters from Japan - AD_JPNHW2_MetaG | ecosystem: Engineered > Bioreactor > Anaerobic > Digestate | place...
TCCCGACAAGCCTTTACCCAGATAATCGTTTGAGTCTCCTTCAAGATATAATTCCACGCCCGGTACTGTAAAGGCTCCAAAGCTCTGTCCGGCCGATCCTTTGAACCTGCATTTTATTGTACCGTCGGGAAGACCTTCAGGACCGTAAAGCTTTGTTATCTTTCCTGAAAGCATGGCTCCTGTTGTACGGTCGGTATTTCTTATTGTGCCTTCTATAATAACAGGCTCCTTATTCTCAATCGCTTTTGCTGACTGTCCAATAAGTTCTTTATCAAGTATATTTCCAAGCTTCGTTTCCTGTTTTTCGATACATCTCATCTCATATTTCGCTGCTTCCGGAGGTAACCTCAGCATGTCGGAAAGATCAAGATTCTTTGTTTTCCAGTGATCAACATCATGGTTTCTCTGGAGAAGATCAAAGCGTCCGATTATCTCGTCCATGCTTCTGTATCCCATTTCGGCAAGATATTCCCTTACATCTTCCGCGATGAAACGGAAGAATGTTACAAGATTATCGGCTTTACCCGTGAACCGTTTTCTGAGCTCCGGATTCTGGGTGGCCACTCCGACAGGGCAGGTATTGAGATGACATTTCCGCATCATTACGCATCCCATAACAATAAGGGCGCTTGTTGCAAATCCGAATTCCTCAGCTCCAAGCAGTGCGGCAATTATTACATCACGTCCGGTTTTCAGCTGACCGTCGGCCTGGAGTATCACTTTTTTCCTCAGGTTGTTCATGACAAGCGTCTGCTGTGTTTCGGAAAGGCCAAGCTCAAGAGGGATGCCTGCGTGCTTTATTGAAGATGTGGGACTTGCCCCTGTACCACCTTCATATCCGCTTATTGTTATCAGATCGGCGCCTGCCTTGGTAACTCCTGCAGCTATCGTTCCGACGCCACTTGCCGATACAAGTTTTACGCTGATCCTGGCATCTGGATTCACATTTTTCAGGTCGAAGATAAGCTGGGCGAGATCTTCGATTGAATATATATCGTGGTGAGGCGGTGGAGATATCAGTGTTATGCCAGGGATGGAATACCTTGTTCTGGCAATTATCTTGTCGATCTTATGTCCCGGAAGCTGCCCTCCTTCGCCGGGTTTAGCACCTTGAGCTATTTTTATTTGTATTTCATCGGCATTTACAAGGTATTCGGTAGTGACACCAAAGCGTCCGCTTGCAACCTGTTTGATCGCGCTTCTGATCATGTCGCCGTTTGGCAGTGGTTTGAACCTTTCGGGATCTTCACCTCCTTCTCCAGTGTTGCTTCGTCCCCCGATCCTGTTCATTGCAATGGCCATGGTTTCGTGGGCTTCACGACTTATTGATCCGAACGACATGGCTCCGGTAACGAACCTTCTCATAATTTTTTCGGCTGGTTCGACTTCTTCGAGAGGTATCGGATTTTTTCTCATCTTCAGCATGCCTCTTATGAAAAGGGGCGACATCGTGTCATTATCTGCAATTCTGGAGTATTCCCTGAATTTATTCCTGTCGCCGGTCCTGGTACTCCATTGCAGCAGGGCGATAGTCTCGGGATTCCAGGCATGTTTTTCTCCATGTTTCCTGAATGCATACAGCCCTTCGGTAAATATTTCCGGAAGCCGGATCTCCGAAAAAGCTTTTCCATGAGGTCTGAGAACCTCCTCAGCGATCTCGCTAAAGCCAATGCCCCCTATCCTGGAATTTGTACCTGCAAAATATTTATCAATTATATCCCTGTGTATTCCCACAGCTTCAAAGATCTGTGATGACCTGTAACTGCGAAGGGTGCTGATACCCATTTTTGACATTATCTTAAGGATGCCCTTGTTTATTGAGGTTACATAGTTTTCTTCGGCTTTCTGATAGTCGAGCTGAAGAGCCTTGTCCTTAACAAGTTTGTCAATTACGGCAAAACTCATATAGGGATTTATTATGCTGGCGCCATATCCGAAAAGAAGGGCAAAGTGCATGACCTCCCTTGGATCGGCCGATTCAACAACTATGTCGATCTGCATCCTCTTTCTCTTCTCAATTAGATAATGGTGAACGGCGGATACTGCAAGCAGTGATGGGATGGGGGCTTTATTCCTGTCGATCCCCCGGTCGGAAAGTATAATATAATTCTTCCCTTCGTCGACAGCTTTTTCGGCATCCCGGCACAACTGATCAACAGCTGTCTTTAAACCTTCAGCTCCTGATGATGCATTAAAATGCATAAGCAGGGTTGAGGCTGAAAATCCTTTGTACTTGAGGTTTTTAACTATCTGAAAATAAGTGTTTGAAATAACAGGATTTCTGAAACGTACCATCTTTACATGGTCGGGTGATTCATCAAGTAGGTTTTGCTGAAGCGAACCCAGATATCCCGAGAGAGTCATCACAAGTTCCTCACGGATTGGATCGATAGGAGGGTTGGTTACCTGGGCAAACATCTGCTTGAAGTAATTAAATAACCTGTAAGGTTTGTCTGAAAGAACTGCAACCGGCACATCATTCCCCATCGAGCTTATGGGCTCCTTGCCTGTTGCGGCCATCTCCTTTATTATTTTTTCAGTTTCCTCGTTCGAGTAGTTGAAAACAGTAAGATAGGTCCGAAACTCGTTACCCATGTCGGGTGAAATTACCTGTCCGGTTTCGATTTCCTCGAGCTTAACCATATTCTGTTCTATCCATTTTCCGTAGGGATAGTCTTTTGCAAGCTTATCTTTCAGTTCCCTGTCGTGGATTATCCTTCCCTCCTTTGTATCGACAAGAAGCATTTTCCCTGGTCTTAATCTTCCCTTTTCCTTAATCTCTTCTGGCGCAAATGTCTGTACACCGGTTTCGGATCCCATAACAATAAGATCGTTGGAAGTGATAAGGTAACGTGATGGCCGCAAGCCGTTTCTGTCGAGCATCCCGCCAATGTATCTGCCGTCGGAGAATATCAGTGAGGCGGGGCCATCCCATGGCTCCATGAATGTTGAATGATAATGATAGAAGTCTCGGAGCTCGGAAGGTATCGGATTTTTAAGATTTATTGATTCCGGGATAAGCACCGACATGGCATATGGCAATGATTTTCCGCTCATAAGCAGGAATTCAAGGACATTGTCGAGTGAGGCAGAGTCACTTTTTTCAGGTTCAATTACAGGATATATCCGCTGAAGGTCTCCAAGCTTTTCAGATTTCAGTATCGATTCTCGTGCTTCCATCCAGAACCTGTTCCCTTTGATAGTATTTATTTCTCCGTTATGACCGAGTACCCTGAAGGGCTGTGCAAGATCCCAGCTGGGGAAGGTATTTGTGCTGAACCGTGAATGTACAAGGGCGATTGCGCTCTGCAGCCTTTCATCGTTGAGATCACCGAAATATTCCCCTAACTGAATAGATGTAAGCATCCCTTTGTATACAAGTACTTTGGTGGAAAGACTGGGGATGTAAAAGAAATTCTTCTGGTCAAGTTCCGAATCCCTTATGGCTTTTTCGGTTCTCTTTCTGATTATATAAAGTTTGCGTTCAAGTTCATCCTGCTGCACATCAGATCCGAGGAGAATCTGCCTGATCTGTGGTTCAGTCGATCTGGCAATTTCGCCTATTGTTGAGTTGTCTCGCGGTACATCCCTGAAACCGATGAAACCGACACCTTCTTCCTTTACTATATTAAGAAGAATATCAGTGCATTTTTCAGCTTCTCCGTTGTTCCGAGGGAGGAATATGAGGCCTGTGCCGAATTGTCCCTCAGGCGGAAGTGCAAATCCCTGGATCAGATAGAAGTCCCTCGGGACCTGAATCATCACGCCGGCGCCGTCGCCTGTTTTGCTGTCGGCCCCTTCGGCTCCCCTGTGGGTCATGTTCTTAAGGATTTCGAGACCCATTGAAATTATTGAATGGGACTTTTTGCCTTTAATTTGTGCAACGAAACCTATTCCGCAGCTTCCGTGTTCAAATTCCTGTCTGTATAATCCTTCGTCTGAAGGCCGATTTGTTCTCATTGAACTCATTCTTAATTGCTTTTCAACTTTCTGTTTACAAAAAAACCGTTCTCTTAATCTAAGAGAACGGTCATCCCTAATCCTATGAAAACGCCATTCTCAGTCAAGGTGAATAAACCTGACGACTAAAAATGTAAAACCAATATGTCTATGACAATAAACTCGCATAACTTTAAATTCGGAGACAAATATAGAAATTAACTTTCATATTGTAGCAGGAAATGAAGAAAAAATTAAAAAAATATATTAAAAAGATGAAAAAGTTATCAACATGTTATTAATTGAATTGATTAGGGCTAGCCTTTTAACGTGCCTATAGTGGAGGGACAGGGAGGTAAAACGCCTGGTAAAAGACCTGGATGCCCGTTTAAATGATATTTAAGAACTTAAACAGAGGGCACAGAGAATGCACAGAGGAACGCAGAGATTTTTTGGATTTTCTCTGTGGAACTCAGTGGTTCTCAGTGGTTCTCTGTGTAACCTTCTTAATAGTGATTTTAAAATTTGGTTTTGACCGGCATCCTCTTTCCAGGTATAATAATGGTAAACGGCATCTATTTTTTCATATATTAGCACTAAGGAATATCTACTTACACCAACAAAGATGGAAAAACCCGATAATCTGATTATAATAATTTTTGGCGCTACCGGCGACCTTACATCGAGGAAGCTTGTTCCCGCGCTTTATTCGCTTTACATTCAGAAGCTGATGCCTGATAGTTTTATAATTCTTGGTGCAGGCAGGACTGTGATGTCTTCAGGGGATTTCAGATTAAAGATGGAAAGCGCCATAAAAGCCTTCTCTGAAGATGAAAATCCCGATTTTAATGATATTCCTGGTTTTGTCAATTCAATTTATTATCAGCCTTTAGATTATCTTCAGGAATCATCTTACCGGAATCTTAAACTTGAGGTTGAGGAACTGAAAGCCAGATTCAATACAGGAGGAAACATTATCATATATATGGCGACTCCTCCGAATCTGTATGAAACGATTGCCAGGAATTTGTCGGCGGCAGATATGGTTGTCCAGGATAACGGCTACAGAAGGATCATAATTGAAAAACCATTCGGCTATGATCTTGGGAGTTCGCGTAAACTGAATGACACCCTTCATGAAATAGTAAGCGAAGATCAGATTTATCGTATCGATCATTATCTGGGTAAGGAGACTGTGCAGAACCTGCTTGTTACAAGGTTTGCAAACGGGATTTTTGAGCCATTGTGGAACAGGAACTATGTTCACAGAATAGAGATCACTTCAGCTGAAAGCCTTGGGGTCGAAGACAGGGGAGGATATTACGATTCGGCCGGAGCTCTGAGGGATATGGTTCAAAACCATCTTCTTCAGATGGTGGGCCTCACAGCAATGGAGCCGCCGTCTTCACTGGATGCAAATGCCATCCGCAACGAGGTTCTTAAGGTATTCCAGTCGCTGCAGCCGATAAAAGAGGAAGATGTAGAAAAACAGGTTATTAGAGGACAATATACAGCGTCGAGGATAAGAGGCTTATGTGTTCCGGGCTACAGGTATGAAAAAGGAGTTGATGTTCATTCCCGGACCGAGACCTATGTGGCAATGAAGTTCTTTATAAACAACTGGCGCTGGGGAGGAGTACCGTTTTATGTAAGATCAGGGAAGCGAATGCCTACACGCGTAACTGAAATTGTAATTCATTTCAAGCAGACACCTCATCATTTGTTCCAGAGAGTTATAGGCCGTTCCTCGGGAAACCAGCTCATCATAAGAATACAACCTAACGAAGGAATACTTCTGAAATTTGACATGAAAGAGCCTGGTTCTGGCTTCAAGGTGAAAAATGTGAACATGGACTTTCACTATAAGGACCTTGCTGATATACACGTACCCTCAGCCTATGAGCGTCTTCTTTATGACGTTATGCTCGGTGATTCAACGCTTTTCTCACGTGACGATGAAGTTGAAACAGCATGGAAATTCATAGAGCCAATCCAGCAAGCCTGGAAGAACAATCCTTCAATAAAGGTCTATGGTTACGCGGCAGGAACATGGGGCCCCGAACCATCGAACGATCTTATTGAAGGTGAAAATCTGACATGGCGATATCCATGCAAGAATATGGCGGATGAGGAACTCTATTGCGAATTGTAGGGGGAAAGACAGAAGACCGAAGACCGAAGCGGGAGGTTCCCCTCCCTAGGAGGGGTAAGGGGTGGGTTATTAAGAGAGACAGAAGACAGAAGACCGTAGACCGAAGCGGAAGGTTCCCCCTCCCTGGAGGGGTAAGGGGTGGGTTATAAAGGAAGACGGAAGAAGGAAGACGGAAGAAGGAAGACGGAAGAAGGAAGACGGTGAAGGAAGGCTAATTAAATACTTAAAGTTATGATAAGCGATAAAAGGATCTTTCCGACACAGGAATCACTTGCTGAATCGCTGGCCAATTATATCTGTGAAATGATTAACAGTCAGGCTGTTAATAATGGATTTTTTACAATAGCCCTTTCAGGGGGAAAAACGCCCGACCTTCTCTTTTCAGTCCTGGGTAATAAATACAATGATAAAGATCTCTGGAAAAATGTAAGATTTTTCTGGGTTGACGAAAGGTGTGTTCCGCCCGAAGATGAAGAAAGCAACTTCAGAAAGGCACATGATCTTTTTTTTGGTAAAACAGGCATTGACAAAGGGAAGATTTTCAGGATAAGAGGAGAAAATGATCCGGTACCGGAGGCAGAAAGATATTCAGAAGTGATTTCAGAAAACACAACACATAAAAGAGGACTGCCTTCATTCAGTCTGATTCTCCTCGGACTGGGCGAAGACGGCCATACAGCATCAATATTTCCGGGGAAAGAAATCCTTTTCAGATCCGGCAGGATTTGTGATGTGTCCGTGCATCCTGTTACCGGCCAGAAGCGTATTACTCTGACAGGACCGGTACTGAATAATGCTGAAAACGTTTTCTTTCTTGCTTCGGGGATAAATAAAGCCGTAATGGTGAAGAAGATTTTAAAGGGTGATGAATCCGAAACAAGGCTTCCGGCTTCTTATATTAATCCCGTTGATGGTAACCTGATCTGGTATCTTGACAGCAATGCCGCTTGCTTACTCTGACCAGCACCCAGCACCGGGCCGAGCGTAAAGTCGCGACATGGTATGTCGGGATAGCGAAGGAGCCAGACTGCAGGGCGGGCAAACATCCAGCAACATTAATTCATCCTTATTTAATCAATTTTCCTTATATTTGAATTCAATGTTTAATCTCAAAACTTCAAGTCATGTCACACGAAAAAGCAAAAGAACAGACTAAGGTTAAGAAGGAGCCGACAAAATCCCTGAAAGAAAAGCGTGCTGCAAAAAAAGCAAAGAAAGCTGAAAAGAGTAAATAAAAAAGGAGGTCGCAAATGCGGCCTCCTTCTGTATGATCTCTGTTGTGCTGAAACTATGCTAGTTTAACATTCACGGCATTGATTCCTTTCTTCCCTTCTGAAAGTTCAAAAGTAACCTGATCATTTTCTTTAATCTTATCGATCAGACCTGTAGCGTGTACAAAATATTCATTGTCTGAGTCTGCATCTTTAATGAATCCGAATCCTTTTGATACATTGAAAAATTTAACTGTTCCTTTGTTCATTGCAATATGATTTAAAAATTAAGGCTGCAAGTTTACACAATTTATTTCAAATAAGCTATTATTGTCGCTCATTTAAAATTTCAACAAATGAAAAAAATACTCTGTCCGGTCATTTTGACTTTTCTTTTGCTGTTTCAGCTAAATGCACAAACCGAATTACTTACAGTTGCCGAGATGTCAGGCTTTAAATCGACATCCAACTACAGCGATGTGATGACATTTATTGAACAGTTAAAAAAATCTTCAAAAAATATAAGGATTGAGTCAGTTGCAAGCTCAGTTGAGGGCAGGGATATTCCTCTAATGATAATTGGCGATCCTTTGCCGAAATCACCTGCAAGTCTTCAGAACGACAGCAGGATTGTAGTCTATATCCAGGCAAATATTCATGCAGGAGAAGTCGAAGGAAAAGAGGCTCTCCTTATGTTCGCAAGGGATATTCTGTCGGAGAGAAAACCGGAGCTTCTTAAAAATGTTGTTCTCCTTCTGTGTCCCAATTTCAATCCCGACGGAAACGAACGTATCTCCCCTGAAAACCGTACATACCAGAACGGACCTGTAAATGGAGTGGGAGTCAGGCACAACGGACAGTTTCTTGACCTCAACAGAGATGGCATGAAGGCAGAATCGCCGGAAGTAAGAGGCGTGATAACAAATGTTTTTAATAAATGGGATCCGGCGGTCTTTATGGATTGCCATACTACCGACGGTTCGTATCATGTTGAACCTGTAACTTTGACATGGATGGTAAATCCGAACGGTGACAATTCTCTTATCAGGTATATGCGCGATAAAATGATGCCTGCGATATCATCATCTCTTCTTAAGAAATACAATGTTCAGAATTGCTACTATGGTGAGTTCAACGATATGCTTAAACCTGAGGAGGGATGGTTTTATGATGCAGCCGACCCGCGCTATATGACAAATTATTACGGATTAAGGAACCGGCTGGCGATACTTAACGAGAATTATGTATATGCCGATTATGAATCAAGGGTCAGGGGCTGTTATTCTCTTATACGGTCGGTGGCTGAATATGCTTCAGCCAACAGAGATGAAATAAAATCGATGCTCAGGGAAGTCGACATGAAAACTGTCAGCAGAGGCGCTGAACCTTCGGTCGCTGATTCCTTTGCCATTGATTATATTGCCAGACCGCTTCCTGAAAAGGTTACCATACAAACCTATCAGGCTGAATCTGTTACAGATGCCAGCGGAAGAAGGAGGTTGCAGAGGAGCAACAGACAGGTTAATGTAACAGTTCCTTATTATATTGATTTTCAGCCTTTGAGAAATGTTAAGTTTCCTTTTGCCTATATTATTACAACCCACGATCCGGATATCATGAATCTGCTAAGGATACAGGGTATCAAAATTGAAAATCTAGCTGTCGACGCGAAAATTGAAGTCGAAAGGTTTGAAATAAGTGAACTGAAAGGTTCAACACGGCTGAATCAGGGGCATTATATGAATTCAATCAAAGGAAAATATGTCAGGGGAGTCGTTAATTTCCCGGCCGGTACTGTTGTTGTGAGGACATCGCAGAAACTTGCAAACCTTGCAGCCTACCTTCTGGAACCAGAATCGAACGACGGTCTTATGACATGGAATCTTTTCGACCGCTATCTTGTTCCGCAGTGGGGAATGGGTTACAATCCATACCCTGTTTACAAGGTTATTGATAAAACACTCCTTAAAACAATCGTTGTGTCAAACTGACCCACCTCCGCTAAAGCTATGGTGGGCGAAGCCATCAGACTTCTCGTCCAAATATTTCTGTTATTGCTGTTAATTTAATAACATTGCAAAAAAAATCAACCCCAATAGGAAACCTGATCTGACATGAGAAAATGGAGAATTGAAGATTCTGCTGAACTTTACAACATTAACGGTTGGGGCGTCGACTATTTTTCGATAAACCATAGAGGAAATGTTGAGGTGAGGCCTGCAAAAAATGGTGTTGCTGTCGATCTGAAGGAACTGCTTGACGAACTTATGCTTTCGGATGTTTCTACACCGGTTCTGGTTCGTTTTCCCGATATCCTTGACGACAGGATCATCACAATATCAAGTTGCTTCAAATCGGCCTCCGAAGAGTATAATTACAATGCCCAGAATTTCATAATCTACCCGATAAAGGTCAACCAGATGCGACCTGTGGTAGAGGAAATTGTAAGTCACGGCAAAAAATTCAATATCGGCCTCGAAGCCGGTTCAAAACCAGAGCTTCATGCTGTTCTGGCGATAAATACTGATCCCGGGTCACTTATAATCTGTAACGGGTATAAGGATGAAGATTATATTGAACTTGCCCTGCTTGCCCAGAAAATGGGTAAAAGGATATTTCTTGTCGTTGAGAAATTAAATGAGCTTAAGCTTATTACATCCATTGCCAAAAGGTTGAAAGTCAAGCCTAACCTGGGGATCAGGATCAAGCTTGCAAGTGTGGGAAGCGGAAAATGGGAAGAATCAGGAGGTGATATAAGTAAATTCGGACTTACATCAAGCGAGCTTCTCGAGGCTATTGATTTCATCGAAAGGAACAAAATGGGCGATTGCCTGAAGCTTATTCATTTTCATATTGGCAGTCAGGTTACAAAAATACGCCGTATAAAAGTTGCATTAAGGGAGGCTTCGCAGTTCTATGTTCAGCTCCGTAAAATGGGATTCGAAGTTGAATTTGTCGATATAGGAGGCGGGCTGGGAGTCGACTATGACGGAACCGGTTCGTCGAACAGCGAGAGCAGCATGAATTATACAATTCAGGAATATGTAAACGACTCAATAAGCACATTTGTCGATGCCGCAAACAAAAACGATATTCCCCATCCGAATATTATTACCGAATCGGGGCGATCGCTGACCGCCCATCATTCGGTGCTTATTTTCGAAGTTCTTGAGACTACAACACTTCCTTCATGGGATGAGGAGGAACATCTCAGTGAAAATGACCATGAACTTGTAAAAGAGCTTTTTGTTCTCTGGGACAATGTAAACCAGCCAAGGATGCTTGAAACCTGGCATGATGCCCAGCAGATAAGGGAGGAGGCACTCGACAGGTTCAGCCTGGGACTTATAGATCTTAAGACCAGGGCTCAGATTGAACGTCTTTTCTGGTCAATTGCACGAAGGGTTTACCAGCTTGCAAATGTGACAAAACATGTTCCTGAGGAACTGAGGCAGATTTCGAGGATCCTTTCTGACAAGTATTTTTGTAATTTCTCCCTTTTCCAGTCACTTCCCGATGCCTGGGCTATTGACCAGATCTTCCCAATAATGCCGATCCACAGACTGAATGAGGAACCTCTTCGGTCGGCTACAATACAGGATATGACATGCGATTCGGACGGGAAGATAGATAATTTCATTTCGACCCGTAATTCACCATACCATTTACCTGTACATCAGCTTAAAAACAGGGAACCATATTATCTTGGAGTATTTCTTGTCGGAGCATACCAGGAAATTCTGGGTGACCTTCATAATCTCTTTGGCGACACGAATGCCGTTCATGTTTCTGTTGATGAGGATGGATACAAGATCGACCAGGTCATCGACGGCGAGTCGGTAGCCGAGGTTCTTGATTATGTTCAGTATAATTCGAAAAAGATGGTAAGGACTGTCGAGACCTGGGTTACAACCTCGGTAAAGGCTGGCATAATCACACTTGAAGAAGGAAAGGAATTCCTTTCAAATTACAGGTCGGGACTTTACGGTTACACTTATCTTGAATAAAGGGATTAAAATCATTAAGATTTTATTTTAGGGTTGGAATTTATTGTATAAATTCACTATTGATTCAGATAACATTACTTTCTGATCGTAGAAATTTTAACCTTTAACCCTTTACATTATGAGCGAATCATCTTCCTTCGATTTCAATGCCTTTATTCAGGAGTCCAAAGAGACACTTTTGAATCCAAAATCCTATTTCCCGTCGATGAAACTGACGGGAGGAATGGCAGAACCACTTATTAAAGCGGTGATCTATGGCGCAATTGCAGGTATTCTTGCATTTCTATGGGGTGTTATCGGCCTGGGTGGCGTAGCCGGGATTTTCGGAGCCGGAATTGGCGCAATGGCCCTTGTCTGGACGGTTGTAGGAGCGCTGATAGGCTTATTTATTGGAGCCGTAATACTTCTTATTATCAGCTCAATATGTAAAGGGAACACCGATTTTGAAGCTAACATGAGAGTTGTAGCTGCTGTAATGGTTGTAATGCCAATAAATGCACTTCTGGGATTCACAATGGGCATCAATACGGTCTTTGGTGCAATAATCAGCCTGGGCGTAAACCTCTACGCATTGTATCTCTTGTACCATGGTCTTACCGGTGCATTGAAGGCAAATCAGGGCACGGCAAAAATCGTAATGTATGTTCTGGCAGCTCTCCTGTTGATTTTTACACTTGCAGGTCTGGGTGCCCGCAACAGGATGAGCAAGATAATAAACGATATCAACATGGAGCAGCTTCAGAATAATTAGTAAAGATAAAGCCAGGATACACTGAATAAATCCAGATTTAAAGAGTACAAATTAAGAGGCTGTATCAGAATTCCTTCCGTTACCTTCGTGATGACCTTTGTTACCTTTGTGGTAAAAAAATATGTTTTACCACAAAGTATCTCAAAGTAAATCACAAAGTTTCATAAAGGGGAAACCATCCTGAAGATACTTCTGATACAGTCTCTTTCATTTATGTCAACATCTCATATTAAAAATATTATCAATTAAGGACAACAATAGTCGATCTGTTAGTATTTTTGGACTTTTTCCGTTGCCGGTTTTATTAATTGACTGAAATCTTCAGAATTCAACCTGCGACCGGCAACCTTAAGAGTTTTTATAATGACAGTGAATAAGACAAACTACACCCGTAACATATTAGTTGTCCTTCTTTACAGGATCACGATTGTGATGCTGGTCCTGTCCCTTTCAAGAATAGGATTTTACATTTTCAATTTCAGGATGTTTCCTGACATTACTTCCCTTCAGTTCCTTAATATTCTGAGGGGAGGTCTGTTATTTGACATTTCAGCAGCCGTTTATATCAACAGCATTTTTATTTTTTTCAGCATAATTCCTTTCGATTTCAGGTATAACAGGCTTTATCAGAAGATTCTGTCGTATCTGTTTTTCATCACAAACGGATTCGCGCTCTTCATGAACGGAGCCGATTACCTGTATTACCGCTTTGTACTCAAAAGGGCTACAGCCGATGTATTCCAGACCTTCGGTAATGAAGACAATCTTGTAAAGCTCTTTTTTAAGTTTCAGCTCGACTACTGGCCGGTAGTTCTGTTTACATTTATCCTTATCTTCTTAATGGTCTGGCTGTACAACAGGATTAAACCTGTAAGGCCTGAGCCGCGGAACAGGATACTTTACCATTTAGTAAATCTGCTAATGGTCCCTTTGGTAGCAGGACTTGTTGTTATTGCCGCAAGAGGTGGATACAAGCATTCGACAAGGCCCATAAGCATCAGCAATGCAACAAAATATGTTGAAAATCCGCGTGATGTGGCAATTGTCCTGAACACCCCTTTCAGCATTATCAGAACTTTTGATAAAAAGAACCTTGTCAGGTATGAGTTTTATGAGCCGGCAAAATTGAGGGAGATCTATGATCCTCATTTTAGTTATCAGCCCGGGGAGGCTTTCAAAAATGAGAATGTTGTTATTCTGATCCTCGAGAGTTTTGCAAGGGAATATATAGGATCCCTGAATAAGGATCTCGACGATGGGCGCTATAAGGGATATACTCCGTTTCTGGATTCACTTATAAGTAAAAGCCTGACATTCGATGTGAGTCTGGCTAACGGCAAGAAATCTATCGATGCCATGCCTTCAATACTGGCATCCCTGCCATCGCTCGAGACGCCTTATATTATTTCCCATTATGCAAATAATACAATTAATTCACTGCCAGGTCTGTTGAAACCCCGGGGATACTATTCGGCATTTTTCCATGGAGCTCCGAATGGCTCAATGGGTTTTGACTCATTTGCCAGAATGGCCGGATTTGATGATTATTTTGGCCTCGATCAGTATCCCGATACAAAGGA
>Ga0116171_10003908_pt1 | contig 13637 bp, 8 predicted proteins | sample AD_JPNHW2_MetaG_FD_89798 | JGI IMG/M metagenome (GOLD analysis project Ga0116171, IMG submission 89798) | Active sludge microbial communities of municipal wastewater-treating anaerobic digesters from Japan - AD_JPNHW2_MetaG | ecosystem: Engineered > Bioreactor > Anaerobic > Digestate | place...
AAGCAGAGGCCCTGACAATAATGGTATTTATATATTTGAAAATATTGCTTTTGGCCACAACCGCCTGTCAGTAATCGATGTGTCCGAAAATGCGTCACAACCATTTTCCGACAGTACCGGAAGATTCACTATTATTTTTAACGGAGAATTTTATAACTATAAGATTTATCGCGATCAGTTGATTGCAAAAGGAGTTCAACTCCGATCAAACAGCGATACGGAAGTATTGTTAAACCTTTATATGCTGGAAGGACCCTCATGCCTCGAAAAAATAAACGGTTTTTTTGCTTTTGCTATTCATGATAAAAAGGAGGATACTGTTTTCATTGCCCGCGATCGCATGGGAATAAAGCCACTGCTGATATACAACGATCAAGACAAGTTCTGTTTTGCATCGGAACTTAAGGCCCTGTTGGCCATGAATATCCGTAAAGAACTCGATATGGAGTCTGTTTATGCTTACCTTCAAATGAATTATATTCCTGCAAATTGTTCTATGATAAAAAACGTGTTCAAGCTTGAACCGGGAAATTATATTCTAATAAAAGGGAATCAAATAATTCAAAAACAATATTATACGATACCTTATCCGCAAAATGAAGGTAACAATACTGATGACTACAAAACAGCCTGTGATAAAATCAAAATTATATTGACGGAATCGGTAAATAAACGATTGATATCTGATGTGCCTCTGGGCGCATTCTTAAGCGGAGGCATCGATTCCTCTGTTATTGTTGCACTGGCATCACAGTTGACCAGACATCTGAATACTTTTTCCATCGGATTCAAAGATGAGCCATACTATGACGAGACCCGCTATGCTGAAATAGTTGCAAATAAATTCCAGACAAATCACACCACCTTTTCACTGGCGAACGATGATCTTTTTTCCGTGCTGTTCAACGTGTTAGATTACATTGATGATCCTTTTGCTGATTCATCAGCTATTGCTGTTTATTTGCTTAGCAGGGAAACCCGGAAACATGTCACTGTAGCGCTCTCGGGTGATGGCGCTGATGAACTGTTTGGCGGATATATGAAACACAGCGGCGAAAATAAAATCAGAAACTCCGGATTTACCGGAGATCTTTTAAAATATTCTCTGCCTTTTTTGAAAATGTTACCCCAATCAAGAAATTCCAAATTTGCAAATAAAATCAGGCAGGCAGTTAAATTTGCCGAAGGTAAAAACCTATCGGAGCAGGAGCGTTATTGGCGCTGGTGCTCTTTTATTTCAGAAAAAGAAGCGGCTCATATTTTGCAAAAAGGTTTTGACAGTAAAGAATATTTAAAGAGAAAAGAATCCGTGATCAGCGCTATAAAACCAAATGGTAGCCTGAATGATGTATTCTATTCCGACATGAGGCACGTACTGTTGAATGATATGCTTACAAAGGTTGACCTGATGTCTATGGCAAATTCTTTGGAAGTCCGTGTTCCTTTTTTAGATTTTGAGTTGGTAAATTATGTCTTTTCTTTGCCGGCTGAGTATAAGGTAAAGGGAAATATAAGAAAACGGATACTTCAGGATGCATTTAAGGAAATTTTACCACCTGAAATTTACCACAGGCCCAAACATGGATTTGAAGTTCCTCTTTTAAAATGGTTCCGCAATGAATTGTTTTCCCTGATAAATGATGATTTACTTAATGATGACTTTATCAACGGACAAAACATTTTTAGCCTTTCTGAAACAAAAAAACTTAAAACTCGTTTACAGTCAAACAATCCCGGAGATGCTCCTGCACAGGTTTGGGGCTTGATGGTTTTTCAGTATTGGTGGAAAAAGTATTTTGCAAATTAAGCTAAGGCAATGCCTAAAGTTTTAAGAATTATAAATCGTTTTAACCTTGGGGGGCCGACATATAATGCAGCTTATCTGACAAAATATATGTCTCCCGATTTTCATACACTGCTTGTAGGCGGAATGAAAGATGAAACGGAAGAAAATTCTGAGTATATTGTTCGAAATCTTGGCCTTGTTCCCTTTACCATCCCGGAAATGCGCCGTTCCTTAAACATTTTTAAAGATTCAATAGCATTAAAACAAATTACCGAGGTTATTGAAGACTTTAAGCCCGACATAGTCCATACCCATGCATCCAAAGCTGGAGCCTTGGGCAGAAGAGCGGCATATAATATGAAAGTGCCGGTTATCATTCATACGTTTCACGGACATGTTTTTGACGCTTATTTTAGTGGTTTCAAATCTAAAATATATCAACATATTGAACGTACTCTGGCAAAAAAAACCGATAAAATTATCGCCTTGAGTGAAGTACAGAAACATGATTTAGTATATAAATATAAGATATGCCAGGAAGAAAAAGTTAGGGTGATTCCGCTTGGATTTGATCTGTGTCGGTTCAGGGAAAACATGGAAGAAAAAAGAAAAGAGTTTCGGAAAGACTATCTTTTAGACGATGATGAAATCGCTATTGGCATTATAGGCAGATTGGTTCCGATAAAAAATCACAACCTTTTTCTGGAAGGGATAAAATGTGCTGACGAAAAATCAGGAAAAAAGATTCGGGCTTTTATTGTTGGCGATGGTGAAGAAAAACATAACATTATGTCAAAATGCTATTCATTGGGCTTAGACAGTGTCGACTTTACACATGAAAAAAGGAAGGCAACCGTAACTTTTACTTCATGGATAAAGAATATTGATTACGTGAATGCCGGCATGGATATAATTTCGCTGACATCACTGAACGAAGGTACCCCGGTGAGTCTCATAGAAGCTCAGGCATCGGGAAATCCGATTGTTACGACAAATGTAGGGGGCATAGAAAATATTGTTATCCCCGGCGAAACAGCGCTGCTTTCAGATTATAAAACCGAAGGAGACTATTGCAATAAACTGTTAACTTTAATTGCAGATGAAGGTATGCGTGAGCGTTTCGGGCAGAATGGATGGCAGTTTGTAAATAAAAAATTTTCTTATGCACGTCTTATCGATGATATGAAAAATTTGTATTATGAATTACTTGATGAGAAAAATCAAATAAGAAAGTATTAAATTTGTAGAAAATTTATTTAATGAAACGATTTTGTTTTTTACTTGTTATTGCATTATTTGTTTCGGGGTGTAAGGTTTTTACCCCTTACCAGATGTTGAGGCAAGGCAAGTACCCGATTTCAAAATTTCCTGATTCATTGAAAACACAGGAATATAGAATAGCTCCAAATGATGAACTTCAGATATTAATTTATACTAAAGATGGTGAACGCATTATAGATCCTATAAGTTCAACGGGTTCGCAAATCAAAGTGGGGCTTCCATACCTTGTTGAATTTGATGGACAAGTAAAATTGCCAATCTTAAACAGAACTCATATCGCTGGAAAAACTATTCGTGAAGCTGAAAAAATGTTGGAAGAATTATATACTCCTTATTTCAATAATCCGTTTGTTCAACTAAAAGTAACTAACAATAGGGTTACAATCTTTCCTGGTGGACAAGGAAGCCAGGCAACGGTTATTACTTTGGAAAACACCAACACAACACTTTTTGAAGCTCTGGCAAAAGCCGGAGGTATTCAGGATGGTAAAGCACATAAAATAAAACTGATCAGGGGCAATCTCAATAATCCCGAAGTATACATTATTGATCTCTCCACTGTACAAGGAATGACAGAAGCCAACCTGGTATTACAGGCTAACGATATTATTTATGTTGAACCCCGAAATAAAATACCCCAGAAAATAATAGAAGGTATTGCTCCTTATCTGTCATTGTTCTCGACATTTTTAGCAATATATGCAATTTTTGTAAAATAAAATTATGGCTAAAAAAAAGAAAATATCTCCTATAAATGATGAGATCGATCTGAAATTATTTTATTTCATTTTCAGAAAGAATTTTTACTTCCCCTTGATTCTTTTGACCATTGCATTGGGAATGGCCTATGTTTATCTTAGATATACCCTGCCCGTTTATGAGTCGCGTTCTGTTATTCAAATAGACAGGAATGAAGAAACAAAAAATATATTTGCTGTTACCCCTAATTTGATTGAAGAGGATAATTATTTGGCAAAAAAAGTTGAGCTAATAAGATCCTCAACTTTTATTCAGCGCGTTGCCGATATACTTCCGCTCTCAATTTCTTATTTCAGCAAAGGTACTGTTTTGGATTACGAGCAATATACCAGTTCTCCATATAAGGTTAGTATAGAAGTTAAAGACCCCGTTATATACAATATGCCTATACAGGTTCGCTTTACTGACAACATGAAATGTAATATTAGTTATCAGCTTGGAAATGGTACGGAGCAAAAAACTGAAATAATGCCGGGGGTAAAAACCTCTTTACCCGAAATGGATATTACCATTACTTCTTTTGATCCTAAAAGAGTTGAAGATAAATCAGAATTTCTTTCGGATAATAAGTATTATTTTATTATTAATAATCCGCAATCTATAGTTCCGATAATTGTATCTAAACTGAATGTTAGTGTGCTTAATGAAGCAGCTAATACTATACAGATAAGGTATACAGACAATTGTGCTGAAAAAGCAACGGCAATCGTAAATACGATTGCTGAGGAATTTCAGAGTTACGACATTGAAAAACAAGCTGAAAGTGTTGATAAGATCCTGAGTTATATTGACCAGCGTATGAATCTTATTTATGATACTTTGGTAAAATCTCAGGGAAATATTGCTGATTTTATGAAAAGGTATAACATAGACTCATCTCAGAGTATGGCTTTACCTACCTTTTCTTCCAGACTTAACGATTACCAGAACCAAATTGTGGCCTTGGAATTGGAATCAGATAAGCTTCAGCAAATTGAAAAAAATATTAAAACGTATAAAAATTCAGATATTTCAAAAATCATTACTTTGACCTCAGGCAGTGATTTTAAGGGCTCAATATCGGGTATGCTGAACGCATTACAGGACCTTGTATTATCACGTGAAAAATTGTTATATAATGTTACCGAGAGCAGCGGACAGATTAAGGAAATTGATTACCAGATCGAAATACAGAAGAAGTTGATTGTCGAAAGTATAGAATACTTGAACGAGAATATTGATAAACGAAAAACTGAAGTAAACGATAAAATTAAAATGTATGAAGATAAGCTTCAGTTCAAGGAGGATAGTTATAATTCAGTTGACCTGGTAAGTCTGCAGCGGATATATCAAATAAATGAGCAGTATTATAATCAACTATTAACAAAAAAAGCTGAATTTTCGATTGCAAAAGCAGGATATGTTTCTCAGAATGTAATATTGCAAAGGTCATCCGTATCCGTTGAGCCGATATCACCGGTTAAAAATAAAATATATTTACTTGCCATAATCGGATCGCTTCTTTTGGGTTTTATTATAATCATAGCAAAATACGTTTTATTTAATAATATTCTTAGTCTTAATGACATATTTAAATATACCGACCTGCCCGTTATCGGAATTGTTCCAAAATATTTTGCTGATATTCCTGTTTCGCAACTCATTGTTGATCAGCATCCCAAATCGCTTATTGCCGAGGCATTACGCTCAATCCGGACTAATTTGCAATTTCTGAAAAATGAACCCGGCCCCAAAATTATTGCTGTTTCTTCAACGGTATCCGGTGAAGGTAAAACATTCGTTGCCATTAATCTTGCCGGTGTAATCGCCTTCTCCAACAAAAAAGTTATCGTTATTGATCTTGACCTTAGAAAACCAAAGATTCATATTGGTTTTAATACAAAAAACACCATAGGGATGAGTACGATCCTTGCTCAAAAAACTGATATTGATGAATGTATTCAAAATAGTACTGTCAGCAACCTAGACTTCATCACGGCAGGTCCAGTGCCGCCCAATCCTTCGGAGTTGATATTCAGCAATAGAACAGATGAGGTTTTAGCTTATCTCAAAACAAAATACGATTATATTATTATTGATAACCCTCCAGTAGGTTTAGTAACTGATGGCATAAAAGCATTATCTATTGCCGACTATCCGATTTATGTTATAAAAGCTAACTATTCAAAAAAATATTATATATTAGATTTAGAGAGAATGGTTGAAGATAGTAAAATACCAAATATTTCTCTTATTTTAAACTCAGCCGAACCAGTTAATAATACATACAAATACGGTAAAAGCTATGGCTCGAAAAGTAAAGGATATGGATACGGATACGGTTATGGTTACGGATATGGATACGGATACGGTTCTAATTATGGTTATGGTGAAGATGATGGTAGTATAAAACCCAAGAGATCATATAAAAATAAAATTTTGAAAAAAATCTCTAATTTTTTTAAAATAAAGAAACGCAATTAGAAATGAATAAAATACTTACATCTATTCCGGATGTTATTGTTATCAGACCTGATGTATTTGAAGACAGCAGGGGGTATTTTTTTGAATCATACAGCCGCAGCAAATTATTTGATATTGGGATTTTTTATGATTTTGTTCAGGATAATGAGTCTTTATCAGGGAGAGGCGTATTACGTGGGCTGCATTTTCAACTGCCACCATTTGAGCAGGGAAAGCTTGTGCGTGTAATTAAAGGTGCAGTTCTGGATGTGGCTATTGACATTAGAAAAAATTCTCCTTTTTATGGTAAATGGGTATCTCAGGAACTGACAGAAAAAAATAAATTAATGATGTGGATTCCTCCCGGATTTGCTCATGGGTTTTTAACACTTGAAGATCAAACCGTGTTTTCTTATAAATGTACCCAAATTTATGACCGAAACTCGGAAAAAGTCATCGCATGGAACGACCCGGATATTGATATAAACTGGAATGTGGAAAATCCAAATCTCTCTGAACGCGATAAAATGGGCATTTCATTTAATAATTTTCTTACACCATTTATTTACAAATAGATTATTTAGTACTTTTGCAGGCTAAATTTTTTAAATTTGAAAACGGAAGGGATTTATTCGGTCATTGCCTATATTTCTTTTTTTATAGTTTCGCTTTTTTTCTCATATCTGATCAATAGATTACTGGTAACATTTTCCGGAAATTTAGGAACCAGAAGTAATGTTGATAATATGGTTCGCTGGAATACACAAGCAAAACCATCTTTTGGTGGAATTTCTTTTTTTATTATCTTTCTTTTATCGGTTGCGGCCATGTCGTTTTTTTTCCAGAACGACAGTACATTTCAAAATTATAAATTATTAGGTTTTATTGGTGCTTCTGCACTAGCCTTTTTGATGGGGTTGTTCGATGATGCTTATAATACAAAGGTCTTTATTAAACTTTTTTCGCAGATTTTATGTGGTGTTATTTTAATAGTAACAGGTACTTATATTTCTGTTTTTCAAAACGATGTATTAAATTATATTTTAACCATCCTCTGGGTTGTAGGTATTATGAATTCCATAAATATGCTCGACAATATGGATGCAATATCTACAATTGTTGCTCTTTTTATTTTTATCGGCATTTTGGCGGGAAATATTATCGATAACGGATTCACGACAAACATTAATATCATAATTATTGGAATGATATCGGCGCTTATAGGCTTTTTGTTATATAACTGGCCTCCATCAAAAATGTATATGGGAGATACCGGAAGTCAGTTTCTGGGTGTTTTGCTCGCCGCATTCAGTATAACCTTTTTATGGAATCATAAAGAACTAAATAATGATGAAATACCAACAAAGCAAGTATGTTCGGTGCTTGTTTTTTTCGCCCTTCCGATAATAGATACAACTACTGTTTTTATAAAAAGAATTTTAAAAGGACGATCACCTTTTATTGGAGGAAAGGATCATACTACGCACCATTTATCATATCTCGGACTGTCTGAAAAAAAAGTAGCCCTGAGTTTTGCCGTTTTCTCATTTATTTCAATGATTTTGGGACTTGTTTGTTTGTATATTGAAAAGTGGACACATTTATATACCCTCTTATTTGTTGGCTATTTTCTTGTCCTTTTTGCAATCCTCTTTTATATTGCCAATATTAATAAAGATAAGAACTGATGTTGTCTCAAAAAAGGATTTATTATTCGGTTATTATCATTCTTCTGGCCGTTTTTTTTGGCGCACTTTTTATATTTTCAAAAACAAATACCGATAACAAAGCCTCTGATGATAAGTATTTTGATGCTAGTCAGAGGTTTTACAAGATATTTAACATAAGAATTCCGGAAACAGTTGATTTTGCAGGTGAACAAGTGCCAATTGATAAATTTTATGTCAGAGAAGGGCTTGATCGTGAATTGCTTGTAAACTCATACTGGCATTCCAATACTATTCTTATGTTTAAAAGGGCATACCGCTACCTGCCATTTATGGATTCTATATTAAAAGCGAATCGGATACCGACGGATTTTAAATATCTGGCTATGATCGAAAGCGGCCTGGAAAATATAGTGTCTCCTGCGGGCGCGGCGGGTTTCTGGCAGTTTATGAAACCAACCGGGTTAAAATACGGTCTGGAAATAAACAATGAAATGGATGAAAGGTACAACCTTGAAAAATCAACTATTGCAGCGTGTAAATATCTTAAATCTTCCTATGATTACTTTCATAACTGGACATTAGCAGCTGCATCCTACAATATGGGGGTAAATGGACTGAATGAAGTTTTAAAAAACCAAAAAGCCGACAATTATTATGATCTTTATCTGAATAAAGAAACTCAGCGTTATATTTACAGAATAATTGCATTAAAATTAATCTACCAGTCCCCAGTTAAATATGGCTTTTATCTGCGCTATAATGATATGTATCCGAAAATTCCGGTTTATTCTGTCAAGGTTGATTCAACCGTGACCAACTGGGCTGATTTTGCAATAAATAATAATTCGAATTACCGGATATTGAAAGAATTTAATCCCTGGATTTTGAAATATACACTTACGAATAAAGAAAATAAAGAATATAAAATTCTGTTTCCTCAACCCGGATTCGAAAAATATTCAAAATTACTTTCTGAAATTGAATATGATGATAATCTGTTCAACGACACATTAAAGGTTGACCAGATACGTTAATACTTGCTTCGCTCATAATGCCTGAATTGAATAAAATTACCGAAATTGATAAAGAATTGTTCTTTGATGACGAATCAAAACTGAGCGTTTTCGGAGCCCGTGTGCATAATCTCCAAAATGTAGATGTTGTTATTCCTCGAAATAAGTTTGTTGTCATTACGGGTTTGAGCGGCAGTGGTAAGTCATCGCTTGCTTTTGATACTATATACGCTGAAGGTCAACGGCGCTATCTTGAGACATTTTCAAATTACATACGGCAATTTATTGGTAATATCGAACGGCCCGACGTGGATAAAATAACAGGCCTCAGCCCTGTTATTTCCATTGAACAGAAATCATCAAATAAAAATCCGCGATCTACTGTCGGAACCATTACCGAGATATATGATTTTCTAAGGTTGTTATTTGCCCGCACGGCGGATGCCTTTTCTTATGAAACCGGAGAAAAGATGGTGCGATACAGCGAACAGCAAATACAGGATCTTATCTTACAGAAATATTTAAAAAAAACTATTTTAATACTAGCTCCGAAAACAAAAGGACGCAAAGGGCACTACCGTGAGCTCTTTGAACAAATCCGCAAGCTGGGCTTTGTAAAAGTGAGAGTTGATGGTCAGATAAAAGAGATTAGTCACGGAATGCAGCTTGACCGCTATAAAAACCATGATATTGAAATTATCGTTGATAATATTTTAATAAGCGAAGAAAATAAAATTCGCTTATCTCAATCAATACAAACAGCATTAAAACACGGTAAGAACTCCCTGATGGTTTTGGACCTTGAATCACAGCAGATAAGACATTTCAGCCGTATGTTAATGTGTCCGGCCAGCGGCATATCTTATGAAGAGCCGGAACCCAATTCATTTTCATTTAATTCGCCCTACGGAGCCTGCCCTAAATGCACAGGTCTGGGCGAAATACTGGAAGTGGACTTAAAGAAAATTATCCCTGATTTTTCAAAAAGCATACATAATGGAGGAATCGTTCCTATAGGAGTTTATAAAAGCAGCTGGATCTTTCATCAGTTGGAAGCCATCGGGAAACGTTATGATTTTAATTTGAATACACCTCTGTGTGATTTTTCTGATAAAGCGATCAATACAATTTTATATGGAACCGATGAACTTTTCAATGTCAGAAATGAGTTTTTAGGCGTTTCATCTCCCTATAAAATGAGTTTCGAGGGAATAGTCAATTTTATAATTAATCAGAACAAAGAAGCAACGTCACCAGCAATAAAAAAATGGGCCGGAAGTTTTATGAACAAATCGGAATGTCCGCTTTGTCATGGTGCGCGCCTAAAGAAAGAATCGCTTTATTTTAAAATAAATAATAAGAATATTGCCGAAGTAGCAAATGGTGATCTTCATGAATTACAACGTTGGATTGCGGATGCAAAAGATTTTTACGAGCCATCGAAGTATCAGATTGCTTTTGAAATTCTTCGCGAAATTCAGAACAGGATAACATTTCTGCTTGAGGTAGGGCTGGATTATCTTACACTGAACCGTCCTGCGTCGTCTTTGTCGGGCGGTGAATCTCAACGTATAAGGCTGGCCACACAGATCAGTTCTCAATTGGTAAATGTGCTTTATATCCTTGATGAGCCAAGTATTGGTTTGCACCAGCGCGATAATCACAGGCTGATAAGGGCATTGAAAGAACTTAGAGATGTTGGCAATTCGGTGATTGTTGTCGAACATGATAAAGATACAATTCTATCGGCGGATCATGTTATTGATATCGGCCCCGGTGGCGGCGTAAACGGCGGATATATTGTTGCCCAGGGAAGTCCCGATGAGATAATGAAAACGGACAGCCTCACGTCCTTATATCTGAATGGAATACGTCAGATTAGGATTCCAGCGATAAGGCGTAAATCAAATGGTACGGAGTTGAAATTATCCGGTGCAAACGGGAATAATCTAAAAGATGTTACGGCAACATTTCCTCTCGGAATATTTATTTGTGTAACGGGTGTTTCGGGAAGCGGGAAATCTACTTTGATAAATCAGACTTTATATCCGATCCTGAGTAAACATTTCTATCGTTCAGAAAAAAAACCATTGGAGTACAAAAAAATTGAAGGTATAAAAAATATTGATAAAGTTATCGATATTGATCAGTCGCCAATTGGCCGAACACCGCGTTCAAATCCGGCAACATATACCGCTGTTTTTGATGAAATACGGAAATTATTTGCGTTGTTACCCGAATCGAAAATACGCGGTTATCTGCCCGGAAGATTTTCTTTCAATGTAAAAGGCGGCAGGTGTGAAACATGCGGAGGAGCTGGTGTGCGGACAATTGAAATGAATTTTTTGCCGGATGTTTACGTTACATGCGAAAGTTGCAATGGCAGGCGCTATAACCGTGAAACATTAGAAGTGAAATTTAAAGGTAAATCAATAAGCGATGTGCTCGAAATGAATATTAACGAATCGGTGGAATTCTTTTCTCAGATTCCGTCAATTATTCAGAAAATTAAAACATTGCAAGACGTAGGCCTCGGTTATATAAGACTGGGACAGCAATCAACAACCTTGTCAGGCGGTGAAGCACAAAGAGTAAAACTTGCTACTGAACTTTCAAAGAAAGACACCGGGAAAACATTATATATCCTTGATGAGCCGACCACAGGACTTCATTTCGATGATATCAATATCTTGCTTAAAGTATTGAATAAACTTGTTGACAAAGGTAATACCGTTATTGTTATCGAGCATAATCTGGATGTGATAAAAATGGCAGATTACATTATAGATCTTGGTCCGGAGGGTGGAGACCGCGGCGGGTTTATTGTTTGTGAAGGAACACCCGAATCAATAATAAGTAATACGAAAAGTTATACTGCCGAATTTTTGAGCCCGGTTCTGATTACACAATAAAGAAAAAATATAGAAGTTTGTATTAAGATAAAAAATAAGATTATGCATAATTTGAGTGAAAACGAGGAAGAACGTATAAAAGATGCCTTTAAGCAAAAAGACTGGCAGGAGGTTAAAATTAATGATTCATGGCAGATTTTCAAAGTAATGGCTGAGTTTGTCGACGGTTTTGAAAAGCTGACGAAAATTGGACCTTGTGTAACTATATTTGGCTCAGCTCGCACACCTTCAAATCATAAATATTATGAGCTTGCACAGGAAATAGCCTATTTGTTAACGAAAGCCGGTTTTGGTATTATTACGGGCGGCGGACCTGGAATAATGGAGGCAGCTAACAAAGGCGCTCATTACGGTAGTGGCAAATCTGTCGGGTTAAATATTGAATTGCCTTTTGAACAATATGCCAATACATTTATCGATCCCGATAAATATCTTTCATTTGATTACTTTTTTGTCCGCAAAGTAATGTTTGTAAGGTATGCACAGGGATTTGTGGTCATGCCCGGTGGCTTTGGCACCCTGGATGAATTTTTTGAAGCTATTACTTTGATACAAACCCAAAAAATGGTGAACTTCCCGGTAGTGTTGGTAGGTAAAGAATATTGGCAGGGATTGATCGATTGGATGAAGGATAAAATGGCTGCTGAAAAAAATATCAGTCCGAATGATCTTGATTTATTTGAACTTGTTGATACAGCCGAAGAAGCAGTAAAATACATTGAGGAGTTTTATAAGAAATACTCTATCAAACCAAATTTTTAAAGACTTATTATTACCTGGAAATTATGAATTTCCGGCTGATGGTATACGCATTTTTTTTACCTGTATCTTTAATGAGAATTTTGCTCAAATAAAACCCGCTTTTTAATCCGGATGTATTTATTTTCAGAATATCTGATCCAAGAGGGAATTCTTCGGTAAAAATTCGTTTCCCTATTAAATCGTAAATCTCTACGCAAACAGGAGAATTTATAATATCATTAAAACTTATAGTTATTTGGTCTAATGCAGGAATGGGGAACAGTCTGAATTCCGGTATATATAAATTTGAAGCGTAATTGTTTACAGAACTGTAAGCGTGTGGTTTCATGCCGTAATAAAAAGATAATCCTCCTGAAAAATTTCCGCAGACCATATCTTTGTATCCGTCATTGTTGAAATCATAAACTGCTGCACTGCTTCTCATTCCATCGTTAATAAAAATGGTGGATGAATCTTTATCAATATGAATGAGTACGGAGTCGTTTGCAGTAAACTTGCCGCCAAGATTCAGTTCTATATTTTTGTAGTAATAAATGTCACCCTTGTCGGACCCGGAAAAGAGTTTTATTTTGTTTGAATCAGTAAAAAAACAGGGTGCACTGAATCCGTATGAAGCAATGACCGGATCGGTTACATTTACTTTTCCAAGGCTGTCGGTGATTTTTGTAAAAACAGGATTAATTGCCGTACCGGTATTTTGGTAATAAGATATTAAACCGTTTTTCTTTCCAATGGCAAGATCAAGAAGACTGTCGTTGTTAAGATCAAACAATTGAGGGAAACTAAAATCACCAACATCAACAGACTGGTAATTGAAAACAGGAGACGCATATACCGGCAAGTTCCCTTCACCGGCCGTATTTTCGAAATAGATCAATGTTCCGTTTGATTGACCGCAGATCATATCTATATCGCCGTCATCATCCAGATCGCCAAAAGTGGGAACCAGGTTTATGAGATTCAATTGAGAAAGACCTGCGAAATCATAATCTGTAATTTTAAATACCGGATT
>Ga0116171_10003909_pt1 | contig 13636 bp, 12 predicted proteins | sample AD_JPNHW2_MetaG_FD_89798 | JGI IMG/M metagenome (GOLD analysis project Ga0116171, IMG submission 89798) | Active sludge microbial communities of municipal wastewater-treating anaerobic digesters from Japan - AD_JPNHW2_MetaG | ecosystem: Engineered > Bioreactor > Anaerobic > Digestate | place...
AGGATAAAGTCATAGTCTTCGGAAACGGTGGCGAGGGCGCGCTTCAGGTATTCGTTGCGGTCTTCCTTGTCGACGAGTTCGACGGTGGCGCCCGAAAGGTCGATCGATGACGGGGCGATGAAGAGATCCCTAATCTTTGTGGGGACGATCACATCCTGGAGCTGGCGCAGCCCGGAGATGACCTGGTAGACGCCCGGCGCTCCCGAAGGTCCGCCGACGCCCGAAGTCATGTTGCCCTGGGGATCGAAATCGACGAGCAGGGTTCTTTTCCCGAGCAGGGCGAGCGCAGCGCCGATATTGATCGCGCTGGTGGTCTTTCCCACTCCGCCCTTCTGGTTAACAAAAACAATGATGCGTGCCATCCACGTCCCTTATCCTCAAGGTATCCGAAGTGTATCACAAACCAGGCGTTTGGCGCTAGAAGCGCGGCGGCCTGAAGCGGAAAGCGGCCGCAACTTGACCCTGGGCGCGGCAAATTGTTAGACTATTCCGGTACAAGGAGTTCCCCGATGTTGAATGAACGCGTAAAAGCGGCGATACAGGATGTCCGCCCCTCCCTCCAGGCCGATGGCGGCGATATCGAGCTGGTGTCCGTCAGCGACGACGGCATCGTCAAGGTCAGGCTCACCGGAGCCTGCGGATCCTGCCCCTATTCCCTGATGACCCTCAAGCAGGGCGTCGAAGCCTATCTCAAGAAGATCGTCCCCGAAGTCAAGGAAGTCCAGCAGGCCTAAGCCTCGCGACTTCCTCGATATTCATCGGCAGCCGCGCCTCTTCGATGAGGCCGGCCGCCCCCGCCTCTTTCGCAAACCACCCCAGCACCGCCAGGGCCTTGTTGCCCGCTGACTCGAACACTCGCCTCGCCATCAGGTCAGACACGTCGATCGTCGAGAAGAAATGCACTAAAAGCCCTTCCCTGCAGGGGATGACATGGATGCGGCTCCTCATGCGGCCGGGCGCTACGATCGGCACGAGGAGGTAGCGGATCGGCGAGGCGTTCTCGTTCAGCATGAGCGCCGAGGCTGGCCCGATGGCGATGTCGAAGCGGTAGACGTTGCCGCCGAAGGTGAGGTCGCGCAGCCAGGCGTAAAATAAAGCGGAGTCGCCGGGCGCGGCGGGAGGCGCCGCCGGGTCGGGCAGGCGGGCGCGGGCTTCGGGCGAGTCCGTGCGCCAGGCCTCGGCGTAGAGGGTGCGCATGCGCTGGCGGCTCGCGGACCAGTATTCGAGCCCCTGCATTCCATGCACCGAATTGAGGATGCGGGCGAGCGCGGCGAGCTGATCGCCGAGCCTCGCGCCGCCTGAGGCCGAGGCTGAGGCTGAGGCGGCCGCGGCCCGCGGCGCCGGCAGAAAGGCGAGCGCCTCGATGCGCAGGGCGCCGGATGCGGCCGGAGTCTGGCCAGCTTTTATGGCCGGAGCGCTGAAATGGACTGGTTCGAGCGCCGGCGCATCGCCCTTGCCCGTATCCACCACCAGCATCGCCTTCCCCGCCTCGTAGGGCAGCCCCGGGAGGAGGAGATCAGCCACCGGCGGCAGCGCGCCCGCCGCGGCGGTCAAGCCGGCGGCGCCGGCAACCGGGCATATCAGAATCGCGAGCGCGAACGAGAGCGGCAGGGAAAGAGGTATTGTCTTCATAAAGGTCCTAGCGGGAAGCGATGGAGAAGGTCAGCTTGTCGTTGTACAAACCTTGGGGAAAATCCTCGAGATCGTCGAAGGCGAGCTCGAGGTTGAACAAAGTGCCTCGGCCCGCGGATTTCCCGGCCATATCGTAGGTGAAGACGCCTTCCTTGGGCAAGAGGCGTGCGCCGTTGAGGATGAGCGAGTAGGGGATCAGCCCGTCGGCGCTTTCGCTCCCGAGGAAGCCGCCGCTTCTGCTCAGGATCGAGATCGCGTAGGGACCTTCGCAATTGGAGAAGATTCTCACCTTGCCGAGATCGGCTATGCTGAGGGGTGCGATCGCGAACGCACGGCCGCCCTGATTATACGCTCCGACAAATCCGGAGAGATGCAGCACCGTATCCCAGGAACCGCCGACCGACACCCTCAGAATGAGAGGCACCCTCACTTCCATGCCGAGTTCCACCGGGGCGGACGGCCCCGCGGATTGCGCGCCCGCCATCGAGAGTAGGGCGGAGGCGATGAGCAGAACCAACACGGTGCGGATACGCTGCATAGTCGCTTTCATTTCCTCTATAAACCACTATTGCCCAAGCCGGGGCGTTTTGCAAGCCAGAAAGTGTCGGCGTCCCTCGCCTCCCAGCGCGTCGCCGCCCCCTCTCCTTTTCCTTTACCCGTCCTATCCCGTATACTGCGGCCAAAGGAAGGTGCGATGGCCATACTGACAATGTTCCTGGAGCTGGCGGGCGGCCTTGCCCTCTTCATGTACGGCATGGAGAGGACGAGCGACGGCATCCAGCGGGCGGCGGGCGAGCGGCTCCAGAAGACGCTCAATTTCATGACCAGGAACAGCGTCATGGCGGTGCTCACCGGCACCGTGGTGACCGTCGCCGTGCAGTCATCGTCGGCCACGACGGTGATGCTGATCACCTTCGTCAACGCCGGCCTCCTCTCCCTCACCCAGGGCATCGGGGTGATCATGGGCGCCAATATCGGAACGACGCTCACGGGCTGGATCATCGCCGGCATCGGCGTGGCCAAGTTCAGCATAGCCGCCCTCGCCGTGCCCATCTTCGGCCTCGGCTTTTTCATGTCGATCACCAAGCGCAGGTCCGACGCCTTCAAGAGCTACGGCAACGCGCTGATGGGCCTCGCCCTTATCTTCCTCGGCCTGGGCTTCATCGGAGAGGCCATCCCCCAACCTTCCGAGGAGATACTTCTCTTCCTGAGCAATTTCCAGAACATGGGCTTTGTCGCGGTGATCCTGGCGGTCTTGGCGGGCACGGTCTTCACGATCCTGATCAACGCTTCGAGCGCCACCCTCGCTATCGTCATCGCCATGGCCTCGCAGGGCATCATCAACTTCGAGATCGCCGCCGCCCTGACGCTCGGCGCCAACATCGGCACCACCTTCGACGCCTTCCTGGCCTCCATCGCCAAGGGAGCGAGCGCCAACGCCAAGCGCGCAGCCTGGGCGCACATCCTCTTCAACGTGCTCGGCACGGTCTGGGTCGTCATACTCTTCAAGCCCTTCATCGCGCTGGTCGGCTGGGCCGTGCCCGGGGAGCTCGGCCCGCAGAACGTCGGCGCCCACATCGCCATGCTCCATACACTCTTCAACACCGCCAACACCCTCGTGCTCCTGCCCTTCGTCAACAAATACGCCGCCCTGCTCGAGCGCCTGGTCCCCGAAAAGCCCGGCGAGGCCGAGCTGCGGGCCATCTACCTGCCCCGCACCGTTATGGCCACGCCTGAATTGTCCCTGGTGCAGGCGCGCAAGGAGATCGGCGACATGGCCGCCATCGCCAAGGCCATGTTCGCGCGGGTGCGCGCCGATTTCGCCGCCGAGCCTGAGGACTTCGAGGAGGAGATCGCCTGGTTCACGGCCAAGGAGAACTATGTCGACGGGATACACGAGGAGCTGACCAGGTTCCTGATCGCTATCACCACGGGCGACCTGACCGAGCGGACGCGCGCCCGCATCGGCATGAAGCTGCATATCATCTCCGAGCTGGAAGGCATGAGCGACGAGTGCCTCAGCATCGCCTTCCTGCTGCAAAAAAAGCGGAGCAAGGGGCTCGAGCTGGCGCCCGAGTCGCTGGCAGCCCTCCAGCCCTACGCCGACCTGGTCGACGAGGCTCTGACTTTCGTGGCGGAACGCCTGGCGATCGGCCTGACCGAGATCGAGCTGGGCCAGGCGACCGAGATGGAAGACAAGATCGACGAGTTCAAGCGGCACCTGAAGAAGGTGGCGCGCAAGCGGCTGAACCAGGGCGCGAACGTGAAGTCGGAACTGCTCTACATCGACCTGGTGCGGCACGTTGAGAAGATGGGCGACTGCGCCTACGCCATCGCCGAGGAACTGCGGAACTTCAACGCATGAGCATGGCCGGAAGCGTGTAGACGTCCTCGACGCCGTCCACCAGAATGGCGCCCATGCCCAGGGCGAGCGCGGGCTCGAGGTCGACGTCCATGCGGTCGCCGATGGACACGCAGACGCCAGGCGGAAGGCCGAGCGCCGCGGCCGCGGCGAGGAAGGGTTCGGGGGCGGGCTTCGACTCGAAAGTGTCATCCAGGCCGATCACCGCCTCGAAGCGGGCGGCCACGCCGAGGGCCGCGACGCCGGCCCGGCCCACCTCGCGCGGATTGTTGGTGAGCAGAACGAGGCGGAAATGCCGGGAGAGCGCTGCGAGGGTCTGATCCAGGGCGGGGTTGGGGCCGATCCACTCCGAGGGACGGATCTCTTCGATGCGCCAGCGGACTATGGAATCCATATCGATGCCGAAACTCAGGAAATGCCGGGCCAGACTCGTCTTGGGAAGGCCGGCGGCGCGGCGCGCCTCGCGGGCCGTTTCCAGCCGCGAGATCGCCTCCGCCTCCGCGATGCCCAGGTGCCGGGCGAGGCGCGCGACCTGGCAATCCTCCTGGTAGCGCGCATAGGCCGCGCTGGTGTAGAGCGTCCCGTCGAAATCGAAAATCAGCGCCTCGGCGTTCGGGGGCAGGGCGCGGACGATCACTTCCTGTCCGCCGCGCCGTAGGGAATCGGCTCGTCGTGCAGCCCGCCCGCCGCGTCGGCCGACGCGCTCGCGGCTCCCGCGGAGCCGGTGCCGAGGTCCAGGCTGCCCTGGATCGCCCCGCCCTTGTCCATCTGCTTCTTGATGAGCCTCGCCACGACATCCCTGTTGTCCAGGAGCGACGAGAGCGACCGGTCATGGTGGACGAGGCTGATAATCTGGGCGAAGAGGCCGGTGACGTCGGCCTGGATATACCATTCTTTCTGCAGCAAGTCTTTTTGATGTATGGCGTTGGTGCCGATGATGCGGTAGAAGAGCCCCTCGCGGTAGGCTTTGTCGAAATCGTCGATGGCCGTGCCGTTGAAGAGCGGCAGGGATACGGCGCAGATCACCCTGGAGGCGCCGAGCTCCTTCAGGTTGCGCATGCCCTTGATCAGGGTGCCGCCCGTGCCGATCATGTCGTCCGCCATGAAAACCGTCTTGCCGTCGACGTTGCCGAGGAGGCGCATCTCCTTGATGTTGGTGGATGCGGCGTCCTTGCTGACCTTGGAGTAGTCGCGCTCCTTGTACAGGAGGGCGAGCGGGCGCTTCAGGGCGTTGGCGTAGAACTTGTTGCGGTCCACGGCGCCCGTGTCCGGCGCCAGCACGACGAGGTCCTCGGTCTGCAGGTCGACGATGCTCATGAGCTTTTCGATGATCTGGAAGGAGGCGTGGAGGTTCTCCAGGCGCAGCTTGTCGAAGCAGTTCTCGATCTCGCGGGAGTGGATATCCAGAGTGATGATCCTGGTAACGCCCAGGTTCTCGAGAATGGCGCCGATGCGCGCCGCGGTGAGGCCTTCCCTGCCCTTCTTCTTATGCTGGCGGGAATAGGGGTACATCGGAAGCACCAGGTTGATCTGGTTGGCTCCCGCCTGGGCGGCCGCGTCGATGGCCACGAAGAGGTTGAATATGTGGTCGTTCACCGACATGACGCGGTTTTCAGTGCCGTCGTTGAACGCTATGGGCTGGTGGTTCTCGATGTCCTGGAAGATGAAAATGTCTTTGCCGCGCACGGACTCGAGGATCTCGGTCTTGACTTCGCCGTTGGCGAAGAAGGTATGCCGCGCGTTGATCTTGAACCGCGGAGGGCGGTATTTGTCGGTCGGTCCCGGCATGTAGAGCAGGCTCGAATTCGCGTCGTTCGAGAAATTGATCTTCCTGATGGCCAGTTCCTGGCTGATATGATACCGCGATGCCAGGGCCTGGGTCTTCCGGTCGAATCTACGCTTGTAAATCCCGGACAGCTTGCGGACGACTTGGTCCGTGAAAGCTTCGGCGCCGGGGCAAGCGAGAATACCCAACTTCGTGGGATCGGAATAACTCATGGGGTCGCCGCCTTGGGAATGGAGTGGTTGATCCCAAACTATACCGAGGTCCTGCTTTTGTCAATCAGAAGAGCGGAACGATAAGGATCGCGCAGGCTGCGCGGGGGTCGGGAAGCCCGAGGACGAGGGGCGCGGCCGTGGCGATTTCGACGCCGGCGAGGCGGCCTTCCGCGATGTTCCAGTACTCGGCCCGGTACCTTCCGGCGGGCAGACTGAGGACGAGCTGGCGGCAGCCTGAGCCGTTCTCGGCGCCGGGGCTGAGCCACAGAAGCGAGGGGCCGCCGCTGGCGCCGAGCGCGCCGAATTCCGCTACCGCGCCGGCAGCGTTCCCTTTAGGGGCGAAGAGCCGTTCGGCGAGTCCCGTGGAAACGCCGGCGGCCAGCTCGGCCGCCAGGCAAAGGAGCTGGTGGCCCGGCGGGAAAGCCCCCCCGAGCCTGGCCAGGGTTTCAGAAGTATTGAGAAAAATCATGCTGCAGCGCCTCTATTCCGGGCATGCCTTCGATGGCGGCCCAGCCGGCCGGTTCGTCGGTTTCGGAATGCGTCTCGAGAATCGCGAGGATCGTCTCGATCTGGATGCCTACGCGCTTCCACAAGGGCGCCTTCTTGTCGCCCAGATGGTCGAAGCCGGGATTTCCGCCCGCGACCTGTCCCAAGTTCAGGGTTTCGATCAGGTAGGCCGCCGTCTTGGTGCCCTCGCCCCATTCGCGGTGCGAAAGCCCCCGGTGCGCCTCCCCCGACTTGTCGAGCACCATGTTCACCCCGCGGTCGGCGGCGGCGAGGATTCCCATGGCCGCGTACTCGATATTCTTGGGGTGGGCGACGATGTCCCAGGCGAGGCCCGAGGTGGGGCCGGCCTCGTGCAGGTCGAAGGCCGCCCGGACCTTCTCCGCGCCGATGAGGGCGAAGATGGCCGCGGCCGCCCTGGAGGTGAGCGATCCCGAGGCGTCGCCGGGATAGCAGCGGTTGAGGTTTCGCGCCTCGTTGCCGGCGAGGCCTTTTGCGCCCGCCGGCGTTCCATAAGGATAGAAGGTCGCGGGATCGGCGACCGTCTCGTCAGTGGGCTTGGTCAGGCGCGAGCCATAGCGGAAGCGCCGCTCCCCCGAAGCGCCAGGGATGGCGATGAACGCCGGACCAGGCCTGTCGGGATCGGGCCAGGTAGCGCCCGACGCGTTCGCCCTCGGCACGACGATGAGCCTGGCCGAGACGGGCCGCGCCCAGGAGATGAAGAGCGATGCCGCCATGACGCCCGCGGGCTCGTTGGCGTGGGTGCCGCCCAGGATCAGTATGGCGGGGCTGTCAGGACTCGGCGCCTTGGGTTCGATGAAGTAGACCGGGCTGTCGAGGGCGGTGCCGGCCAGCGAGGGGACATAGTCCGAGAGCGCCCCGACCCTGGACACCGCGGCCCCGGGCCGCTGCTCGGCCAGGGCGGCGTCGAAGGCCGGATTCCGCGCCTGGCCCTGGGCGGCGGCCGCCGCGGCCGCCGCGGCGAGGAGAAGTGCGGCGAAAAAGGACACCGTCGCGCGGCGCCCTAAAATGCGTTTCATATGCTTGATGATTCCCTATAAAAGAGGCGGCCGCAAGGCCGCCCCTTCGCTGTAAAATATAATCAATAGAGGCGCATTCAAAAGTCTTGCGGCTTTTGGATGCGCTGCCGATGCACCGATCCGCGGGCGATCAGTATCCGTAAACCGCGCCGTCCCTGCGGGGATCGGCGCCGCCGTACAGCATGCCATTCTTGGTGATGATGCCCTGCACGCCGCCGAAGTAGAGGTCGCGGCCGTTGTAGCTCTTCACCTTGTAGCCCAGGGCTTTGAGGTCATCCGAGGTCTTTGCGGGGAAGAGCGTTCCCTCGAGCTCGATCGTGGTCTTGCCGGGGCCCTGGAGGAAGGTGCAGTACATGCGCGGCGCCTCGATAGCTTCCTGCATGCCCATGCCGTAGTCGATCAGGTTGGTGACGATCTGAGCCATGGTCGGGATGATGCGCATGGCGCCGGGGGTGCCCAGCGTGGCGAAGGCCTGGCCGTCCTTCATGATGACGGTCGGGGCGATCGTGGTGTTCATGCGCTTGCCGGGGGCGTAGGCCGAAGTTCCCTTCTTGCCGTTGAAGTTGCCCATCTCGTTGTTCAGGATGACGCCCGTGCCGGGAATGGCCACGGCGGAGCCGAAGAAGCTGGAGAGGGTCTGGGTAAGGGCCACCAGGTTGCCGTCCTTGTCGACGACGGACATGTGGGTGGTGCTCCAGTGCTCGCTGTTCACGTTGACCTTGTCATAGGTGGTGGTCATGGCGTCGATCTTGATCGAGGCGGCCTTGGCGTTGGCGTAGCCCTTGGAGGTCAGCGCCTTCATCGGCACATTGACGTAGTCCGGATCGCCCAGGACATCGTAGTAGTCGTCGAAAGCCCTGGTGAAAACCTCGGAGAAGAGGTGGAGCTTTTTCGCCGAGTCGAAACCCCAGGCTTTGATGTCGTAGTTCTCGATCATGTTGAGGGACTGGATCAGGAGGAAGCCGCCGACGGGGGCCGGCGCGGAGACGATGTCGTAACCGCGGTAGGTGCCGGTGGCGGGCTCGCGCTCGATCGCCTTGTACTGGGCCAGGTCGTTCTCGTCGATAAGGCCGCCAGAGGCCTTCATGTCCGCGGCGATCGCCTTGGCGACTTCACCCTTGTAGAAGCCGTCCGGGCCTTCCGCGGCGATTTTCCGCAGCGTCTTGGCCAGGTCGGGATTCTTGTAGACGTCGCCGGCCTCGAGGGGCAGGCCGTCCGGAGCGATGATGGACATCAGGTATTTGTTGGGCATGGCGCGCTTGAAGTTGTCGGAGATGACGCCGGCGAGCGTCGGGGTGACGACGAAGCCTTCCTCGGCGAGCTTGATGGCGGGGGCGAGAACCTGGGCCAGGCTCATCGTGCCGTACTCCTGGAGCGCTTTCGCGAGGCCGGCCACCGTGCCGGGGACCGCGGCGCCGAGATGCCCATCCGAGGGCCACTTCGCGGCCGTCGTCGGGTTGAAGGAGGCGCGGCTCCTGTAGTCGATGGAAGTGACCTTTTCCTGGCCCTTCAGGTAGATGACGATGTAGCCTTCGCCGCCGATGCCGTTGGCGTTGGGCTCGACCACGCCGTTGGCGAAGGCCGTGGCCACCGCGGCGTCAACCGCGTTGCCGCCCGCCTTGAGGATCTCGAGGCCGGCCTGGGACGAAAGGGGATGGGCCGCTGCGACCATGCCGGTCTTGGAAACCACTTCGGGGATGACCGTGGCGGCTTTCTGCGCGTACGCCGAGGCGCCGCCGAGGATCAACAGCGCGATAAGCGCCATCGATATAAAGCTCTTCTTCATCTTCATATGAACTCCTCCTGGAATAGCGTGGGCGGCGAACGACGCGCCGCCGAAACGGGCCAGCCCCCAAGGAGCCAGCCCTCGATATTGAAGCCTAGTTAAGGTAAGGACCCAGCCCGTTCTTGAGCAGATCCTCGTACGCGGGAAGCCCCGAGAAAACGATGCTCTTTCCGGGATGCGCCTCGCTGAAGACATTGACCACAGCCTCGGTCGCGATCAGGTGGGTTGCCACCCTCAGGGCGAGCGGGTTCTTGGGATCGTTGACGACGTCGGCGCTGTCATCCGCCTCGCGGGACATCGCCGGATTGGGCGTCTCGGTCAGGAAGGACGCCGCGTCGGTCCAGGCGCCCCACTCACGGTGCGAGAGCCCGCGGAACTCCATATTGGAAGGCTCCAGCTTGAACGTGAACCCGTAGTCCAGATCGACATTGACCACCGCCGCGGCGGCGATGTCGAGATTCTTGGGATTGGCGACCATCATGTTCGCCAGGCGCCCGCCGACATCGGCCTCGTGGAAATCGAAGGCCACGTCGACTTTCTCTTTCTTCAGCAGGGCCATGATCGCGTAGGCGATCTTCTGGGTCAGGCCCGAGTCGGTGCGGCCGGGATAGGCGCGATTGAGATTCCTGAACTCCCAGGCCGCGAGCGGGGTTTCCTTGCTGTCGGGATGCACGTAGCCGCCGACGGGGTCGGGAACTCCCTGTTGGGCGCTCGACGTGGCCCTGGAGCCGTACTTGAAGAACCGTCTTCCGCTCGGCGTTGTAAGGGCGATCCAGGAAGGCCCGCGCGACGTGTAGGCGGGCATGGTGGGTTCCTTCTCCTGGTTCGCGACCGCGGAGTTGTTGAGATTGGGCACAACGATGACGCGGCCCGTCTCGATCTTGACGGTTTCGAGCATCGTGACCGCGGCCATGATGCCCGCGATCTCGTTGGCGTGGGTTCCCCCGCCGACGAAGAGGGTGCCGCCCGGCTGCTTTCCCTCGAAGATATAGACCTTGCTGTCCCCGGGGGTGCCGAGCAGGGCGGGATAATAGTCGGAGAGCCAGCCAGTCTTCGTCAGCGAAGCCGACGGACGGTAGTCATGGTTGATGAGATAGCGGCCGTGGAGGTCCTGGGCTGGCGGTGTCTGGGCGCCGATCGCGGCGGCGCAGAGCAGGGCCGCGAGCAGGGCGATTGAAAAGCGTTTCAGCATGAGCATCTCCTTGCGCGGGCGGCAGCGGCGGCGGATCCGCCGCCGCTGCCGCCCGCTGGCCATTATTTGAAGGCCGCGGCGAGGGGGGCGCCGACCGCGGAAATGCGCTCGACCGAGGTCAACGCGATGCCTGCCTTGGCCGCCAGCTTCGTGAAGAAGCCGTCCTCGTTGCCGGAAGCGACGACGATGGCGTAGTCGGAAACAGACATGCACGGCTCGATCAGGCTTTCGGACATGGCGCCGCGGCGGGCCGCTCCGCCGACGTGGACCGTGATCACGCTCATCTTCAGCTCCTTGGCGCGCTTGAGAAGAGCCTTGGTCCTGGCAAGCTCGGCCTCGATGCTGATGCCCGCGGCTCCGAGCCCCTTGGTGCTGGCGCCGACGACGAGGATGAGGGTCTGTGACGCGGAATCGAGGCCCTCGGCCTTGATCAGCGTTTCGGCCTTGAATGGAATCTTGTTGCGGGTCAGCAGCACCTTGACCATTTCGAAATCGGCGCTCTGGCCGATGGCGGTGAGGATGGCCGGCTTGCCCGCAAACGCGGTGGATTGCTGGGCGAACGCCGAGCCGAGGACTGCGACGAAAAGGGCGCAGATGAGCATGGTTCTTTTCATGAAAACCTTCCTTTCATTGTTCGGATCTGAAGGCGATGCGTCAGGCGCCGCCCTAGATGTGCGTGGTTTGCGCGCGTATCCGAAAAAATTGTGCAAAACAGTACCAAACGAGTAATAGATTTTCCCCCACAATCCGGACCCTGTCAATGAAGCTCGAAGATGTTTCAGCATGTTTCATCGCGCACAAACGTGCTATTGACAGGGATGAAACGCATCGCCGGCGCGGCCGGCATTATGCGCTTTACCACCTCACCGCTTCGTGGTAGGGTTGTTCGATGCGGCGGGAAGCCTCCGCCGTTCCATCGATATGCGCCGCAGGCAGGAGTGATCAATGAAACAGACTGTTTTCCGGATGCTGGACGAGGCGGCCAGGCAATGGGCCAACGATCCCTACGCGCTCAGGAAAACCGATTCGGGCTACGCGCCGACCACCTTCATCCAGGCGAGGGAGAAGGCCAGGCAGTTCGGCGCGTGGCTCATATCCCGCGGATACGCGAAAGGCCAGACGATGGCCATACTCGGCGAGGGCAGCCCGGAGTGGATCTGCGCCGAGTTCGGCGTCATGTGCGCCGGCCTCGTTTCGGTGCCGCTCTCCATCAAGCTCCTCGCCGAGGAGATCCCCTTCCGCCTCAACCATTCCGAGGCCAGGGCCATTATCACCACTCACAACCAGCTCGAAAAGGTGCTCGGGTCCTTCGCCGCGGTTGACCATAAGGACATCGTCCTCGTCTACCTGGACGACGACCTCGCCTGGGGCAGGGATCAGGCCGCCCGATACGGCGTGACCGGCGAGCGCTTCGTCGGTTTCAGCGAGATTGTCGAAGGCGGACGCGCCCTGATGGAAGCCCCCGGCTCGACCCTGGCCGCCCAGCTGGACGCCATCGACGAGGCCACGGCCGAGGACGACGTTGTCACCATTTCCTACACTTCCGGCACGACGGGCAATCCCAAGGGCATCATGCTCACCCACCTCAACTACTGGACGAACTGCCACGACGCCGTAGCCCTGTTCGACGGTCCCTACCATTTCAGGACCCTCCTCATCCTGCCGGTGGACCATTCTTTCGCCCACACAGTGGGCCTCTACACCGCCCTGGTCTGCGGCATCGCCCTCTACTTCGTCGATTCGCGGGGCGGCGGGATCGCGACCCTGCGCAACATTCCCATCAATATGAAGGAAGCCAACCCGATCTTCCTCTTCACCGTGCCCGCGCTCTCGGGCAACTTCATGAAAAAGATCATCCAGGCGATGGAGGAGAAGGGCGGTCTCATCGAGAAGATCTTCAAGACTGGCATCGCCGCGGGCGTGCGCTGGAACGGCGACGGCTTCCACACACCGTCCTTCGGAGTCAGGCTCGGCGCCTGCCTTCCCTACTTCCTGGCCAAGACCCTCGTATTCAACAAGATCAAAAAGACCGTGTTCGGGGAGTCGATAAGGTTCTGCGTCGGCGGAGGGGCGCTCCTGGACGTCAAGCAGCAGGAATTCTTCGCGGCCCTCGGCGTGCCGGTCTTCCAGGGCTACGGGCTCACCGAGGCGGCGCCGATCATCTCCTCCAACGTGCCGGCGCGGCACAAGTTCGGCTCGTCGGGCGTCCTGGCCCCGTCGCTGCAGTGCAGGATCATGCTGCAGGACGGCACCGAAGCCCCGCGCGGCGTGACTGGCGAGATCGTCGTGACCGGCGGCAACGTGATGAAGGGCTACTACAAGAATCCAGAGGCCACGGCCAAGGCCCTGCGCGACGGCGCCCTCTGGTCGGGCGACCTGGGCTACATCGACGAGGACGACTTCCTTTACGTGGTGGGCCGCGAGAAGGCCCTGCTGATCGCCGAGGACGGCGAGAAGTACAGCCCCGAGGAGATCGAGGAGGCCATCACGACCTCCACCGACCTGATCGACCAGCTCATGGTCTGGTGCGACCACCGCAAGTATTCCTGCGCCCTGGTCACGCTGGACTCGAACAAGGTGCAGCGCCTGATCAAGGCCAAAGGCATCGCGACGGCGGAAGCCCTCCTCGAGGCGCTCCAGGCCGAGTTCTACGCCTTCAAGAATGACCCGAAAGCCAAGAAGGTCCAGAAGATATGGATTCCCGCGGCCTTCCAGATACTGCCCGAAGCCTTGAACGAAAAGGACGGCACCGTCAATTCGACAATGAAGATCGTGCGATTCAAGGTGGAGAAGGTCTACAAGGATCTGATCGATTATTCGTACAGCAAGGAAGGCTCCGTGACGCTGAACGAGAGGAACCTGGCCACCCTCAAGGCGCAGTACAAGCTTCCCTGATGCTTGGCGCCGGACGGCGGAGGGGCGATTTATGAAAAAGACGATTCTCACCATGCTGGACGACGCGGCCGAGCTCTGGCCCGACGAGCCGTACATCATGCGGAAGACGGACTCGGGCTACGCGCCGACGAGCTTCGGGGAGACGAGGAGGGCGGCGCGCGCCTTCGCGGCCTGGCTCGCGGCGGGCGGCTTCTCCCCCGACGACAAGATGGCGATCCTCGGCGAGG
>Ga0116171_10003910_pt1 | contig 13633 bp, 13 predicted proteins | sample AD_JPNHW2_MetaG_FD_89798 | JGI IMG/M metagenome (GOLD analysis project Ga0116171, IMG submission 89798) | Active sludge microbial communities of municipal wastewater-treating anaerobic digesters from Japan - AD_JPNHW2_MetaG | ecosystem: Engineered > Bioreactor > Anaerobic > Digestate | place...
ACCCGGATATCCATGTCGATAAGTTGGGTGGTCAGGTAGAGGTTTCGCTCCAGGTTGGAAGCATCCACCACGTTCACTACAATGTCGGGCACATTGCCGGTAATGTGTTGCCGTACAAATATCTCTTCCGGCGAATAAGCGGTGAGAGAGTAAGTTCCAGGCAGGTCGGTGAGGTTGAACGTGTATCCCGCCTGGCGGAACACGGCTTCTTTGGCATCGACCGTCACCCCGCTGAAGTTGCCCACTCGTTCGTGAGAGCCGGAAGCAACATTGAACAGGGTCGTCTTCCCGCAATTGGGATTCCCCACGAGGGCTACCTCAATCACCTTTCCCCTTTCGCTTTCCTGGGCACGCGGAGTGTCCTCACGAATGGTACCCCGGTAATCATAGGAGGGAATGGATGACCGGTCGACAACATGATCTCCGTCGTTCCGTTCCACCTCAATAAGCCGGGCTTCACTTTGCCTCAGGGATATGTGGTAACCGATTATTTTATACTGGATCGGATCCTGCAGGGGGGCTGATTTGACGACTGTCACTTCCCGCCCGCTGACGAACCCCATCTCGGTAATACGCTTGCGAAATGCACCACGGCCTTTCACCTTGATGATGGTCGCACGCTCTCCCTGCCGAAGGTCAATCAGGCTCGTCAATTAATTTAGATTCAATAAATGCAAAGATAGGAATAATTGACGAGCCGCCGGACACCGAGCGAATTTATTTCAGCGTACTGAATTCAGATATTCCTTTGTCTCCGGGCCAAGGTTGAAGATCGTATCCAGGATACTGAGCCCGGGATGGAACGGGTGTTTGGGGAAAAATACCTGGGAATACTTGGGGAAATGGTAGGATGCGGACGAATGCTTCGTTCCAAGTTTCTGCCGGAGATCGCTACTCCCGTCAGGTATCGCTTCATAACGAAGGGTGTGCGCAATCGGGACACGGAGGTTCAATATAGGCAGGATGATTTCCATGCCTGCCTGGTTGAGGTCGATCAGGAAAGTAAACCGTTTCTCGAACAGCGGGCGGAAAGCATCCTGATAAAAAAGAAAAAACGGCGAATTGTTGTACGCCGTTTCGATGGATCTCCAATGAAGGATGTGCCAGGGCTGATCATACAGGATACGGATGTCCCGCGTCCGGGTATGGTTCCCTTCCGGTTTGGTTACAGGGACCGTAAGTATCTGCCGGCCGTTTGGTCCGGCGATCTCACAATGATTCCTGCAGGTCTGTTTGCGGTAGGTCTCGAAGTCTTCGATCACAAGGGTATCAGACCTGGCAGATTCCGCCATGTATTGAACGGGAGGAAGGAATGCCGTCGGGAAAAGGGAAGGCATTAGTTCGCCTCTTTCAGCAGTACTTCGTTGATCGCTTTTTTCAGTGTGTCTTTGGGAAGGGCGCCCACCGACATCTGAGGCTGTTCGGTCATCGGGACGAACAGCATCGAGGGAATGCTCCGGATACCAAAAGCGCCGGCGAGTTCCTGTTCCGATTCCGTATCGATCTTATAGATATCGATTTTCCCTTTGTACTCCACGGCCAGTTCTTCAAGGATCGGTGCTACCATTTTGCATGGACCGCACCAGTCGGCGTAGAAATCAATGATACACGGACGCTGCCCTTCAAATTTCCATTCCGTGTTTTTTTCGTAGTTGAATACCTTATCAAAAAAGGTCTGTTTCGTTAAGTGCTCTATCATGTTATTGGATGTGTGAATGTTAGTACTCGTTTTGGTTCTTAAAATTTTTGAAGGCTGTATGGTCAGCTCACTTGCCCGATGGCCCATCAGCCGGGTTTACCATGAGCACCGACTTGATCGTTTCAATAAAATCGGGTTTCTGCATGGCTCCCAGTGACATGCGGGGTTTTCCGTCTTTCGGGATGAACAGGATGGCCGGGATGGAATTGATCTGGAAAAGCCCTGCCAGCTCCCGCTGCTCGTCCGTGTTAACCTTATATACCCGGATCTTGCCGTTGTATTCAGTGGAGAGTTCATCGAGCACAGGTGCGACCATTTTGCAAGGCTTACACCAATCGGCATAGAAATCAATGATCACCGGAAGATCCCCTTTGAAGACCCATTGGTTGGGATTCGCCTGGTAATCCCACACCAGAGTCCTGAACGATTCTGCGGTCAGTTTATTCACCTGGCCCGGGGTGGAGCCGGCTGAATTGCCCCCGGCGATGCTGCTGTTTCCATTGCATGCACTCAGCACAAGCATTACAAGAGATGCAACGGTGACGATGATTTTTTTCATACTTCTGGGTGATTATTTTTTGGTTAATGAAATTCTGCGGCAAAGATAAATCAAATTTTAATATAAATCGCATAAGTATCACTATATTTTTTTCCTACTTTTGCACACGGATACAGATGCAGGTATGGAAGTTTCGATAAAGCAGATTGATTTTCAGAGTCTTGACGGGTATTTTTCAACCGAGGAGGATTGTCTTCAATTTATTGCAGAGAAGAAATGGGCCGATGGATTCGTATGCCGGAAATGCGGGCACACCAATTACTGTAAGGGAAAGAAAAGCCACTCACGCCGGTGCACCCGGTGTAAGACGGAGGAATCAGCCACTGCACATACCATCTTTCACCGTTGTCACATCCCAATCACAGAAGCGTTCCGCATTGTTTATATGGTTTGCCACGATCCGGCTGTTTCGACCTATGAGTTATCGCGCATGCTGGATTTGAGACAGATGACATGCTGGAAGTTAAAAAGCCGGCTTGCCGAGTGCATTCGCAGCAGGGGAGAGGTCGATATCATGTACGAAGGCGGCAGCCGTAAGGAATGACCTTCTCCGGAATTTTTGGCTACCTTCGTCGAAAAATCAGTCGCATGCCACTTTTACTGACCAATATAGCGGAGCTTATCCAGGTGGACGAAACGTTCCGCGATAGGATTGCCGGTCCTGAAATGTCTGTTCTCAATACCATAACCAACGGCTGGTTGCTCACCTCAGGAGATCTGATCAGGGATTTCGGATCCATGCCGGTTCCTGATCACATTCTGGCTAACCTTGAGCCGGGAACAACGGTCATAGATGCCACGGGCCGCATGGTCCTGCCGAGCTTTTGCGACAGTCACACGCATCTGGTCTATGCCGGCAGCCGGGAGATTGAATATATCGACAAAATCCGGGGTCTCAGTTATGAGGAGATTGCAAGGAGGGGAGGCGGGATCCTGAATTCGGCGCAAAGGCTTCACGATGCCTCCGAAGATGAGCTGGTCGCGAGTGCCCTTGAGCGCTTGAATGAGATCATGCTGTACGGAACCGGAGCCGTGGAGATTAAAAGCGGATACGGACTTAACCTGGAGGACGAGTTGAAGATGCTGCGGGTCATCCGTAAACTTCAAACGCTGTCTCCGGTAACCATCGTTGCGACCTACCTGGCTGCGCATGCGGTACCGGCGGAGTACAGGGGGCGCCAGGGAGAGTATGTGGACCGGGTGATCGCTGAGATGATCCCGGCGGTAGCTTCAACGGGAATCACCGGGTTCATTGACGTGTTTTGTGACCGGGGTTTTTTTACAGTCGACGAAACAGCCAGCATGCTTGAAGCAGGAGCCCGCTACGGGTTCAGACCGAAGATCCATGCCAATGAACTGGCCCTTTCGGGAGGAATTCAGGTAGGTGTAAAGTATGGCGCATTATCGGTGGACCATCTTGAATTCACTGGCCCTGAAGAGATTGAATGCCTGCTCGGTTCTTCCACCATGCCCACCATTCTTCCCGGAGCGGCCTTTTTCCTGGGGATGGATTATGCTCCAGCCCGCCCGATGATTCAGGCTGGGCTTCCCGTAGCCATGGCCAGTGACTTCAATCCAGGGTCGTCACCCTCCGGAAACATGCAGTTCATCCTTTCCATGGCTTGCATCAAGTACCGGTTACTCCCCGAGGAGGCGATCCATGCGGTGACGCTTAACGGTGCCTACGCCATGGGGCTGAGCCGGACACATGGCACCATTACCAGAGGTAAAAAAGCGAATCTCTTGATTACCCGGCCGATCCCGACCTATTCATTCCTGCCCTATGCGTATGGCAGCAACAAAGCGGAAACGATCATCCTGAACGGGGAACTGATCCGCCATACGGAGATGAATACTTCGGCTGATCAGGTCCGCAAAATACGGACCTGATCGCTAAGTATCGAAGGATTATTCGATTACCAGTTTCCCGCTAACTGTTGCCTCTTTTCCGGAAAGCGTAAAGATGTATAGTCCGGCGGGGAGGTTGCTGCGTTCCAGGATCGAATGCTGGCCCTGAATACCCATACGGCTTACCTCTTTCCCTACCAGATTGTACAGAACGAATGTCATTCCATCTGTATTCCGGATCCCGTCAATTACTACCTCAGACCTGTTCTTCATCGGGTTGGGGACGATGCGAACCTGGGGTGCAACGGCCACGGGGGTTTCATCGACATCGAGAAGCGGAGAACATTCGGTTCCGACCGGATTTCCCCAGGTTTCGGTGCCTTTTTTGAAATAAACAAGCCGGTAGAAACTCTGGGTTGTCTGGTCGTCGCGGTAATATTCAGTAATCCCCAGGCCTTCCGAATAGTTCCGGTACAGTACAACACTTCCGCTGGGTATGATAAAACAGTTGTTCAGGAACCGGTATTTGTCTTCGGTTATCTTTTTCGTTTGCCGGTTATTGAATGCTTTCATGAAACGGTCATACTGGGAGGCATACATATTCCGGCGGACAAACTGGTCAGGGAAGCGCATAATGGTTGAATCGAGGCCCATCGCCGTGAACCGGTATTTGATGGTAATGGTGTCGCGGATATAAACGTGGTTGCTGCCGGGGTTGGTGACGGTACTGCGGCACCGGTCGAATTTATAAATTACAGAGTCGATGTTCGTTCCGTATGTGGTTTTCGAAAAAACTGTCTGGATCTCCTTCCAGGTCGAATTTGTTCCGGTGGATCCATCGTTATTATATCCCGAGAAGTGCAGGGCATCGCCGATATTGTAACTGTAAACCTCTTTCCATCCGAAATCCTGTATTCCCGAAACCGGTGATTTTTTCCCAACCAGCGTGTAATTCGCGGTATCGTAAGGGAAGTTCGTCATGTCGAAAGTTCTGACCAACCCATAATTTTTGCTCAATTTCAGGTATTTGCCGTTCCACGGGTTGGGGATGACCGTCCCATCGTTGCGCTTGGCCGTCAGTTCGATCTTTTTCACTTCATCCAGGGTGTTCATGACACTGTCCTGGCCGACGGAAACGACCTTGGCTTCGAGGTAGGTTCCGGATGACAGGGGGGTGAACCGCCAGGTATCATTAAGCAGCGCTTTACAAAGGATATAGATGGTGTCCTTTTTCTTATTGAAGAATTGAAATACGAAATCGTTGCTATGCCTGTAGATTTTCCGGCCAAGGATCGAACCTTTGGTCGTGTCAAGGCAGTCGGCGGCAGTATCACGGATCGTGGCAAAGGAGTAGAAGATGGTGTCGCCGGCGGCAGGGATAGTGTAGCTGGTGGTTTTATACGCTTTCACCTGAGTGGTATTCATCTTCTTAAAGAAGGTCGTCCCGGGGGAGCAGATGTTGGTGTAGTTCTGTGCCTGCAGAAGAAATGGGATAACAAAGAGTAAGGCAGATAATATTTTTTTCATGGTGGCGGGTTTTTTGCAAAAATAGATAAAAAAAACAGCTTTCAGCAATGCGATTTACAAGTGTGCCGGTTATTGAGTGACCACTTTGAGCGCCTCATTGACAGCGCTCAGCAGGGGTTGGATACTGATTTCGGAGCCCACGGCATTTTTCATCCATAGCTGGGGAATCATCCGGCCTGTTGAATAAATACGGATAGCCTCGTCGGCAAAATTCTTTCCTTTGAAATAACGGTCGAGCTGGAAGTCGATCAGGTGCCCCACCGGATAATTGGGTAGGTACAGAGGATTGTCGATCATATGAGAGTAAATCGCCAGAATCGGGGTATCCTTGACGCCGAACACCGGCGCGTAATACTGGTTCCACACCTCAATAGCCGCTTTCACTACCGTTTCCTTGAGTTGCTCTTTGGTCGCATCCGGGTGTTCATATAACCACTTCCATACTTTCATATCCAGCAGCGATACTCCCATGATCTCATAACTTCCCCAGAAGTTGTCAAGCGCTGCAAGTTCCTCCTTGTTGGGTGTGTTGTCTTTCATTCCCAGCAACTCGAGATCGTGTTTCTGAAAGGTGAAGGCAAAGGCTTCGGTAAATGCCGTATTGGGAACTCCCTGCATCATGTAATGGTCGACGAAATAGAGTGAAATGGTTTGTTCCACGTTATGACCCAGTTCATGGATGGCGATATTGTACCCTTTGTAATCCATGCCTGCCTTGCCGATTCGTGTACGGAGGTGCGCTTTGTCACCCTTCATCTGGGCGCCCCATGCATGTCCGCTTCCCCGGGCCGGATCAACGGTGATGTGGGAGGCGATCTCGCGTGCTTTATCAGGAGTGAATCCCATTTTTTGCAGGATGTTCGGGATATCAGCCTCCAAGGCCTGTGTGTTGGGATACTTTGCCCGGGTTGTTTTATCCAGGAGTTCGGCATTCATATTGCTTCTCGGCTTGAAACCGTCATACCAGATATCGAAGGGCTGCAGCGGACGACCCAGCCGCTTGCTTATCAGTTCTCCCACCTGCCGGACCTGCGGGGATGAACAAAGATCGGTAAAGAGCTTTTCGACTTGTTCCTGAGGTAGTTCCATGCCCCCGTCGAATGAACGCTGGATGAAGTTGGGGTTGGCGGGCGTGTATGGATCCATGGCCTTCATCTGGCGGAAAAGTTTCAGGAGCGTTGCGTATCGCGTGTCGGGCTCGGGTGTGGCTTTTACCTCTTTCCCATCCCTGAACATCTTGTTTGTGAAAGGATTCCACTGGAAGGCGGGGTTGTTGATCACGGAATCGGGAATGTCCTGCTGAATGATGCGAAGCATCACCTGATAGATCATTTTCTGTTTCAGCAGGCCCTCGTCTCCTTTATTGTAGTTGGCTTTAAGCTCATCCCGCAGGTTCCAGTGAGACAGGAGTTTCATGTCCTTGTCAAAATGAGTTTTGCCTTGTTCATCAACCAGATTTCCGACGTAGATGTTGTAACGGGAAATGTAGTTATCTGCTTCCGTCAGGGCTTCAGATATTTTAACATTGACTTCGGCGGGTACACGTGAATTGAACAGGTCTCCCATCCGGACGTATGCCCACTGAAGGCGGCTCCACTTAGGCCCGAGTTCCTCTTTTTCTTTCAAGGTATAAAACGGGAAATTCAAGGCGGTTATGAAGGCCATCTTGCTGGTAAACATATCGTCGTTGAAATGAGCATAAGGATCATAAGCCCCAAAAATCTCATCAACCGGAAGCATCTCGCCGATATCAAGATGCATGCCCCGTTTCAGGTCAAGGCTGATCATGTTGAAATGTCCGAAAAGACTCTCCCAGTTTGCCGACAGCCGGTTGAACAGGGCTTCACGCCCGGCGTCATCGGCCGCAAAGTAGGTCTTGCAGAGGTTGGCAAAATCAGTCGAGGTGCCATCAGCGCGGGTCCACATGGCGGCGCATTGCTTAACCCCTTTTTCCATGCGGGGTTTTTCGCATTCACCCGCCCTGGGCGACAGGTAGGCGATCACCGAATCGATGGTGGCCTGAGGAATGACCGAGGCGACGGATTTTTCCTGGCCGTTGCCAGCCGGTTTGCATTGACCCAGGAGAAGGGCTGCCGGGATCAGCAGGAACAGAATATTTTTCATGGTACGCAGGTTTGTGAATACGGTAACAAAAGTAAAGGATTTAATCCAACATTTTACCTATTTTTGCCAGGTTTTACGGGAGGTTTGCCGGCACCCTCGACGGCCGGTTTTCATTTACTTTTTTACTGAATGTTATGAAACAACTGATCGAATGTGTCCCCAATTTTTCGGAGGGACGCGACATGGCGGTTATTCGCCTGATTACGGATGAAATTGAAAAAGTAGCGGGTGTAAGACTTCTGGACGTGGATCCGGGAGCGGCTACCAACCGGACGGTCGTTACTTTTGTAGGGACACCCGACGAAGTGGTGGAGGCAGCGTTCCGTGCCATTCGCAAGGCCGCCGAAGTAATTGATATGAGCCGCCACCACGGGGAACACCCTCGTTTCGGGGGTACGGATGTATGCCCGCTGGTGCCGGTCTCCAATATTACCATGGAAGAAACGGCCCGCTATGCGCGGATCCTGGCTGAAAAGGTTGGCAGGGAACTGGAAATACCGGTTTATTGTTATGAGAATGCAGCCTTCGCGCCGGAAAGAAGGAACCTGGCTAACTGCCGGTCGGGGGAGTATGAAGGTCTCCCGAAGAAACTCGAGGACCCGCATTGGAAGCCTGATTTCGGTCCTGCACGGTTCAATCCCCATACCGGGGCGATCGCCATTGGCGCGCGCGATTTTCTGGTTGCATACAATGTCAACCTGAACACCACATCCACCCGGCGTGCCAATGCCGTTGCGTTTGATATCCGGGAAAAGGGCCGGCCGGTTCGCGACGGGAATCCGATCACCGGCAAGATCAGGAAGGATGAAAACGGAAATGAGATATGGATCCCGGGTGCACTCAAAGCCTGCAAGGCCATCGGTTGGTATATTGAAGAATACGGGATCGCCCAGGTGTCGATCAACCTGACCAATATCAGTGTCACTTCCGTGCATGAAGCCTTTGAGACTGCCTGTACCAAAGCTATGGAAAGGGGCATGCGTGTGACCGGGTCCGAACTCGTGGGCCTGATCCCGAAAAAAGCGATGATCGATGCCGGGAAATATTTTTTAAGAAAGCAGCAACGTTCGGTTGGCGTGTCGGAAGATGAGATCATTAAAATTGCTGTGAAGTCACTCGGATTGGATGATCTGAAGCCATTCAACCCGAAGGAGAAAATTATTGAATACCTGCTCGAGGATCCGGCAGATAAAAAACTGGTTTCCATGACAGCCGAGGGATTTGCCAATGAGACTGCCTCGGAGTCACCGGCACCCGGGGGAGGATCCGTATCGGCCTATATGGCAGCGCTGGGAGTCTCGCTCGGAACCATGGTCGCCAACCTTTCTTCCCACAAAGCAGGATGGGATGAGCGCTGGGATGAATTTTCCGAATGGGCGGAAAAGGGGCAGAAACTGAAGGAGGAGTTGCTGTACCTGGTTGATGAGGATACCCGGGCATTCAACCGGATCATGGATGCTTTCGGGTTGCCCAAAGGGACAGACGAAGAAAAAGCGGCACGGACAAGGGCCATCCAGGAAGCAACCCGGTATGCCATCGAAGTACCCTTCCGGACCATACAAAAAGCCTTTGAGAGCTTCGGGATCCTTCGTGCTATGGTGGAAACAGGGAATCCGAATTCGGTTACCGATGCCGGCGTAGGCGCCCTTTGTGCCCGCAGCGCCGTTATCGGGGCCTACCTGAATGTCAAGGTGAATGGGGCGGGATTTAAAGACCAGACTTATTTTGGGGAGGTGATGACGCGGGCAAACGAACTGGTGGCAATGGCCCGGGCAGCCGAAGAGGAGATACTGGCTATGGTCCAATCAAAGATTGACAAATAGATTTATTATCAGGCTGTTCAGGGAGTTGATAGGCTCAAAAACCCGTTTGGTGCGCAATTTTTTTAGAATTTTTCTAAAAAACTTGCATTCCCCTAAAAAATGTCATAATATTGTCGTATCAATTAGGAGTGTAATTTCTTAGTTCAACCAATGTAAAACCAAGACTTTAATCTATGAAAAAGATCACTTTACTTATTGCGTCGGTGATGATGGCGACGATCGTTTTCGCCCAAATCCCTACCATTCACAATCCCAATGCACCCTTAAAGGTCACTAAGCAGCAGATTCAATCCTGGGGAGCCGCCAGCCAGAAGGACAATGCCGGTTCGGTTATCTTCCTGGATTTCGAAGGGCTTGATAACCTTGCCGCGGTCGGTAACTATTATAATGGAGGCCTCGGTCCGAATTACGGTGTGTATTTCGGGGGAAATACCCTTGCCATCATTGATGAGGATGCTGGCGGATCAGGCAACTTTGCCAATGAACCTTCACCGAGCACGGTTATGTTCTTCCTCGACGGCGCTGCCTCGACGATGAACGTTCCGGCCGGTTTCACGACGGGATTTTCTTTCTATTATTGTGCCTATTCCGCCGTTGAAATTTACGTCTATGACGGTCTGGATGGCACCGGAAATCTGATCGCTTCCCAGACACTGCCCGGCAACTGGCAGAATAACGGATGCACCGGTGATCCGACAGGAGCCTATTGCAATTGGGACGCTGTAGGGATCTCTTTCCCCGGTACTGCGAAATCGGTTCTTTTCACCGGTGCGGCCAACAACTGCGCATTCGACAATGTTACCTTCGGTAGCACCACTCCGGGACCGGCCGCCATCCCGACCCTTTCACAGTGGGGTCTGATCATCTTCGGGATCGCTCTTCTCGGAATGGGTACTTTCTTCCTCATCCGTCGCCGGAGCTAACTATACTTCGGCTGATCGCTCAGCATCTGAATCTAAAGCTGCTTTGCTTTGCAAACCCGTTAAGATTCAGTATAATTTGATCATCCGTTGTTGAATCGAGAGATTGACAGCAAAAAAGAAGAGGGCGCTCATTTGGACGCCCTCTTCTTTTTTTATACAGGCTCTTATTTCTCCCGAAGCGATTTTAGGTCATCCAGGCGGAAGGTGACCAGAAGCCAAATACCTACCACAAAGTAAGGAATGGTAAACGAAGAAGCCGAGATGAAGGTATTGGTAAAGGCTAGAAGTTTCTTACTCAGACCAGTGTAATGGGTCAGGTCCAGCCAGGCGGTTTTATCGCAAAGCCAAAGCAAGGCTATCCACTGTTTGAAGGTGATGAGTGCCATCGTCAGTACCAGGCCCACACCTAGGGCAATGAATTTCCTTCTCCATGGGACCGGAGAGGCAAGAACCAACGCAATCAGAAGAACAGTAGGGAGATACCCATGGATCCGGGTGTTGATATCGATGGCTTTGGTATCGTATGAGCCATTGGGCAACTGAAGCTTTTTATTCCCAAGGTTGACATGGGTGATGGCAGGTTCCTTGGTTTTATCGAAGAGTACGAATCCGGTCCCACGGAATTGCCCGAAAACAGAGGTGGCATATTTGCGGTAGAAGTTTCCGTATCCTTCATCATACACCGACCATGGAAGGGCCAGTATCCCGTAAATAAGACTTGCCTTCAGCAGAAATAACAGAAGGGTTTTACTTTTCAGCATGTGTCCCTCCTTTCCTTGACCATTTGATCCAGAAAATCCAGAGGCCCACGGCAAAGAGGATGAAGGCAACCTGCCAGAACTCCACATGCATGAACTCAAACGCTTTCGGGTAATGGATCCCGGTGAGAAACAACGAAACGATCCGAAGAATGTTCAGGGAGAACAGAATGAGCAATCCAATCAACAGCCCGGCAATCTTCCTGATCCATCCCGAAGGGAAAGCAAGCAACGCCGAAGCAAAGAGTGCCATGGCTTCAATGGCATCGCACCCGCGTGCAATGCTGATCGAGTAGGCCGGTGACGACAGAATCTCATTCACGGCCTTGGTTTGCATTCCGAAGATATTGAGGAACGTGCTCGCGAGTTTCGCATTGATGTGGACAATCGACTTTTGGAGACCCTCCTGGGCAAAATCGGACAGCCAGAAGATATAGAACAGGATCATTAATACAACAAAGCCCAGGACAAAGAAGACAACAGGTTTCTTTTGTTCCCAGCCTGATTTAACTCCGTCGAGTGGGGATGAAGCAGTTTTCTGCTTCTTCAACGCTTTCTTTTGTGGTGTATATCCCATGTGGTTTAGAAGTTTGATCGTTACGAAAAGCCTTACGGAAACATATCCGTAAACGGGATACAAATGTACAAATCAAAGTTTAGAATCCACGGGGGGGAGTGGAAATAAACAAAGCCTCCGATGGAGGCTCTGTTGCTGATCGATAAGGGAATAGAACGTGGGTTGACCGCCAGGCCGCGGGTCCGGTTACCGGCGTGGTCCCTGACCTCTGTTTGGAAGGAGATGGTCTCCTTTCCCGGTAAAATTACCTGATTTATCAAAAAGATAAGCGTGCTTGCCATTGTTGTCTTTGACCATGACAACATACGTGAGTATTCCTTTCTCCTCAATTGTTCCTGCCCGTACAATGGTTCCGCCGGGAATGTTCTTCTTGACATAATCACTGATTCCATTCGGCAGATCAGGGATCTTAACCTCATTGATCTTCTTTCCGTTCGGGGGTGTTGCTGGGACGTTGCCCGGTTTTTCGGCTGAAGCTTTACCAACAGGGGCTTTCAGTGTTGGCGGCGCTTTCTTTTCTGTTTTTACCGGGGCTTTCGTTTTGGCAGCGGGTTTGACACCATCCTGAGTCTGGGCAATGACAGACATTCCAAACAATAAGGAACATACGATTAAAGATGATTTTTTCATAAAAAAGGAATAAAGAGTTGAAAATGAAGATGATCGATTTTAGCGCTTCTTTGCGGGTGGCTGACAACACTCGAGTGTGCAGGATTCTTTGCGCAGGAATTTTCCCTCCTTGTCGAAAAAGAGTTTTTCGTGAACTTTATCTTTATTGACACATATGTCGTAGGTAATGACTCCTTTGGCATCTACCTTGAATACTTTACCGACAGAATAGCCCTTGAAGTTTACAGAGATATATTCACGGATAGGTTTCTGTAATTCGGAAACCTGCATCTCTGTCCTGGTCTGGGCAAGTACCATGGTTGTAAGCAAGCCTAAAACGAGGATCAGAAGTGTTTTTTTCATGATGCGGGAGGTTATTTGGTTTGAATCTGAACAAAGGTGCTGACTGATTCTGTGTTAAATCTGAAGAAAATGGTCAGCGGAACCGGACAGTAAGTGTATGTATCCCTTCACGATGGGAGTAGTCAACCCGGAGGTTGTAGAAGTTCGCAATTTTATTTACTATCGAAAGCCCCAGCCCGACGGAATCGGGATCTTTTCCTGACTTACGGAACCTTTCGAAAAGCATAGACGGATCAGCCGTTAGTACTTCACCGGTATTCGCGATCGTAAGTGAATTCTCGCTGATGGAGACCCGGATCTCACCCCCGGGAAGATTATGTCTGATAGAATTGGATATCAGGTTGTTGACCAGTATTTCGGCCAGGGCGGGATCCATGCGGAACACGCAGGTAGAAACCGGGTGGCGGGTAACGACGATCCCACGGTGTTCGATCATTTCTTCAAAATGAGCCAGTGCTTTTTCAACCAGGATCTTGAAATCGACCAGCTCCGCTTTCATGAACTGGTTGTTGTCGATCTTTGAAATGAGCAACAGGCCCTGGTTCAATCTTGATACCCGTGTAATTGCTTCCATGATGACACTGATCCTCCTGTATTGTTCCTCATCCAGGTTTTCTTTCTGGACCAGCATTTCCAGGTTCGATTTGATGATCGCCAGTGGAGTCTGGAGTTCGTGCGAAGCATTTTCATTGAACTCGCGGAGGTTCATGTAGTCGGCACGTATCTTTTTCGACATCGTTTCCAGGGTCGTGGAGAGCAAACGGAACTCATGGATCTCGGTTGGAGTGAATTCCAGGGGGATGGGATCATGAATCTCGTAGCG
>Ga0116171_10003913_pt1 | contig 13628 bp, 9 predicted proteins | sample AD_JPNHW2_MetaG_FD_89798 | JGI IMG/M metagenome (GOLD analysis project Ga0116171, IMG submission 89798) | Active sludge microbial communities of municipal wastewater-treating anaerobic digesters from Japan - AD_JPNHW2_MetaG | ecosystem: Engineered > Bioreactor > Anaerobic > Digestate | place...
TAATCCCGGCAATACTCTTTTCGTTCCTGTTCCCGGCCTGCACATTTCTTTTTAATAACAGCGCATTGGCTGACTCTCTATGGGCAAGCGGTGAGACCGTTTTTACAAGGCACGAATACTGGCGCCTTGTCACTTCCCTTTTCACTCATTCAGGCCCGGTACACCTGATGTCTAATCTGCCGTTTTTTATTTTCTTCGGGCTGGTTCTTTATGAATATTTCGGATTAATTCTCTTCCCTGTACTTCCTCTTGTTATAGGAATAAGTGCAAATGTCATTACACTATTCTTCTATCCTGAAACAACAAGGCTTATCGGGGCATCAGGCATGATCTACGGGATGGTGTCATTATGGCTGATTCTTTACATCAGCCATGATACCGGGAAAACTATGCCTGCCCGGATTTTCAGGTCGGCAGGTTTTACGCTGGCTGTCATGTTTCCTGAAGCCTATTATCCATCTACAAGCTACCTGGCACATGCCGCTGGATTTATCTGCGGAATACTTTGCGGATTAGCCGTGCTGCCGTTTGCCAGGGTAAAGAATCCGGTAAATTCCGGGGATACTGCCGGTCATTAATCACCTCTGAGATTTCCCGGGGTATCCTTCAGCAGGGATACAATCTGCCCGACTGCCCTGTTTGCTTCAGGCATATTCAGCAGCATCCATACGTGTACCATCCCCGGATGTGTCATGTAGTACCTGAACATGAAGTATAAAACCCGCGACCGGCATCCCCGGCCTGATCAGTCTCAGGGTTATGATGCTCATGCCCCAAGCCCTGATTATACTGCGCCGGGCTTTTAAGCGGAGAAAAATATACGCATAAAATCACGACAGACTGTCTTGACCAGGCAGCCCGTCCTTATTGAATACAGGGAATCTATTTCCCTAAATATTCATCCTCTTTCCAGCGGCCTTTTCGTTTCATAATACTATGCTTTTTGGACATTGTCCCCTGCCCGTCACGTTTGCCATCTTTCCACTCACCGACGTAGACTGATCCGTCTGCCCAGTTCATTGTCCCCATCCCGCTGCGCCTGTCATCTTTCCACTCACCGCTATAATTCGATCCATCCGGCCATGTCATTGTTCCCTGGCCGTAGCGTTTGCTTTCTTTCCACTCACCGGTATATTTAGCACCGTCTGCCTCTGTGATTGTTCCCTGCCCCTCGCGTTTGTCATCTTTCCACCCGCCGGTATATATCGCCCCGTCTTTCCATGTTAATGATCCCTGGCCCTGGCGCTTGCCCTTTTCCCATTGACCGTCATATTTTGACCCATTCGGGTATTCCATTATTCCCTGTCCATGGCACTCACCATCTTTCCATTCCCCGGAATACTTACCGTCATCCGGGTAGGTCATTGTTCCCTTCCCATTAATTTTACCGTTAATCCACTCACCTGTGTATTCGCCGCCGGCAAGCCCGGTCATTGTACCCTGTCCATGCCACTTGCTGTCTTTCCATTCCCCGGTATATTTTCTTCCATCGGGATAGGTTGCAGTGCCCTGCCCGTTGAGCAGACCTTTTTTCCACTCGCCGGAATATACCGATCCATCATCCGACGTATATGTCCCTGTGCCGTTTTTACAATTCCCTTCGACACATTCCTCAGCTGCTGCCTGTGTCACGTATCCCATAAAAAGGATAATAGATAGAGCCAGTAGTTTTTTCATAGTTCCACCATTCTAAATGTTATTATTAAATTGAATGCGGAATTAACAGGACAGTTTCCCCGGATGAGATTACTATATCCTGATACCGCTGATTTAAATATTCTCTTTTCAACAGTTGTCATTACAAGCTTTATTTTCCCAATTGCAGACCGGACCTGTAAAATTTTATCAATACAGCGGACCTGGATGTGAGTACATTTTACGCCATGTATTATAAAATTTCTCCGCAGGTTAGACCGTGTATCCCCGGTAACGGCATCTTCAGCAGGGCGCTTTAACAAAACATGATTATGGCCATACCGCATAAGTAATAATCAGGTTGACAAAAAATAATAGTATACTTAAGTAGTTTAGTTTTATTACAGGAAGATCAGGTATTAACCGGGCCCCACGGCAGTGACACCAGTCACGGGACTTCCTTCAATTACTTAAGCCTGGCTGAAAAGAGCCATACATAAAAATTGGAGAAAGCGGCCGATAATATTTCTGTGATTAAATTTCCGCCCTTTACTCCTCATAAAATTGAGGACACCATGAGCAAAAAACAAAACACCGCATTACTTTCGATTGGATCCAACTCGGTATTAATTGTAATGAAACTTGCAGTCGGAATCATTACCGGATCAGTAAGCATTATCTCTGAAGCAATCCACTCGACTATGGATTTACTGGCGGCAATTATCGCTTTTGTTTCAATCAGGATTTCCTCAAGGCCCGCTGACCACACGCATAATTATGGTCACGAAAAACTTGAAAATATTTCCGGGGTAATTGAAGCATTACTTGTTTTCATGGCTTCAATACTGATCATTCGTGAAGCGGTTAACAAAATCCTCAGCGATGAGCCCGTTACTTCAATTGGACTGGGATTTATTGTCATGTTTATTTCCGCGGGGATAAACTTTTTTGTCTCCCGCAGGCTTTACAAGGTTGCCCGGGCTGAGGAATCTATAGCACTTGAAGCAGACGCACTTCACCTCAAGGTTGACGTCTACACATCACTTGGTGTCGGCGTCGGACTTCTGCTGATTTATATAACTAAAATAAATTTCCTTGACCCGGTTGTGGCAATTCTTATTGCGCTGTTTATTTTAAAAGAAGCATATGATATGCTTGTACGCGCATTTTCGCCCCTTGTAGATGCAAGGATTTCCAATAAAGAAATTGACTGTATCAAGTCTTCAATTGCGCAATTTCACGAAAATCAGGTTGACTATCATGACCTGCGGACACGCAGAAGCGGGAACATCAAACATATAGACTTTCATCTTGATTTACCAGAAAATATGACTGTTGCACAGGCCCACGAGATTTGCGACCGGATTGAAAATGAAATTGAAAACAAGCTTCATAATACAAAAATACTTATTCATGTGGAACCGCGCAAGATTTGATTATATGACTGACAGAAGCATTCCTCTTCACCCGCAGGTAAACGGGAATGCTTCGCATTTTATTTCTTTTTAATCATTTCAGAGAGCCTCTTATTCTCCTCTTCAAGATCTTTTTCACGATCTGATGATTTTGTATCACGAAGGTATTCAAGCTGTACCTCAAGCTTTTCAACCCTGTCTCTCAGCCTGGTTATGAGATCAGCATTAAGTGCCAGGCTGCGCTTATCGCTCTTCTGCTGTTCCTGGAGTAAATTGATAGTAACGCTCGCGTTTCTGTATAACTCAACAGATTTCAGTATATTCTGAACCTCAACGGTTAATTCCTCCATTGAAAGATCCTTTGTGTACGGGCCGATTGAATTACGCAGTACGTTCACAAGGTCATCAAACTGCTTTTGAATTATATTGAGATCAGAATATGTTTTTTCATATCGTTTCTGAAGTTTTTGCAGATCGCCTGATGCATTACCCGCTTTTTGAATATTCGCGCTATAAGCTGCGCTAATCCTTTCTATTTCATTTTTTAAATGTTCGATTTTTGCTTTTAAATCAATTATCTCCAGGTCGGACTTCCCTTTATCATATGTTATCCTTTTTATTTCACTGCTGAACCTCTGCTGATCCAGTATATTTTTTGATTTGAGGTCTTCAATATTCCTGCTGATTTTTTTCAGTTTTTCTTCATATTGCATCTGCAGTTGTTCTTTTTCATTTTTAAGTATTCCGCATTCATCACGATACCGGGCCAGTGACTGTTCAAGATAGGCTATGGTCCCGCTGATCTTTTCCTCTTCAGTTATATAGTTTGAGAATAATTCGGAATGCCTGCCGATATAATCATCCGGTGTCTTCAGGCTGGCTGTTTTATTCCTGAAATCCTCCTGCAGATCTTTCTTTGAATTCTTTAAAGCATGGAGTTCTTTTTCCATGACCTCCAGCTCCAGTGTTATCCTGGAGTGTTCATTATCGATCAATTGTTTCTGGGCGCTGTTGTCGCAGAAAACCTTGAACATGCTGTCGAACAATCCTATGGCTTCAATAACACCGGCAAGCTGTTCTTCCGGGAAAAGTTTCATGTAGCGTTCCCTTGACGTTAAATAAACTTCATAGATCAGGGAATAAAAGAGCGAGGTTTCTGCGGCCCTGTAAAAGGTTGTTTCGGCATATGTCCTCGATTCGAATGAAACAGGTTTAATAATATTTTTGATTATTTCCTGGAAAACCGAATGCAGGTGCTCGGGAAATATTTTCTCTTTAACCGGATACGGCGTATGGAAGAGTTTATAGCGAAAAGCAGCGGAGAATGTTTTACAACCACGGCTGACTTTGCGTGCCGCCTTACGCAATATCGAAACAGACAGTTCTTCCGGCCTGAAATATACTGCGCGGAATAGATCATAATTTTTATGTTCTGCGGCTAGTTCAAAAATATCAAGAAAAAATGACCGTATTGCAGGATCATATTTTTTATCATATTTAAATTCACGGGTATCCGGGAAACTGATAAACCTTGAAGTCTGGTATGAATTCTGAAGTTCAGACATATGGTAGCGGAAAAAACCGAAATTGGAATCGAGGGGAATACCCTCTCTTTTACATGCGGCAGTTATATCATTAAAAATAGATTCACAAAAATCATTATCGGAAATAAATGTAAGGTCAACGGTTAAATCAGTGATCTCCCGTACATATTCACCAAGTCGGTTGATCCGTTCTTCAGCCCCTGCAGGCGTATACTCAGGTAAAAACGGGGTTAGACCGGATTGTATATTCCCGGTAAACAGCGGATCAGACAGCAGCTGGTCCCGGATATCCCTTGGAGTGTTGTTCAGCTGCATTATCCTGTAGAGAAAATATTTATTAAGCGCCTCGTAAAACAACCGGTCGTGAGAACCGCCGCCAGGTCCGGCTTCATCGTCATCATCTTTCCTGCGGGTAAAGAGCATCCAGGGTGTCAGAGGTGTAGCATTTCCCGGTAGTGCCGGGGCTAAAGGGACCTGCATTTTAAGTAAATAATTCAGATAAAATGCCAGGGTGCCATAGTATTTAAGCTGCACTTTATACCGTTCATTGATAATCTGTTCCTGGATAATGCTTGAGAAATAGGTTTTAATAATTTTTTCAGGAAGTTCCTCAAAGGCAAGATCCGTTGTGTCAACAGTTACCGATACCGGTGTATAATTTTTCTGAAGCTGTTTATAGAGCTCAAGCATTTCGGGATCCCGGTCGGCAAAATGCCTGGTACTGTCATATTGTGATACAACCATGCCGAATACCGACAGGAGCAACTGCTCAGTCCTGCTGTAGACATGCCAGTAACTGTTTTTATAAAGGTATTCATTAAACTGTTTCTGGTAAGGTTCGTTAACTGAGAAAAAATTGAATGTTGTATACGGCCTTGTCCTTTGAGCAATCTGGATGTGGGTATGGGCGCCGGTGCTTTTACCGGTATTGCCGACAACCTGGAAAAACTGGCCTTTTTTTAAAGGGTGCACCCAGTTCGGTGTAAGGTTCGCAATAGGTGCAGCAAGCTCTCCCTCGGTTGAATGGCCTTCAATATAATCCTTGTTATCCATATGGCATATAAAGATGTTGAAATGGGAATTTTCATCTTTAATAATTATAAAATTACCGGTTACGGATTTTTTACGCCCCTTTTCATAATACGTAACAGTCCCTGTCACAGGGGAACGTATCATTGTCCCCCTTTCACTTGCGATATCAATGGCTTTATGTTTCTTTTTATTATAAGCTTTTGAAAAATACCCGGGATTGGGCATTATCATTTCTTCCCTGATAACCGGTTGAACTGAAAATTTACCGGATTGAAGTTCACTGCGCTTCTTCTCATCAGGTACTATCACTGAAAATACCCATCTGCGGCATTCTTCAATAGTCGGCCTGGTATTTTTATTTTTAATCCCGTCAAGGTACATCATGAAAAGAGTAAAGCTGAAAAGATCGACTGGTATAAGAATGTCACTGTTCTGGTAGTATTCGTTAACACTGTTTTTTATGACCAGGTAATACGGAACGTTCAGGACCATTGCCCCGAGCAAACGGCGGAATTTTTTCCCTTCGGGGTGCACACACAGCATGTTAAAAAAAACTTCCACATCCGTTTCTGTGTATTTTTCACCGAGTTTCTTTAATCCATGCTGGGTGAAAAGCTGTTCGAACAGCCTGGAAAAATATTCACCTTTATTGTTGATCGATTTATATATGATCTCTTCAGTGCCTGTATCAATTTCCGGATTACCGGTTCTTGAAAGCCTGTCGTGTACCATTTTTTTCAGTTCAGCTTCATCATTATCCTGGATGTCTTTCAGGAAATTCATGGTTTTATACATGTATTCCATGCTTTCGGCGACCAGCGTGTGGACCAGGGGATTTTCACCAGCCATCTCCTGCCAGAAGCTGCTGTAATAGAACAGGTCCGAAGGAAGGGTAAGCGGTGTGGTAATGCCTTTTTTTTCAACAGCAATTCTTTTGTTGAGATCTTCATAGTCAACCTGGAAGGGGGTTTTATGCGGAGACGGAAGCAGGGAATAACTTACACTGTACATAAAGAGTACGGGCAGTATGAGCAGCCACCGCACAAACCCGTGTTTATGTATGGATTTTTTTATTCCACCAAAAATGCCGCTGTAATCACGGCTATCATCATTGGTTTGAGTATCAGGCATGAAATAAATTCCCCTTCCGGCGATTCAACAGGGACGTCAGTCTCCTGTATATATAAAACAATAAATTCAGCAGATATCAATTAAATGACAACAAAAATTGTGAATCAAAAATTATTTTTTATATACACCACCATTTAATAATACCTGCTTCAACATGCATTATTAAATGGCTCACGGAGACGCCGGGAGAGGAAGGGACCAGTTTTTCACTGACCGGCCGGCGGTTGTTATCTTTAATTTTTCAAATAAAATTTACGCCGGGTTTATATTACCGTTTGTTATGCGACACCCCGGATTTACCGCAGCCTCCTGTAAGGACACCTGGTGATGTCCGGAATCTATCCGCTGCTCAATTGCATCCATAACCTGGTTATAGTTACGGCACCACCCCATTCAGTTACGTGGTGTATCCTGAACAGGTCACTCCGCAAAACAGCATGACTTTTTTCTGACCCGGACTTATTATAAAACACTACCCGGGTAACCCGTGTTTTATTTAAAAGTGGAAAAGTGCCCGATAGGAATTGAATAGTATCCTTATCATAGATTTTTCACCTGTTCAATCGAGTGTAAATGTCACGGGAAGATAGTGCGCCATCTTAACCCTCCTCCCGTCCTTGTATCCCGGGGCAAATCTTATTCTTCTGACGACTTTTAATGCCTGTTCGTTGAATCCGTACGGGGCATCTCCGGTGGAAATGCTGGATGATACAAGCCTGCCGCTTTCATCGACCTGCACAAATACAGTGACCTGGTACTTCCTGATATTCGCAGATTTTGCTTCTGCCGGGTAGTACCGCCTTAAATCAAAATCAATAATAGCCCGCGGAGGTGCATCACCGTTAAATGAAAAAAGGTACCCGTCTTTATCGGTTCCATCACCGGAAACCCGGTTTGTGTTAAGCTCCTTCTCTTCCGGATCAGCACCGTCATTTTTTGCCCCTTCGATCCATTCCTGTTTGTCGACTTGTGCAGGCGAGTTGTCACCGCCTGTAAGTTCAGGCAGGATATCTATTTCGAATTCTGTTTTTCCCAGGTCAGATGCGTTTACCACAGATCCCCCCACAGAAACAGAGCTGCTGTTTAAAACAAAATATACGCCCAGAAATAATAAATGAATAAGAAACGAGGCTATGACAGATTTCCTGAACAGATGTTTTATCAGAAATCTGCGGTTACCTATGCTAATGATCACAGATTTTTTGGACATAACCGACTTCTGCACCAGGTTGTTGTCAAATTCAGTTTTTATCATAAATCACATCCCACGGTTCATTTTACACCTGATACGGATGTGTATGAAAACTCATCCAGGATCTGCCACTCATTGGCTGAAACATCCATAAGAGCTCTCCATTCAACTTTTACCGCCGGACCATTTACAGTTACCAGGATATACCCGTGATGCGCGTTATTGTAATATTCACATTGTACTCTTTCAGATTCTCTATAACTTCCAGACCATGTCCGTAGTTTGGCCCCCCCTGTACCTCCGATGATCTGCCATATGGGATTACCGCTGCTGTCATTTATCAAAGCCCGGTTATAAAAATGATCATGCCCGCAAAAATATATCCTTCCGCCGGATTTCCCAATACTGTTCCAGAAGCGGTTGCGATCTTTAGAGTAAAAAGAAAGGTTATCCTTATGGTCTGCTTCAAATGCCGGTTCATGGCCGAATACAAAAAGATGCATTTGCCTGGTTACCGACAATTGCCGGTCTAGCCATACCTGGTTTACCTTATGCTGTCCGCCTGTAAACTGGTCCAGGCCTATGATACATGCGTTTTTATGAACCACACTGAATGTTAAGCCTTTCTCCCCTCCGGGTCCGTTCAAAGGTGTATATGGCTGGATCATCGCATGTTTAAATTCATTCTCCAGGAGCATAAGTGACCCTGCAGGTGGTTCAAGGTGTTCGGGAAGCGGGGGTAATACAAAGCGTTCAGGTCCGCTGTCGTGATTCCCCCTGACAGCGAATACCTTAATTCCCATTCTGAACACAGGATCCATGACTTTTTTCCAGCTGGCATACTGTGCTGCAAAATCAGTACCGCCATTCCGGAACCACCCGTTTACAAGGTCCCCTGAAACAAGCACAAGATCCGGCTTCTCGACAGCAATATCACCGGCAATGAGTTTCAATATTTTATCATTAATGCAGGATTTGTTTTTCTCTTCCCTTTTATTTCCCTGCGTATCACTGATCACGGCAAATTTCCATACGGGATTTTGTTCATTGGTTGTATTATCCGTATTGTTGCAGCCAGCCGCAGTGCATAGCGACAAACAAACCAGTATTATAATATTGAAATATTTTATTTTCATATTAATTCCCCGGGATTACCTTAGAGTGCTTTTGTTTATAATCTGATCAGGTTATATTTTTCCAGTGAGAAAGATGAAATTACCTGGTCAAGGCACCAGTCCCTTACAGTAAAATATATAGTCCTGTCAGTTTTAATCAGCTTTTCAAAACAATCGTGATGCCCTTTACCCTGGAGTTCGATGGGACCGATTTCATCAATGAATACCGGGCTGATTTCTTTAAGAATAATATCATCAATTATACGATCAGCAAATGAGAAGCCATCACGGAAAAAGCTGAAAGGTCCACGGGTGTATAAAGGTGTTTCATGGCAGGGGAACAGCCCGGACTTCAGTGATTGTCTTACCGATTCACCGGTTGACAGTCTTATGATTTCATAACCACAGAAAGTTGAACCAGTAAATATTTTCTGTGTAATAAAACCGTCTCCATTTCTTTCTTCCATATATATGGATTTTATTTTCGCAGTCTTGCCCGTGTCTTTTTTGCCGCAGATTATATTGATCATAATAAGAGAATCCTTAATATTTATCATCCTTATGTACAACAGCCATGGTTCCCTGGTTAAACATGTTCCTTGAAAAACATTCAATAGAGATGTCTGTGCCTGTCACCATATGCATAAACATGCTTTTATTTCCCACGGCAATACTCCTGCCCGCAAATGAATTCCCGAATAAATTCGCAGGGACTGATTTAAAATAACCGGAAAATGGATAAGCAGTTGTATTGTCAACTTCGTCGAAATATTTATATCCCTTGGGATAATCGAAAAAACGGTGCTCGCCTGAGGATATTGCAAGATACTGGGCGTCTCCTGTTTCATAAAAAAACCAGTCCTTCCCGTTTCTGCAAGATGTATACGGCAGAGGAAATTCACTGACTCCAACTCCCTCCATAACAATAAGAGCAGCATTTTTGTCTGAAAGAAGCTTTTCAAGCACCGGCCTGACAGCGGTAATATCTTTCACTTCATGATCTTTTATATGTACCGGGATATTGAAATTATCTGCAGGGATCATCACGGGTACTTTCATGGTGGGGCTCAGGGCTTTAAACGTATACCCTTTGCGGGCAAGCATTAGAAATTCCGGCACCCTCTTTGCCTGTTCAGGTGTACCGTCAAAAAGGTTTACGATCTCCTCCCGTGAAACAATTTTTTCTATAAACGGGTGCGAACCGAGGTATTTCATGTCATTCTGACCTGGTTCATAGAGACCCGCATACTTTGTTGACCAGTTTGTGCACACAGCCATCCCGTCAAGCCGGGTTACGTCGATGGTATCCAATAACGGGGTCATATCCCCGCTCCCGATTATTATTGCGGAGTAACCTGATATATTTACAAAGCGCTCCGCTTCCCGGAAAGCATCCGATATCATTGCGGTCCGGGATTCTCCTGTCATATGGTTATAACGTCCGGCAAAGTACTGGGCTGCGTAAGTGAGAAACACAAAACGCGGGTTATAGTTTTTAACCAGGTCAAGGGCTGTATCGCTTACCCACCGGTTACTTCCTGTATCCATATCACCGGGATATGGATGTTTTTGCAGAACCTCCCTGACCATATTAACAACAGGTGTTGCGATCTCAATTTTATCACCGGTTTTGAGATCAAAGGTGTTCTGCCATCCACGCGCGTCTATAATTGCTGTGCTCATCTATCTGCTCCCGCAGGATTGCCTGCCTGAATCTTACTGTTAAACATATTGATCGAATAACCGCATGAAGGACACCGGTTCTCTTTACAGTGAATTTTATTCAACTTGTCGCCTCCGCATCCAAGACTGAACCGCTCGATAACAACAGCGCCGCAGGAAGGGCATATTGTATTTACCCAGTCGGAACCTACAAAATTATGGAAATAAATGTAAGACAGTTTTTTCCTCGCGGCAGTTAATTCGTTATCGATCCGATTTATGTCAGGATATTTCTCCCCTATCATTTCATCCTCCGGAAGCAGCCTGAATACATGCCATGGTATTGAGGGATTAATACCGGCGATGAAATCCGCGATTATATCAATCTCGTTATCATTGGCTCCCTGGATAACCGGGGTAGTAACCTCGACATGCCGGTAACACGCAAGCTGTCTTATATTCCGCAGTACTGGTTGTGATGAATCAATACCAATATATGTTTTATTAAACGCAGCAGAGATTCCCTTGAGGCTAATATTGAAAAATGAAAAAATCGAAGCAAGGATCTCTGCGGATTCTTCAGTCATGTATCCATTTGTCAGGCATCCCATTTCGATACCTGCTGCCCTTGCCGCACCTGACAAGTCAATAAGAGACGGCATTGAAACAGCAGGCTCATTCACATTAAATACGATACTTTGGCAATTCAGCTTCCCGGCCATGGCAACAAGTTCGGAAGCAGTTAGATTGAACATTTTATCCTGCTGAAGCGCCGGATCCTCCTTAGCTATGTATGCATTTGAACAGTAACTGCACCGGAAATTGCAGCTTGATGTACCTATCGTAAGACAGCGGCTCCCGGGATATACATGGTAGAATGGCATAGATTCAACAACCGATGTACCGCAGGCGCTCCACATATGCGGGAAGCGTTCACTGATCGCACCTTGCGCAACAGTGTACATACGGCAGAACCCTGTCTTTCCCTCTGCTATTTCGCATCGCCTTTCACAATAATTACAGCGCATTCACACAACCTCGTAGAAAATTTTGTCATCATAACGGTGGTAAGCCTTCCAGTATCCGTTTCGCGTCGTTATCCGTAATTTTAATTCCATATATTTCAATATAAAACTTCTTCATTTCCTTTACAATATCCCAGTTCTTATAGAGACCCGGATGAAACTTTTTCCCGAGAAAGAGCGGAAGTAATGCAGTTTCACAGCTTGTCATATCCCAGCAGAAAATACCCGTTGGTACTTTAAACACGTTTCCCTTTTTATACGCCCTGAAATTATCAAGTCCCCGTGTACTGGTTACAGCATCAAAAGAACCGTACATACCCAGTAAGATTATATCCGGATCCCACGCGAGAACCTGTTCCATGCCTGCTACGGCAAAATATTTGTCAAAGTTTTTCGAAAGATAGATGCCGCCTGCAGCCTCTGTGTACCATCGCATGATTGTATTGTTACCCTGTGTTGAACAGATGTCGTTCAGTTTGCCATAGTAGACCCGGGGTTTGTCTGATTCAGGAATCCCGGATGTAATGCTGCGCACCCTTGATGTTATTTCCTCCAGGTACCTGCAGTATTTTTCAGCACGGGGAGCTGTTTCACTTCCCAGTACGTCACTGAAAAACATAATCTGTCTTTTGAACTCGACGGTGTATTCATCTATCGTAGAAGGAAAATATTTATCATTGAACGGGCACAAAGCAACGATACCCGCTTCTGTAACATTGTCCATATTGCTGCGGCCTTTCGGGTAAAACACAAGGTCAACATGAAGCCTCAACAGGCGTTCAACATCAGGTATACCCCGGGATGAATTAACCGGTATACCTGCCAGTTCAGGGTAGAATTTACGGGCCCATGGAGAAACCTCCAGGGGCATAAGTGCTATTCTTGAACCCTTGCTGAGCATGACTATCTTGTCATATGCCGGGTTGTAGAAGCATGCAATCCTCTGCGGGTATGAGGGGATTTCAACTTTAGTACCGTCAAGATTAGCAACAGTCCTCAGCGGCCCTGACTGAGGCGGAAATTTCTTACCGCCGCAGTTAATTATTGCCGCGCACAAAATAAATGTTAAAAATATTACTTTGGTTCTCATGGCTCTCACATCGGCGCAAGATGCTTCAGTATTCTTTCAGCATCATTGTCTGATATTTGTTTGCCGTAAATTTCTGAATAGAATGTATGCATTTCGTCTATCATGTTCCAGTCTTTAAACAATTCAGGATAGAATAACTTTGCCATATAGATCATCAGAAGAACACTCTCACCGCTGGCAAAATCCCATGAGAATATTCCCTCGGGGATAAGATAAACCCTGCCGTTTTTTACAGCCCGCAGTGACGCCCAGTTCGGATTTTTCATAACAATGTCAATTGAACTGCACCATCCGCTAAGTAGAATAATATCAGGGTTCCACGCGTATACCTGTTCAATGTTTACATCTACAAAATTATTATCCATTGATGCAGTGAGAAAATTCCCGCCTGAAATTTCGGTGTTCCAGTGCATTACGCTGGCTTTTCCCTGGCTTGAAAGCGGATTGCCGCCCCTTCCACCGTAATAGACCGCGGGCTGGTCTTCCGGTTTGATCTTTGATATTATTGTCCGGATCCGGCTGATTTTTTTTTCAAAATACAGACTGTATTTTTCAGCACGTTCTTCTGCATCACCCCCCAGGAGCTCGCCGAAAAAGTTTATCTGCCGCTTGAAATTCTCCGAATATTCTTCAATAGTCCTCGGTCTCTTCTGTGCGGAAAAACCGCAGGCATTTTTTATTCCCGCAGCCTTATACTTGTCAGCTTCACCGGGAAACGGTGAATACAATACAAGGTCGACTTTAAGATCGAGCATCCTCTCGATGTTGCCGGTATATGGCGGATCAA
>Ga0116171_10003916_pt1 | contig 13625 bp, 6 predicted proteins | sample AD_JPNHW2_MetaG_FD_89798 | JGI IMG/M metagenome (GOLD analysis project Ga0116171, IMG submission 89798) | Active sludge microbial communities of municipal wastewater-treating anaerobic digesters from Japan - AD_JPNHW2_MetaG | ecosystem: Engineered > Bioreactor > Anaerobic > Digestate | place...
CCCAGCGGGGTTACGCTCGACAGGAACGTAATCATGGGCTATGTGCCCGATGTCTTCTTCCCTCGCACGGCGGAGATGCACGAGTGGGTCCATCGCCAGTGGATGGGTTGGGTCAACGCCGGCGGATCGTTGTTCATGCGCCCGAACTACCTGCTTCATGGCTACTGCATGCCCGTGAACTGGACGCGGCAGCTTGCCGACGACTTTCAGTTCTTCGAGACGCACGGGATGATCGGCACGGATTTCGACAGTCTGACGGGTATGTGGTCCACGATGGGCCAGTCCCTGTATGTATTGGGTCGGTTGCACGTGAACCCGAAAGCCCCCGTGGACGACATTCTCAACGAATACTACTCAGCCTTCGGGCCGGCTGCCAATTCGGTCAAGGCGTACTGGGAATACTGGGAACGCTACAGTCAGGAACACCTGGATGTTTTTCGGGATGGTCTCTGGTTCTATGTGCGCTATCCCGAACAAGTCGCCAAGCGTTTCCCGCTGGAGTCGTTTGGTCCCGCCGAGAAAATCATGGAAGAAGCCGAACGGGCAACAGTCGGGAACTCCGATGCCGCGGCTCGGGTGGTTTTCCTCAAGACCGGTCTGCAGCACGCGAAGCTGTGCGTGGAGGCGAGTCTCGCGTTTTCGCAGGCGGGGACGGACACGGTCAAGCGGAAGGCCGCGGTTGAGAAACTGCTGGCTTTCCGGAAAACCATGACCGACCCGATGGTGGTCAATCAGAGTGACGGGGACGTTTCGTGCAAGGGGCGTGAGACGAACCTTGAATGGCCGGAGTGATCGGCGGGGCCGCCTATTTGCATCGCACGAGTTCAAAGGTTTCCATCGGCTGGCGTTTGCCCTTGAGACGCACGCGGCCCAGGGCCTGGGTCTCAACGGCTTCCCCCAGCGCCAGGAGCATCTGAGGCGAGAGGACGATCTGGTTCGGGCCGGCCACGTCGCTCAACCGGGCGGTGGTGTTGACCGTGTCGCCCAGGACGGTGTATTGCAGGAGGCGTTCGTCGGAACCGATCTGGCCGTGGATGACCTTGCCGCAGTGCAGCCCGATTCCAATGGCCATGTCCCCGATCGAGAAGTGCATCTCCCGCAGACGGTGGATCATTTTTTCGGCACAGCGGGCGGCGTTGAGGGGGGCGTTCGCGTCGGGCAGAGGACTGCCAAAAACGGCCACGAGCGCGTCGCCGATGAATTTGTCGCAATGCCCGCCAAACTCGAATACGAGGTCGGTCATGGCCGAAAAATAGTCGTTGAGGCAACGCAAGACCTCGACCGGATTGAACTCTTCGCAGATTCGCGTGAAATTGCGGATGTCGCTGTACAGGATAACCGCCTCGACACTGCTCGGCTCCAGGTCAATTTCGTTGCAGGCGATCTTGTGGGCAATGGCCGGGGAGAAGAAACGCTCGAGGTTGGCACGCAAAGTCGCCTCGCGCACGATGCGGTCGTGCAGACGGGCGTTGCTGACACACAGGGCGGCCTGATTGGCCAGCGCGGTCAGAAGATCCAGGTCGTCCGAGGAAAAGATTGCGCGCTGGGTTTCGCTGTCCACGTGGATGATCCCGAGAACTTCGTTCTGCAGCAGCAACGGGACGCACAGGACGGAGCGCATGCCGAACGCCACGATGCTCTGTTGCGCCTGAAGCATGACATCCGTCTGGGTGTCGGCACAGAGAAACCCGATACGCTCTTTCAAAACCCGCCGCAACAGAGTCTGGCTGACATGCAGTCGCTCCCCCTTGTCCGCCGACTTGTGGCACAGGCGCACGGCGCGGGGCTCGAGTTTCTCGGGATCGGCGGGATTGGCCAGCAGGATCAGGCCGTTGTCCACCGCCAGGACGGTAAAAATCTTATCGAGCAGGTATTCGAGCAGCCGGTCCAGGTCCAACTGGCAGACCATCTCGCGCCCGATCTCCTGCAGAAGGCGGAGCCGTTCGGCCAGGTGCTGGTCGGTCTGGACGCTCGAAGGCGGGCGCCGACCGAGCGCCACGGCTTCAAAGCGGTTTTCTTTGGGGTTGCTGGTGGCCAGGGGTTGCAGGGCATCCGAGGACGTTTCGGGGGTGAAGTAAACCGTCTTATCGAGGTTGAGCGGAGTCGTCAACCTATCCTGTTTTTCTCCGGTCGGGGAGAAGAGGCGGAGGGACGGAGGCACGGACGGTGGCACGGGGTGAGAGTCGCGGGGAGCGCCGGAAAAGGTCAGCTGCGTATCCCCGACGGCGATTCGGTCGCCCTCTCGCAATTCAACACTGGCGACGGGCGCGCCGTTGACCAGCGTGACCTGAGTCTTGGACAGGTTGGTCAGAATATGGCGTCCGTCGCGCTCCTCGATCAGGAAGTGACGACGCGAGACGCGAGGGTCGGGCAAGGTCAGGGTATTTCCCCGTTCACGCCCGACAAACACCAGGGACATCGCGCTCAGGTCAAACTGGCGGGGGGGGCCATGAGGTTCTTCCAGCAGCAACCAGGGCATGGGATCCCACTCACTCCCTTTCATGGGACACAGGATACTTGAGGAAAACCTCAACCCGGCCATTATCGGGGAGGCGGGGGTTCAGATCAAGCAAAAGCCGCCGGATATCCGGTTGTTTTCTGAAGAACAGATTGAGAGGGATGCGAGAAACAAAAAACGGAACAATGCGCGGCGCGGCAACTGCCGGACAGGGGCCTGCCGGTGCGGGAACCCGCCGGGGTCACTGGTAGATACGCCAGATGCCCACGCCCTGGAAGTAATGCTTCAGAATGTCGAGGTAATTGTACCCGTATTTGGCCATCATGATGGCCCCGACCTGACAGAGTCCCACCCCATGACCATAGCCTGCCCCGCGGATCGCGACGCGCGTCAGGTGGCGTTGCCCGTCGTACTGAGGTTCGATGACAAAAAACGTACTCTTGATTTTCAGCGCGCCCCGGATGGACATTTCGCGTGTCAGGGAAACCACTCCGCCATTGCTTGTGACCACATCGACGCGTTTGACCCGGCCGGACTTTGCGCGCGAGGCCACCCGGATGTCGAGAATCCGCCCGATGCTGCCGCCTTCCGAAGCTCGAATCTGTTGCGCCAGCGTTTCGGCCGTGTAGGTCTGGGTCCAGCGGAATCGGCTTTCGGTGGGGTCGGGAAAGCCCTTTTGGTTCGGGTTGCAGAAACAGGGGGCGTTCGAGGTCAGAAACTGCCGGGCCGCCGCGTCGCTGCTCAAGTCGGGTTGTTCTTTGTAGGCGGCGGAATCCATCACGCTGTGCAGGTAGGCTTTCGTTTCCCCGCCCCACAGATCTTCCGTGCTGGCGGTGACCCCGCCGCAGGAATGCGAATAGACCGCGTCGGCGATGTTGTCGCCATAGACGCAGACCTGTCCCCAGGTGGCCTCGACGGCGGCGTTCGAGTCGGGCGACTCGACCATGGCCCCCTTATAGACCTGGCAGCACTGCTGGTCGCACATGTCGTAGTGCCACCCTTCGTGGCGGTGCATGCGCAACTTGGCAATCACTTCCGAGCGGGAAATCACCGCCTGGACCTTCTTCATCTCGAACGGCGCGTTGGCTCCGATTTCCGGCTGCACCACCCCGTACAGATAATGTTCGAGGAAAACCCGGTTGACGATCGAGAGGCGTTTTTTCGGGTTGACCCACACCTCGATCATGCCCCGGTAGGCCCGGTTGTCCTTGGTGCGCCACATGCCCGGTTCCGCCCAGCCGGTATAATTCTCCTTCACATGCTTCACGCGCGTCAGTCCGTCGCGCTGTTTGGGACGAAACCCGATGAATCCGGACGCCTGGGCCAGCACCCGCCCCTGCACGTCGCGGACTTCCAGGCGGTCGGGACCACTGGTGCCGGAGGGGGGACGGTAAAGTTCCGCGGCCGGAAAGGCCTTTTTAATCGCGGGTTCGGTGGCGTTCTTTTCCGCCGTTGTCAGGGGACCGAACATCACGGCCAGTTGGCTGGAATTCGACCGTGGATCGGACTGCACGTTCACCGGCCGCTTGAGTAGATTCGAAACCCGCCCGGCATACGCGTCGGCTTCTTTGCGCTGCGCTGCCGGGTACGTGTTCAGAATGTAATAATAGGTCAGGCTCAGTGACGCCCCACTGCCCCCATAGGTGACTTTCACCGGGAAATCGCCCGTGCCGGTGTAGAGAACCTTGCCGGCCTGATCGTGGATCACAAACTCCCCGTCGCACACGACTCGCACCGCCGTGCGCTCGCCGCCGATTTCCGAATCTTCCAGGCCGACGCGGATGTAATACTGCCGGTCGCGCAGTTGCGCGAAATCCTTTCCCAGATCCACCGCTTCCACCGGGGAAAGGGGGATCAAAAGCGGGAATACGAAAGAAAGAGCCAGAAAAAGAGGAATACGAAGAAACAACGGCAGTCGGGGCCAAACTCCCCCCCTGCCGCTGCGAGCAATTTCGCGAGCGGAGATAACGCTTTGTTTTATCAGTGGTTAGTCCCTCCGCGAAACCGTCCTATCCTTCAAGATAAACCCGCGGCAACCGGCACCCCATGTTGCAGAGGATTTCGTAGGGGATGGCTCCGGCCGCATGGGCCAGTTCCTCAACCCGTAGCAGGTGACCTCCCTGGCGCCCAAAAAGAAGTACGGGCGCGCCCAGAGACACGTCCCCTATATCAGTCACATCCACGACTGTCAAGTTCATCGTGATACGCCCCAGAACGGGAGCGCGCTGTCCCTGAATCAAAACCTGGGCCCGATTTGACGCGCTGCGCGGGTAGCCGTCCCCATACCCGACCGGGATAACCGCCAGCCGCGAGGGACGCCGTGTCACATGCGTACGGCCGTAGCTGATCGGGTGATTGGCCGGAACCTGCCGCAAGTCGGCGATGCGGGTCAGGGCTGTCATCACCGGTTCCAGTTCCGGCTGGGGGGACTCGGCGCCCGGCGCCAGCCCCGACGAAGAAACGCCATACAGGGCGATTCCCGTGCGGACCATCGAGAATCCCAGATCCGGGTGGCGCAGGGCGGCGTCGCTGTTGGCCGCATGAATCCACCGCGGGCGCATCCCCACCGCCTCGAGCTCGCGCAGCACCAGACGGAACCGCCGCGCCTGCTCCTGCGTGAATTGCGGGTCCGGCGCGTCCGACTCGCAGAAATGCGTCATGGCGCCCTCGAACTCCAGGTGCTCGAAACAACAGATTTTCTCGAGTATCCGGGGCAGTTCACGCGTGTCGTCCAGAAACCCCAGCCGTCCCATTCCCGTGTCGAACTTCAGGTGGACCCGGGCGCGGCGTTCCAACCGGGTCGCCGCCGTCTCGAGCGAGTGCAGGATTTCCAGACTCGCGCCCGCCACGGCAAATCCTCCCGCCACCACCTCGGGCGCCTGCTCGGGGAAAATCGGGCCGACGATCAGGACATCGCCCTCGACCCCCGCCGCGCGCAACTCCAGGGCATCGTCGAGCGAGGCGACAATCAGGAAACGGCACCCTTCCTCGACCGCGGCGCGGGCGATACGGGCCGCCCCGTGGCCATATCCATCGGACTTGACAAGCGCCGCAAAACCGACCCCCGGCGCCAGCCGTTTGCGCACCACCTGAATATTCTCACGAAACGCTCTCAAAGAGATCCGGGCGACCTGGTTGGCGCCCGCCACGGCAAAGGATTCCGAACTCCGACACACATCACTGTTCATTTGCTTTTCCTGCGTCATTCTTGGGTGGAGCCAGTTCCGGCGCGGGAGTGGATTCCCCCGTCGCGTCCGGGGCTGTTGCTCCCTTACTGATTTCTACCGAAATCTTCACGTCGTTGGGCACCGAGGCGCCCTCCGGAGGGGATTGCGAGACAATCACGCCCGCCGCCTCCGAGGAGGGGATTTCCCGTTTGTCGCTGATCCACGAGAACCCCCGCTTGACCGCGAGGCGATTCGCATCCGCGACTGTCAGGCCGACGAGGTTGGGCATGGGGATCAGTTTTTCCACCGGACCGGCGCTGACGAGCATCTGGACCGGCGCCCCTTTCTGGATCATCTCGGCCGGAGCCGGATCCTGGGCCATCACCGTATCGCGTTTGTTGGTCGCATGGGGCATGTAAGTCTGCCCCCCCACGGTCAGTTTCGCCCGCAGCAGGTCGCTCCGGGCATCCGTCAGGTCCTTGCCCCGCACATCCGGCACCGTCTCGAGGGCCGAACCCTTGCTGACTTTCACCCGCACCACCGAACCGGCTTTCACGATGGTGGATTCGAGGGGGAACTGCGAGACGATTTCCCCCTGGCGCACATCGTTGCTCAGGACGTACTCGTCCACCTTGAGCGAGAGTCCCTTGCCCTTCAGGTCGGGCTGTTCCCCCTGTTGCTGCAATTGTTTGAGCGCTTCGGACAGGGGCAGGCCGGTCACATTCGGCACGGGAATCTCCTTGCGGGTGATCTCGCGGCTGATCACGGTGTAGCTGACATAAGTCGCCGCGCCGAACACCGCCGCACTGAGTGCCGTGACCTTGAAAATCAACCAGACAAAAAAGAAAAAGCGCAGGATCAGTTCCAGAATCACCCCGCGCTCGCGGGGCTCGCGGTTGGACGCCGGGGGCCCCGTGCGCCCTGCGCGGGGTTGACCGGACACAAACCGATTGGACTGAAAAACCGACGACGATTTTGTGTTGAACATTCGATCTGCACCACCGGGCGCTCGAAACGAGCAAAGGGTGAAGGGGCGCCTCCAAAGGCGTCGAAACGCAGACGTTGCCGAAAAAGCGGAATAAAGTCCGTCCAGCCAACCGATACCGAACCGACTCGCCGCCCCCGGTCTCAACGGACCCATGCACAGACAAACCCGCCCCATCCGCGCACGCACGATCAAAAGAAACCTTAGTAGGGAGAGAGCCAAAATGCAAAGAGATTCTCTTTCTTCGTCAAATCGGGAAAAGCCGTCCCGGAAAAACAGAACCCTTTTTTTGCGGTTTTCACCTGAAATCCGGTGGGGGTGCCCCAATGCGCCGACCCGGCAGATTTCCGGAAAATCCAGCCCTCCCGGGTATCCCCATTCTCTATAATAAGCAACGCAAACTCTGCTCCCGGCCCCCCGATGCACTTTTTTCGGGTTTTATTTGACAATTCCCGGCGTGAGTGAGACGGTATGGGATTGTGACAGTCTGACCCGAGTGTCCTTTTCCGCAAATTGTGTGCATGCGGTGGAAAAGGGAGCCACGCTACGGCAGGAATAACTTAAGGAGACACAAGAACATGGCAGGCAAAATGGTAATGATCGACGGAAACACGGCGGCGGCCACCGTAGCCCACGCCACCAACGAGGTCTGCGCGATTTACCCGATCACGCCGTCCTCGAACATGGGAGAGACCGCGGACGAACTGAGCGCCGCGGGCGTTAAAAACATCTGGGGCACCATTCCGGATGTGGTCGAGTTACAGTCGGAAGGCGGCGCCTCGGGCGCGGTCCACGGAGCCCTGACCTCGGGCGCGTTGACGACGACCTTCACGGCCTCGCAGGGTCTGTTGCTGATGATCCCGAACATGTACAAAATCGCGGGCGAGTTGACCTCGACGGTGTTCCATGTCTCCGCGCGCGCCCTGGCCTGCCAGGGGCTGTCCATCTTCGGCGACCACGGCGACATCATGGCGGTGCGCCAGACCGGTTTTGCCATGCTGGGCTCGAACAATATTCAGGAAGTCATGGACATGGCCCTGATCGCCCAGGCCTCTACCCTCGAATCGCGCGTCCCGTTCGTGCATTTCTTCGACGGCTTCCGCACCTCGCACGAAGTGCAGAAGATTATGCCAGTGGATCAGGAAACCATGAAGAAGATGATCACGGACGATCTGGTGGCGGCTCACCGCGCGCGCGGGTTGTCGCCCGATCATCCGTCCATCCGGGGCACGGCCCAGAACCCCGACGTGTACTTCCAGGGGCGCGAGACGGTCAACGCGTACGTCAACGCCGTTCCGCACATCGTGCAGAAGCAGATGGACAAGTTCTTCAGTCTGACCGGCCGTCAGTACAAACTCTATGAGTATGTCGGCCATCCGCAGGCCGAGCAGGTCATCGTCATCATGGGCTCGGGCGCTGAAACGGTCCATGAAACCGTTGAGGCGCTCAACGCGCAGGGGGGCAAGTACGGCGTGTTGAAGATCCGCCTGTATCGTCCCTTCGACGTGCGTGGATTCATCGCGGCGCTGCCCCCGACGGTCAAGGCGATCGCCACGCTCGACCGCAGCAAGGAAGCCGGCTCGATCGGCGAAGCGATCTACCTGGACGTGCGCACCGCCATCGGCGAAGCGCAGAGCGAGAAGTGGATGCCCGGCGGCTACCCGCGTGTGCTGGGCGGGCGTTACGGCCTGGGCTCGAAAGAGTTCACCCCGGCCATGGTCAAGGCGGTTTTCGACAACCTGGGCGCCGACAAGCCGAAAAACCACTTCTGCGTCGGTATCGTGGACGATCTGACGAACTCGAGCCTCGACGTGCCCGCCTTTGAGGTGACGCACAAGGATCGGTTCGAGGCGATGTTCTACGGCCTCGGGTCGGACGGGACCGTGGGCGCCAACAAGAACTCGATCAAGATCATCGGCGACGAGACCGACAACTACGCGCAGGGCTATTTCGTGTACGACTCGAAGAAAGCCGGCGCCATCACGGTCTCGCACCTGCGCTTCGGGCCCGAGCCGATTCGCAGCCCCTACCTGTGCAGCAAGGCCGACTTTGTGGCGTGCCACAACTTCTCGTTCCTCGAGAAATACGACGTGCTCGATGCCGCCAAGGAAGGCGCCGTCTTCCTGCTCAACAGCCCCTACGGTCCCGAGGAAGTCTGGAACCAGATGCCCGACGAGATCGAAGAGCAGATCATCGCCAAGAAAATCAAGTTCTACGTGATTGACGCCATCGCGCTGGCCAAGGATCTGGGGCTCGGTGCGCGCATCAACACCATCATGCAGACCTGTTTCTTCGGCATCTCGGGCGTGCTGCCCGCCGACCAGGCCATCGCCAGCCTCAAGAAGGCCATCAAGAAGACCTACGGACGCAAAGGCGATGCCATCGTCCAGCAGAACTTCCAGGCGGTGGATGCCGCCATGGCCAACCTCAAGAAGATTGACGTGCCCGCCAAGCCCGCCGGCAAGCTGCGCAAGCCCCCGGTTGTCCCGGCCAACGCCCCCGACTTCGTCAAGAGCGTGACGGCCAAGATCATGGCCCAGAAGGGCGACAGCCTGCCTGTCAGCGCCATGCCCGCCGATGGGACCTGGCCCGTCAGCACGACCCGCTGGGAAAAACGCAACATCGCCGTTGAGATCCCCGAATGGCATTCCGACCTGTGCCTGCAGTGCGGCCAGTGCTCGCTGGTCTGCCCGCACGCCGCCATCCGCATCAAGGTGTACGAAAAAGACTACCAGGCCAAGGCCCCCTCGACCTTCAAGTCGGTGGACGCCAAGGGCAAAGAGTTTGCCGGCAAGGCCTACACGGTTCAGGTCGCCCCCGAGGATTGTACGGGCTGCGGTTCGTGCGTGCATACCTGCCCCGGACGCGAACGCAACAAGGAAACGAAGGAAGAGACCGGTCGCCGCGCCATCAACATGGTGCCGCAGATCCCCCTGCGCGAGCAGGAGGCCGCCAACTTCGAGTTCTTCATGAGCATCCCCGACATGGACCCCGCCCTCTACAACAAGGCGACCATCAAGGGCAGCCAGTTCGTGCGCGCCATGTTCGAGTTCTCGGGCGCCTGCGCCGGCTGCGGCGAAACGCCCTATGTCAAACTGCTCTCGCAGCTCTTCGGCGACCGCGCCATGATCGCCAACGCCACGGGTTGTACGTCCATCTACGGAGGCAACCTGCCCACCACGCCCTATTGCCAGCGTGAAGACGGGCGCGGCCCGGTCTGGTCCAACTCCCTCTTCGAAGACAATGCCGAATTCGGGTATGGCATGCGTCTGGCCGTGGACAAGTTCACGGTCGCCGCGACCGAGATCCTGACGGAATTGATCGAGAAGGGCGGTTCGCCCGTCCTCGAGAGCAACAAGGCGCTCCTCGAAGAAATCCTCAATGCCGACCAGAGCACGCAGCCGGCCATCGAGACGCAGCGGGGACGCGTTGCCAAACTCAAAGGCATTCTGGCCGAAGCGGGCACCGACAAGGCCAAGCAGCTGCTCACGCTGGCCGACTACCTGGTCAAGAAGTCCGTCTGGATCCTCGGCGGGGACGGCTGGGCCTATGACATCGGCTACGGCGGTCTGGATCACGTCCTGGCCTCGGGCCGTAATGTCAACGTCCTCGTGCTCGACACCGAAGTGTACTCGAACACGGGCGGTCAGGCCTCCAAGTCCACCCCGATGGGCGCCGTCGCCAAGTTCGCCGCCGGTGGCAAGTCGCTGATGAAGAAGGACCTGGCGATGATCGCCATGACCTACAAGAACATCTACGTCGCCACCATCGCCCTGGGCGCCAGCCCGGCTCAGGCGGTCAAGGCCTTCGTGGAAGCCGAAGCCTACGACGGGCCCTCGCTCATCATCGCCTACTCGAACTGTATCGCCCACGGCATCACCATGGAGACGGGTCTGGACAACCAGAAGAACGCGGTCAAGTCGGGCCACTTCCCGATTTTCCGCTACAACCCGCAGCTCACCGCCGAGGGCAAGAACCCCCTGCAGCTGGATTGCAAACTTCCGGAAATGAAGTTCAGCGAGTTCGCCATGAAGGAAACCCGCTTCAAGTCGCTCATGAAAATCAATCCGGAACGCGCCAAGGCCCTCATGGAAGAAGCCGACAAAAAGGTCGCGGCCAAGTTCGACTTCTACCAGAAACTCGCCGGACTGGAGCCCTGCTCCAACACCCCGCCGAGCAACTGAGCCGGGGCTCGAATGGGTGAAGATCAAGCGGCTCCCATATAGGCCGTCTGGCGTTCACCCGACTGACCGGCACTCGAGGAAAACCACCGGGAGGTCTCGCAACCGCGAGACCTCCCGAACTTTTTTCTCGTTTCCTTTCGAAAACACCTTGAACCCACTACTTGCCGGTCCGTCCCGTTCCGGCATCCTCCACCAGTCCTCGGTCAATCCAGAGAATGTCTCCGTCGCTACGGGTCCCGTTCGTAGAGTCATAGACCTGGAGGACGTAATTCTCGGGCGACGCGCCGGTCGTCCGTACCTGATCCGGCCCGTTGGAACGCAGCTCCCAGAGAAACGGCGCCTGCCCCGTGTACCCTTTTTCCTGCATGTATGCGTAACGCACCTGATTGTTCTGATACTCGTAGTTCGTATCGTTCTCCAGATCGGACGTTTTCCCGACTTTGAAGATATCCGGCAGGCAGGCTGCCAGATACGCGACCGGCGTGGTGAGCGCTTTCAGTTCCCAATTGTTGGACAGATTGGCATCGTCCACATAGAGACCGGCCGCCTCCCAGTTGTACTTACCCATGCTCTTCTTTTCCATTAAGCCGGGTGGGTATCCCCCATTGTCCGTCCAGTACATCTGAAGCGCGGTACTCACGACCCGCAGATCGGCCTTCACCCGGCTGATTTTACTCCGGGTCTGCGCCTCCAGAAAGTTGGGCACGGCAATTGCGGCCAGCACAGCCAGAATCGCCACCACAATCAACAATTCGATCAACGTGAAGGCCACCCGCGGGGCGCCCCTCCATCTCCGGATTGTTGCTCTGCCACTTATGTCCCGAGAAGGGACTCCCTGAATCTCCATGATATTCGACTCCTTCCCTGCAAATTCCAAGCGGTACGCAAGACCTCGAGGCGTCCGGCAGGAGGCAACACTCCTCTCCGGGTATTCCGGGCCGGTACGGCCGGGATACAAAACGCTCAAGCGCGGGAATTGCGCGGCTTCTCTATCGGTTTAGATGGGTTGAATAGATCCGCACGGTCTCATTGAGAGCCTGATGCCCAATGCTGGACCGTTTCGTTCGAGAGAGGCCGAGACGCACTCCCTATCCCGAGCGAACCGGAAGAAACGATGTCTTTCTTCCCCGACAGGGAGAGACGGAAAATCTCTTCACCGGCCAACCGGTTGGAATTTCTTTACGAATCGCAATAGGAAACGACAGGGGATTGAATCGGGTTCCTCCATTCGGACGGCCTGACCGAGCAGGCGGAAATGGAGGAGGCAAAGCGGGAAAAAACGCAGGACACGTAATCATGACCATCACCTCCTGAAATCCGAGTTTGAGTGATGACAAACGCGAAGACGTCTTCTGACTCAAGGATTTCCGGAAAGCACCCCTTCCCAGCCCCGACGGCCAGTGGGTTTCGTGCTCCCCCATCCTTTCACAGCGGCGGTCCCGTGCCGGACTTGCACCGGCTTCCGTTTCCTCGCGTTCCTGTTGTGAAAAAGGGATAGAAATTCGGGTTACATGGGAACACCTCCTTTACGCCGCATTTGTCTGGAACGACTCGACCTTGACAAGTTCCGTTCGCAAACGGACAACGAGAGCAAAACATATTTTGCCACAGTCTGTCAAGAACGGTTTCCGGTCCCCTTGCCCGTATTGAACAAATTGGCTGACTTCACCCTCTGTGTACGACAAGAGGTCAGGGGCCGTCTGCGCTCTTGATCTTAAATCCTCCTTGGTTCAATGTCGAAACTTTCTTTGTGGAGTGTTCTAATCCCCTTGGAAAAAGCAAAAGGCTGGAGTATTTAACTCCAGCCTTTTCACATGGTACGCCCGACAGGATTTGAACCTGTGACCTCATGCTCCGGAGGCATGCGCTCTATCCAGCTGAGCTACGGGCGCACAATCTTGGGAACGAACCCGCGCGCGGGTCCGAGAAGGGCGCTTTTCGGGGTGGGGTGGCCGACGGGACTTGAACCCGCAACAACCTGAACCACAATCAGGTGCTCTACCGATTGAACTACGGCCACCACAGGGCACAGCGTCCATCTCATACCGTTTCAGACGCGCGATTGCAACAGGAATTTGCAGCAGGGTTCCCTTTTTGGCGCATTTCACTTCATTTCCCGACCCCGACTCCCGCCGATTTCACCCATCCCGTCCTTGCTTTTCAGGCGGCTTCACGTTACGATTGCCTCGATTCTCTTGCGCGAGAGGACAATCGCGATGCCTTTTTCTTTTCTTCTCCTGCTTCTTCTGGCTTTCCTCATCGGAGCCATTCCCTTTGCCTTTATTGTGGTCAAGAAGTTGAAGGGGATCGACATCCGGACGGTGGGGAGCGGTAACGTGGGGGCCACCAATGCCGGGCGGGTGCTGGGGAAACCGTTTTTTGCGGGGGTCCTGGTGCTGGACGCCCTCAAGGGGGTGGTCGCTGCGGGGGCGCTGCCGTGGGCGCTCAGTTTCTGGGCCGCGCATCTGCCGGGGGGGGCTTCCTCGGCCCGGATTGTGGAAGTGCTGGGATCAGACGGCTTGAAACTCTGTTTCGGCATCGGCGCGTTTCTGGGGCACTGCTACAGTCCCTTCCTGAAATTCAAAGGGGGCAAGGGAGTGGCGACCGCGCTGGGGGTGTACCTGGTTGTGGCGCCCAAGGCGACGCTCCTGACCCTCGTGGTGTGCCTGACGATCATGGCCGTCACCAAAATCGTGTCGATCGCGTCGCTGACCGGGGCGATCCTCCTGCCCATCTGCATTCTGGTGTTTTACTGGAACGAACAACCCTGGACTCGCTTCTGGGTCACGGCGCTTCTGGGGGGCGTGGTCATCTACCGCCACCGCGCCAAC
>Ga0116171_10003917_pt1 | contig 13624 bp, 10 predicted proteins | sample AD_JPNHW2_MetaG_FD_89798 | JGI IMG/M metagenome (GOLD analysis project Ga0116171, IMG submission 89798) | Active sludge microbial communities of municipal wastewater-treating anaerobic digesters from Japan - AD_JPNHW2_MetaG | ecosystem: Engineered > Bioreactor > Anaerobic > Digestate | place...
AGGTCTGATAGTTGCGCATGGTCCAGGGCAGAATCGGCAGCACAAAAAAGAGGCCGTAGACGATGGCCTGGCGGAGCGCGGCGAATCCGCCGCGGCGCAGCAGCAGGGCCGCGAGAACCAGCAGTGGCAGCAGCATCGTCACCCCCCGGGTCAGGGTGGCGAGGCCGCCGCTGAGCCCGGCCAGAGCGAGCCGTCCCGTGGAGGGCTGGCGCAAGGCGCGCTGGGCCAGCCAGATGGAAAGCACGAAGAGAAAAATGAACAGGGTTTCGGTATACATATAGGTCGTCAAGACAAAAAGCTCGGGCATGAAGAGCGTCAGCACCAGGGCGATACCAGCCGCGAGGGCGCCGGCATGGTCGCGCGTCAGCCGCCAGACCACCAGGGCCGTGGCCGTCCCGAACAGGCACTGCAGCAGCTCGATCAGCAGGGGATGCACCCCGGCCAGACCGTAGACGGCGGCCAGCAGAAAGGGATAGAGCGGCGCCACAAAGAGCGAGGGATGGGTGCCGTCCTCGCTAAAGCCCACCCCGGCGAGCAGGTTGCGGGCAATGTGATCGTAGGTGCTCGCATCGAGCGATGTGACGCCGCCGATGTCCTGCGTCAACAGGACAAAGATCACCCGCAGCAGCAGCCCTGATAAAGCTGCCCCCCAAAACAGCCTTTTCGCCGCTGCCGAGCCAATCCCCATGGTGCAACGCTCTTTCAAGGATTCCGTCTCTCCGGTTTGACACGATAGAGCTCGACGACCGGACTGATCTGCAGCGTGTTCTCCGGCTCGATGCGCCGGATCAGCTCGCAGTTCTGCCCGACCCAGGTGTAAAAGCGTTCGCGCTGCGCCACCCGGTCGGGATAGCGCTGCCGTGACAGCGGCCACTCATAGCGCGCCCGGGTGAAACTGTCCAGGACCAGGTATTCGATCCCCTGTTCGGCGACGTAGGCCCGCGCATCATGGTCATTGGTGCGCTGCATCCCGTGCGCAAACATCTTGGGCACCAGCCCGTAGACGTCATAGACCCGGGCATAGTCGGGCGAACGGCGGATGATCTCGAGATTCAGATCCCGGGCGCTCAGCAGCGGCGGCGTGAACTCTTCCATGCCGATGCGGCTGCCCGCCGGCACCGTGGCTTCGATCACATCCTTCATGCGAGTTCTTGTATCAGTTTGATACAGTGCAAGATCGTAGCGCAGGCTTTTCACGAACTGGGGCACAACTGCAAGACTGACGATAACTATATTAAATATCAGTCTGTTGCGTTTTTTACTTTGCCGGGCGGCGCAGCAGGACAACAGTTCCGCGGCTATCAGTAGCAAAAATGGCACCAAAGGCAGGAGGTGGCGCATGGCCTTGTAGTTCATCTGGCCGATCACCGCGTAAAGCGCGAGGGGGAAGATTAGGACGAGGAGATCCTCGCGGCGGTGGCGCCAGAGCATCCAGAGCAGGCCGGCGATGAAGAGCAGGGTCACGCCCCAGCCGAGGCTGGCGGCGAAGGTATTGTCGTAGAAAAAGCCATAGCCGGGGGAGTGGGCGCCGGTGAAATAGGAGAAAAAGGTGCCGCCGGAGCCGAGTTTGCCGGTCTGCTCGAACTCGGCGGTGCCGGCGACGCTTTGCCAGAAGCGCTTGAAATCGAGCAGCGGCAGCGGGCATGCGATCAAAAACGAGACCACCGCGGCTAGGCCGGCCAGCCAGATCCGGCGGTCCAGCAGCGCGGCGCGGCCCCGGGCCAGCGCGGCGGCAGCACGCCTGGGCGCCGGCACGGCCAGCGCCCCCACCCCCGGCGGCTGCGGACGGGCGGCCTGGAGGAGATGAGCAGCGATGATCGGCAGGATGATCAGGCCGGCGTTGTATTTGGTCGCCACCGCGAGGCTGGCAAAAACCGCCGCGCCGTAATAATCGCGCTGCCGTCCCTCACGAAAGATGCGGATGCTGTAGTAGAATGAAAGGGTGGTCAGCAGGGTCAGCAGGATGTCCACGGTGCCGAAATGGGCATTCTTGACCGGCAGAAAGGTCACCGCCCAGAAGGCGGCGGCCCAGAGACCGGTGCGGCGGCTGTAGAGACGCTTGCCCGCGGCATAAAGGACGATGATGGTTGCGGTCCCTGCCAGCAGCGAAAGCCAGCGCCCGACCAGATGAAAATGAAAGGGATGGAGATAGTAGTAGACCTTGACCGCGGCGAGCGAGGTGGCGATGCCGCTTGCCATCAGGCCGAGGATATAGACGCAAAAGGCCGCGGCGAGAACGAAGGCATAGAGCGGCGGATAGCCCTTGAGCAGGAAAAAGGTCTCTTTCGACCAGTGGCTGTAGTCGAGGAGATTGCCGGCATGATAGACCAGTTTCATCTCGTCGGGATGGTAGCGGAAGGGATCGCCGAACCCAAGTCCGATCACGCGCAGCACCAGGCCCGCGAGAACGATCAGTCCGATCGCGCCGTACTCCTCCCTGATCCGGTTGGATTTCAGCCCTTTCATCGGCGCACCCGTCCCGCCACGCGCGTGAAGAGCGCCTCATAGTCGGCGGTCACCTTGTCCCACGAATAGCGCGCATGCACCCGCTGCTTGACGGTTTCGCGGAAGCGCGCCACCTCCAGGGGGTGGTCGAGCAGGTGCTGCAGTTGTGCGCGCAAGGAATCGCGCTCGTGCGTGGTGAAATAGCAGCCCGTCTGGGCCAGGACCTCGCGGTGCTCGGGCACGTCATTAGCGAGGATGCAATTGCCGTAGCCCATGCCCTCGAGCAGGGCCGGGTGGGTGCCGCCCACCTCGGTAGCCTGAACATAGCAATAGGCGTGCGACTGCAGTTCGCGATATCCCTGGCCGAAGACATAGCCGGTGAAAATGATGCGCGGATCCTGCGTCGCGCGCAGTCGCGCGATATAGTCGCTGCTGTAGGGGGCATCGCCGACCATGACCAGTTTTTTGCCGGTCGTCACCTTTTCGAACGCCGCGACCACGCGATGGGCATTATTCTCCGGCTCCATGCGGCTGACATAGAGCACGTACTCGCGCGGTACGAGTCCGAGCTTGTCGAGGATCTCGGTGGTGGTGATCGGCGTCTCGGGTGCGCCGTAAGGGATATAAGTCGATCTCTTGGCAAATTTCTCGAGATAGTAGCTCTGCACCTCGCGGGCATCGGAGACCAGGGCCGTGGCGGTGAAGGTGGCGAGGAATTCCGAGATCCGGTAAAAGGCCTTGCCGGCCCAATTCCATTTCTGCCGCTTCCACTCGAGGCCGTCGACGTTGAGGACGACGGGCTTGCCCATCAAGCGCGGCAAAATGCAAAAGGCCGCATTGGCGCTGTTGCAGATGAAGACGATATCGTAGCGCCGGAAGAAACTGGCGAGGGTGCAGACCAGGGTATGTGCGACCGTATCCAGATACTTGTGGCTGATGGTCGGCAGAATGCGGATGCGCACCCCCTTGTAGAAGGGCTCATGATATTGAATCATATTGCTGCGGCCGAAGACCGTAACCTCGTGGCCGTGGGCCGCGAGACGGGGCGCCATCTGCTCGATAAAGGTCTCAAAGCCGCCGTAATTGGCCGGAATGCCGCGGATGCCCATGATCGCGATTTTCATATCCGCGTCCCTCCCGCGGCTCGCGATGCGGCATCAGCCGGGCGCATGGACATGCCTTCCGGCCGGGCCGGTTCCAGAGCCGCCTGACCGGGCTCGGCCGCCGCCGGCTCCTCCTGGAGGCGCCAGACCTCGACCGGCCGCTTCGAGCCGCCAGCCTCACCCACCTTGTAGTACTCCCGTGCCAGGGCGGCCTGAATCCCCTCCCAATAGCGGCTGAACTTCTTTTCGGTATAGCCATCGAGCACAATAAAAACCGGCGGTTTGGCGGCAAAGCGGGCCGCAAATCCCGCATCATATTTCATAAAATAGAGGGTCGGGTGCGAAATCATCTCGTAGGGCTGCAGCCCCGCCGCATAGGTCCAGACCATCGCGCCGCTCAGGACCTGATCGGTCGGCCGGCTCTCCTTATTAAGCAGGCGCTCCACCGCGGCCAGGGTACGGGGCGCCCAGACACATTCATAGCGCGGCGTGATCAGCCTTCCGGACCAGGCTGCACTCACAAAAAACGCCGCAGCCGCCAGCACGACGCCGACGCGCAGGGGCTGACGCCGCCGCCGGGCCGTCACGCCCGCAGCCGCCGCCGCAAGAACAAGACCCAGCACGACGACGCTGAGCCCGTTCAGCGGCAGCCGCCAGGCCACGCGGAAAAGCAGCAAGATCGCGCCGTACACCAGGCCGGGCAGGATCGCCCAGCCGATCCCTTCGGCCGGGCGCAGGGCCGGCAGGGCTCCGGCGCCGAGCAGCAGCAGGGGCGGCAGGGCCTCGAGAAAGTACTGGGTGTAAAAGCCGCGCGAGGCCGACTGGAAGGCGTAGGCCAGCAGCAGGATCACAAGCCAGAGGACGAGAAAGCGGCGGAAGGGCACCGGGCTCTCCGGCGCCGCTGCGACAGTGCCGGCCTGATCCGGCTGGCGGCGCACGCGGCCCAGCGCCGCGGCAATGATAAAGAGGGCAAAGAGGATGGCATCCCGCCAGGCGGCCAGGGTGTAGGCGGGATCCTGATCGAGGATCCGGAATCCCTCGCTGTCGACGACGCGCTGCTGCGCCGGCAGAATGCCCAGGGTGTGGGCGAGGCGGTTCCAGACCAGGTTGAGGGGATTGATCTGCGAGAAGGCCAGTTCCCGGATGCTCAGCGGGCCCCAGTAATAAAAGGCGGCGAGCAGGCAGACGCCGAGATATCCCGCGGCGTAGAGGCCCAGCCCGCGCCAGCGGCGCTCGAGCGCCGGGCCGGCGGCAAAGAGCAGAAAGAGCAACGTCGCCAGGGGCAGGTAGAGGGTCGACTGGCGCACATAATAGGCCAGGGCCGCCGCGATGCCGCTGAGAAGATAGAGACTCCAGAGGCCGGACTCCCGCGTGGCACGGCAGAGCAGCCAGACGCTGAGGAGGCAGAAAAAGATCGCCGGCATCTCGGTCTTGACCACCGTCGACCAGATCAGGACCAGAGGCAGGAAGAGCCAGACTGCAGCCGCCAGCCAGCCGCGCAGGGGATCCGCAAGGCGCGCGCCGAGGCGATAGAGGAGCCAGCCGCTGCCCAGAGAGGCCAGCAGGGGCAGCAGCCGCCCCGCGCTCAGGGTGGCGCCGCCGAGTTTGATGAAGAGGGCCAGCAGGTAGGCATAGAGCGGCTGGCGGGAGCCGTAATCGATCACCGGCTGCAGCCCCTGCCAGACCAGCCGGCCGTCGAGCAGGTGCGCACCCTCATCGGGATTGATCCAGCGCGCGCCCAGCAGCAGCAGGCGCACGGCAGCGGCCGCAACCAGCGTCGCGAGCATCAGCAGCGCAGGCCGGAGGGCCAGCCAGGAGCCGGCGGCCTGGAGCCGCCGTTTGATCCCTGAAACAATGGTCCGCATCATCCCTCGAACTGGTTGATGGTCGCCGCCACGTGGAGCACCTCCTCGTCGCGCATCTCCGGATAGATCGGCAGTGACAGCACCTCCCCGGCATACTGTTCGGCGACCGGGCAGGTGCCCGGGCCAGCGCCCAGATCCCGGTAGGCGTTCTGGAGATGGCAGGGGACCGGGTAGTGGATCTGGGTGCCGATGCCGTGATCCGCGAGGTAACGGCGCAGCGCATCGCGCCGGCTGCAGCGCACGACATAGAGATGGTAGACATGCTCGCTCCCCTCCTGCTGCCGCGGCAGGGTGATGCCGGGATGGGTGATGGCGCGGTCGTAGAGGGCGGCGATTTCGCGGCGGCGGCGGTTCCACTCCTCAAGATGCGGCAGCTGGGCGGCCAGGATGGCCGCCTGCATATCGTCAAGGCGGCTGTTAAAGCCCTTGATTTCGTGATAATAGCGCTCGATCTGGCCATAATTGCGCAGGAGGAGGATCTGCTGCGCCCGCGCATCGTCGTCGGTGACGACCATGCCGCCGTCGCCGAAGGCGCCGAGGTTTTTGCTCGGATAAAAGCTGTAGCAGCCATAGGCGCCGAGGGTGCCCACGATGCGGCCATTGCGCCGGGCGCCATGCGCCTGGCAGGCATCCTCGATGACCGTCAGGTTATGGCGGCGGGCGATGGCCATCACCTCCTCGATGCGGCAGGCGTTGCCATAGAGGTGGACGGGGATAATGGCCCGGGTGCGCGGGGTGATCTTTTCCTCGATGCGCCGCACATCGATGCAGAAGGAATCGGGCTCGATGTCGACCATGACCGGGATGGCCTGGGCGAAGGAGATCGCCGAGAGCGTCGGCACCGCGGTATTGGGCACCGTGAGCACCTCATCGCCGGGCTGGATGCCGCTGGCGACCAGGGCCAGGTGCAGGGCCTCGGTCCCCGAGCCGACGCCGATGGCATGACGGACGCCGAGGTAGTGTGCGAAGGCCGCCTCGAAAGCCTGGACTTCATGGCCGAGAACGAACCAGCCGCTGTGGAGCACGCGGCTCACCGCGGCATCGATCTCCGCCTGGATGGCCAGGTAGTGCCTGGTCATATCGCCGAATGGTACCTGCATGAATGTGTTTCCTATTTGTACTCGTTCAATACGCCATAAACGGTGGCGTGCCGGGGCCCCGCCTCCAGTTTTTTGAGCAGGACGAAGCCGGGAGAGCGGCCCTCCTCGCCCAGGAAATCGAGGACGGTCAGGCCGCGGTTCTTGACCGTCCACTGGTGCCAGGCCCCCTTCTTCTCCGCCTTCTGGCTGTAGCTCATCCAGGCAGCATGGGTGATGCCCTGCGAGCGCATCCAGGCATGGAGTTCGGCGGGCGGCAGATCCGGCGCATCAGAGAGCTTGACAAAATCGCGCCGGGTGTCAAGGCCGGTATAGTAGGCGACGATATTGGGCTGGGAAACCAGGAGCCGGTCGCCGTTCTGGTAATTTTTCTCGAACCACTCGCCGATCAGGCGGAACTCGGCCTTGGTATAGTAGACATCAAAGAGTCCCGCCCGCGAGGCTGAAAAAAGGCGGAAGCCGAGAAAGAGCGCCAGCGTCAGCACGAGGAGGCGTGCGGTGGCGGTGTTCAGGCTCCATGACCGGGGCCAGTAGTAGACCAGCATCGGCACCAGGGCCAGGGCGACCCAGCCCAGCTGCGGCTGATACTGGGGAAAGGCAAAGCGCGCCCGCGCCACCAGCACCACGATCAAGGCAGCGGCGCCCAGGGCCAGCACCAGGGCGATGCCGCGTTGCTCCGGCGTTCTCAGCGCAAGTCCGCGCCGCTGCACGGCATCGCTGAGCTGCCGCCCGGTGGCGCAAGCGCCGGTGACGATGAACAGCAGCGGCGCCCAGGCGCCCATGACCAGATAGTCCGCGCCGGGGAAGGGCCAAATGACATGCAGCGCCGCAAAACCGGCCAGATAGGTCAACAGGGCCAGGGTAGCGCGCCGGTCGCGCTGCCAGAGCTCGAACACCCCGGCCGCGCCGAGCAGCGCCGCGGCCACTGCCGCCATGCGGTACCAGGCCAGGGGAATGAATTCGAGCAGTTCCGCCCAGAAGGCCGGAAAAAAGCTCCAGTTCGGTTGCCAGTGGGCAAAATAATCGGCATAACTCCCGCCCCCGTCGCCGCCGCTCGAGAGCAGTCCCCAGATCACAAGAAAGGAACCCGCCACCACCGTGAGCACCAGGGTCCGGATGCGCTGCCGGCTGTAGACCAGATCGGCCAGGCCGAAAGCCCCGATGGCCATCGCCCCCTCAAAGCGGACCATCGAAGAGAGCAGGCCGACTCCATAGCCGCGCCAATCCCGGCGGATGAAACGGTCAAAGCCCCACAACAGCAGACAGGTGAAAAGAAACTCGCCCTTGGGCTTGATCGCCAGCTTCAGGGTGGAGGCGTGCAGCGCCCAGAGCCAGACCACCCAGGGCGCGGCCGAAGGCGCGAGAAAGCGCGAGATGCGCCAGAGGAACCAGAGCGAAAACAGGGCGGCGACGGCGGAAATGATCTCGGCGGCGTAAAGCTCGGCAAAACGGCCGGGGATCAGCGGCGAGATGAAGGCGATCAGCAGCGAGGTCAGCGGCGGCCGCTTGAAATTGTCGGGCCACTCCAGGTGACGCAGCTGGACCGCCTTTTCGGCATAGTCGAAGAAATCGCTCTCGGGCACGAGAAAATGGTTAAAATGAAGCAGAATGAAGAGAGCGAAGAGGATAAAGATCGCCCCAAAGAACCAGCGCGCTTGCAGGCGCGACTGGATCCGGGCCAGGCTGTCCCGTTTGATTTGATCCTGCAAAACACCCCTCCCGTTACTCCTGCCGCCCCCCGCCGCCGTTTCCGGTGCTATCCCCAATAGTGCTCCCGGTGCTCTCGATAGTACGCGACCGTCGCTGCGAGCCCCTCACGCATCGAGGTGCGATAGTGCCAGCCCAAAACCGCGCGGATCTTGCGATAGTCCGCGTAAAAGTCGCCAATGTCGATGCGTTTTTTCTCCGCCGGAAAGGGGACGATCTCATACTCGCCGCCGCCCGCCACCTGCAGCAGCAGCTTGACGAAATCCTCGAGCATCATCGGCTCATCGCCCCCGAGATTATAGATGTTGCCGTTGCAGTCATCAAAGGCGGCGGCGAGGCAAAAAGCGTCCACCACATCATCGATATAATTAAAATCGCGGATCTGCTTGCCGTCGCCGAAAACGCGGATCTTTTGGCCCTCGATCGCCTGGCGAATGAAGACGCTGACAAAGCCCTGGCGGCCGTGCTTCATCAGCTGGCGCGGCCCATAGGTATTGGTGAGGCGCAGCGAGGTGGCGCGGATGCCGTAGACGTTGTTATAGAGAATGTGATACCACTCGCCGGCCATCTTGTTGATGCCGTTGACGTCGGTCGGATGGATCGCGTGCTTTTCATCGACCGGCAGATAATCGGGCTTGCCATATTGCTGCCGCGTCCCGGCAAAGACGATCTTGACCTTGGGATTGTTGTGCCGGCAGGCTTCGAGGATGGAGAGCTGCGAGCGGCAGTTGATGTCGAGGTCGGTGAAGGGGTCCTCCATGCTGTCGATATGGCTCACCTGGCCGGCGAGATTGAAAATATAGTCCTGATCCTTGACCAGATAGTTCATGCCATATTGATCGCGGATGTCGGCGATGTTGACCCGCACCCTGTTTTCCAGGCCGCGGATATTGAAGAGGTTGCCGCCGTACTGCGGGATCAGGGAATCGACGATCAGCACCTCGGCGCCGTATTCGACCAGCCGGCAGGCGAGATTGCTGCCGATGAAACCGAGGCCGCCGGTGATCAGGCAGCGTTTGCCGCGGAATTTCGGCGGCAGCTGCTCACGCTTGGGCATGGATGCCCTCCTTGCGCACCACCAGACGGTACCAGAGTTTGGAATAATCGCGCGCGACGTGATAGAGCCGGACAAAGTTGAAAAACTGCGACTTGCCGCTGGCACGGAAAAAGTGGTTGACCCCGACCTCGGCGAAACGGCAGCCGCTGCGGCTCATCTTGTGGATCATCTCGACGCAGATGGTGCCGCTGTTCGAGGTCAGTTCGAAGCGGTCGAAAATGCTGCGGCGCATCAGCCGGAAATCGCAGTCCACATCCTCGATCGGCAGCGAAAAGAGGAACCTGGAGGTGTACTGATAGATCTTGCCGAGAAGGACGCGGTAATAGGGATCGTGGCGCTTGATCTTGAAACCGTTGACGACATCGATTTGGTCGTTCATCCCCGCTGCCAGAAGCAGCAGCTGGCGCACATCGTATTGGGCGTCGCCGTCGGTGTAAAAGACGAACTCCTTGCGCGCTTCGCGAAAGCCGGTGCGCAGGGCGCCGCCGTAACCGCGGTTCTGCTCGTGATGGATGACGCGGATCTGCGGGAAACGGCTCTCGAGAAAGGTGAGGATCTCCTGGGTCTTTTCCTCGCTGCCGTCATCGACGAGGAGGATTTCATAGTCGTCGGTGATCTTTTCCGCGGCGGTGATGGCCTGTGCCGCCATGGTGGTGATGGTGCCCCAGTCATTGTATACCGGGAAAAAGATCGAGAGGGAGGAGAGTTTCTTTTGCACGGGTTCGCTCATATGCTCCATTTTCGGTTCACGGTTCAAAGGTCGTCGGTTCGATGCCGGCCACGGTGAGGAGACGTCGCACCTCGGGCGCGCAGAGCCAATCGCATTCGGCCTGGCGATGCGCATCGCGGCTTCCCGCTCTGGCAGCGGGGATGAAATCCGCCGGATGGCACATCCATTCATTGAGGCCGGGGCGCAGCGCCCGGACCAGCCGCCGCAGTGTGGCCCGGCGGTCGCGGCTCAGGTACCAGGCAAAGCCGCTAAAGCTCTCCGCGCTCGCGAAGGGGCGCCAGGCCGCTTCGCATCTCCGGCTGCAGGCGGCGAGAACGGCCTGCTGCAGCCGCCCTGCAGCGCCGGCAGGATTCCAGCCGCCTTCGCCGGGGCCGCGTACCCGCCGCACCCAGCCGATTCCGCGCGCACGCATGGCCGCGGCTGCTGCCGCCGCCACCGGCGGCAGCAGGTGCAGATGGTGATGGCTATCGAGATGGGTGATGCGCACCCCGAGCCCGGCGATGCGCTCCAGCTGGGCCGCGATCTCGGCGGCTAGTTCGGCCGGCGCGAGCCGCCCGGCCAGAGCGCGGCGGACCATGCGCCATTTGCCCGGGAAAAATCCCTCCGCCGTCACCAGAGTGGGCACACGCGCCGCCGGCAGCAGCGGCCGCCCGGTGCTGAGATTGAGATGCACGCCCAGTTCCAGCGCCGATCCTGCGGCCAGGGCGCAAGCCTCGTCAAGGGCGGCGCCGTTGGCCAACAGCGAGGCCGAGGTCAGCAGGCCCTCGCGATGGGCTCGCCAGATGCCGCGGTTGACGGCCGCCGAGAAGCCGAAATCGTCGCCATGCACGATCAGGCGGATGCGGTCACCGCTCGCCATCGCTCCCGGCCGCCAGTTCCTGCAGCTGCCGCCCGAAAAAGGCGGCGAGTTCATCGAGATTGCGGCGCGAATCAAAGATCGCCGCCACCCGCGCGCGCGCAGCCTGACCGAGTCGCCGGCCCATTTCCGGGGACTCAAGCACGGCGAGGATCGTCTGAGCCAGCAGTTCCGGCTCGGACCCCTCGAGCAGCAGTCCGCTTACCCCCTTTTCGACCAGCTCGGGGATGCCCGAGACGGTCGTCGAAATGACCGGCAGCTCCATGGCCATCGCTTCAGCCAGCACATTGGGGATGCCGTCGCGGTTGCCGTCCTCCTCGACGACGCAAGGGAGAACGAACACCGCGGCACCGCGGTAGGCATCCAGGACCTCGCCGGAGGCCTTGTAGCCGGTGATCTCCACCCGGTCCATGAGATGATTGAGGCGGATGAACATCTCCAGCCGCGGCCGTTCGGGCCCGTCGCCGACGATGCGGCAGAGGAAATCGATCCCCTGATCGCGCAGGATGCGGCAGGCGTGCAGCAGCACGCCGAGCCCCTTTTTCGGCACGAGCCGGCCGACCGAGAGAATGACCGGTAGCGGGTTCTGCGGCCGCGGCCCGGGCTGCAGTTTGTCGAGATCGAGGCCGTGATAATTGACGTAAATCTTGTCACCCGCCTGCTCGGGGTACTGCTCGACCAGATAGCGCCGGTTGTATTGGGTGCAGGTGACGACGAACCGGGCGCGGGCCAGCTTTTCCGTAAAGATCACCTGCGGCGTAAAGATGTCGTAGGCGTGCGCTGTAAAGCTGAACGGCAGATTCAGCAGCATCGCCGCCAGCAGCGCCAGGGTCGAGGCGGAATCGGCAAAATGGGCATGGACGAGGGTGAACGCCTCCTCGCGCATCTCTTGCGCCACCGGCACGATCAGGACAAAATTGAGCAGCACGTTCTGCCGCTGCGCCTTGGACAGCTCCTTATTGCGCGCCGCCCGCAGCAGGCTGCGCAGCAGCGAGACGCCACGGGTGCGGTGGCGCCGCGCAAAAAAGTACGTTTTGAGGTAGCGGCCCGGATGGCGGAAGAGGCAGCCGAGGTGGCTGCCGACGACCCGGCGCGGACGCAGGGCGGCGAGCAGATAGTGCGTCCTGGCGGTCAGATCCGGCACCTCGAGGTTTTCGAACCCCGCCGGCGGCCGGCTCAGGGCGTAGGGCACGATCTCCAGACCCCGCGTCAGCAGCCCGGCCACCTCGTTGACGATAAAACGCTCCGAAAGCGCGGGAAAAGCATTGAGAAAGAGCGCAATTTTGGCGCCCGGCTGCAGATCCTGCAGCCGCCCCCCATTTGACTCGGTTGTCACAGTCTTACTCCCCCTCCTTGATATACTCGGCACGGCGTTCGCGATAAAAGGCCACACAGCGCGCCACCCCCTCCCTCAGGTCCACCGTCGGCCTCCAACCCGTAGCCGCGGCCATCTTGTCCCAGGAAACGACGAACTTGCGGATGTCAATGCTCTCGCGTTCCGGCGGGAAGGGCACATGCACATAGCTTCCCTGCCCGACGCCGGCGATCACGGCCTTGACCATGTCGAGAAAACGGGTCTCGATGCCGGAGCCGATCATATAGATCTGCTGGTCCGTCTCCGGCACCAGTGCGGCGCGCACAAAAGCGTCGACCACATCCTCGACATAGACATAATCCCGGGTCTGCAGGCCGTCGCCGTACACCGTGATCGGCTTGTCCTGCATGGCGTTGCGGATGAACCAGTTGAGAATGCCATAATAGCCGTGCTGCATCTGGCAGCGCGGGCCGTAGACGTTGTTGAGGCGCAAGGAGACCGCGCCAAAACCGTAGATCTTGCCGTAGAGGAAGAGGTATTTTTCGGCGGCAAGCTTGTTGATGCCGTAGACATCGGTCGGATGGTCCGGATGGCTCTCGTCGACGGGAAGATAGACCGGCTCGCCGATCTGGCCGCGGCTGCCAGCGTAGATGATCCGCGCCGCCGGATGCACCGCCGCCACCGCGCGGCAAAGAGCGATCGTGCCATTGCAGTTGATATCGACATCGAGCCAGGGATCAGCCATCGAGATCTCGCGCCCGACCTGGGCGGCGAGGTGAAAGATCAGATCCTTGCCGGCGACCAGCTTTTCGAGCAGGCTATAGTCGCGGACATCGCCCTTGATGAACTGGACCTTGTTGTGGATCTCCTGGATATTGGCCGGATTCCAGCCGTAGGGATCGAGGCAGGCGTCGAGAATGGTCACCTCGGCACCCTCGCGAACGAGGCGCTGCGCCAGATTGCTGCCGATAAAGCCGAGGCCGCCGGTGATCAGGACCCTGGCGCCGGCGAGACGGGTAAAATCAACCTTCATGTTCGGTCATTTCCTCAATGATGGCCGCGAACCCGGAGCCGAGGCGCGGCATGGTGCAATGTTCCTGAAAAACGCGATGGCCGCCGGCGGCAAGACGCTCCCGCAGCGGCGTATCGGCCTTGAGCTGGAGAATGGCATCGGCCAGCGCCCGGGGATTGGCGCGCTCGATCAGCCAGGCGCTCTCGCCGTGGGTCAGCAGCTCCTGCACCGGGGCGTTGCGCGCCGTGATCAGGGGCCGGGCCATGGCGATCGACTCGACCACCTTGTTGGTCGTCACCCGCAAGACGCGGTCGTTGTCGCCAAAAATGCCCAGGCAGAGGTCCGCCCGCGCCATCATGTTCGCCAGCTCGGCGTAGGGCACAGTGTCGTAAAAGCGCACGTTTTCGAGCCCCAGCTCGCGCGCCAGGGCCTGATCC
>Ga0116171_10003919_pt1 | contig 13620 bp, 13 predicted proteins | sample AD_JPNHW2_MetaG_FD_89798 | JGI IMG/M metagenome (GOLD analysis project Ga0116171, IMG submission 89798) | Active sludge microbial communities of municipal wastewater-treating anaerobic digesters from Japan - AD_JPNHW2_MetaG | ecosystem: Engineered > Bioreactor > Anaerobic > Digestate | place...
AAACCAATTCAGAACAGGGCGTTGGTGGAAAAAGATGACAGGGAAATTCTTTCAGCAGTGAAGGGGGTGATTGAATCGGCGTATTATTAAACTATTTTGGATGATTACAGAAAAAAAGGGTGAATGGGTTTTTATTGTAAATCCCATTGCGGGGAATAGCTATGCGGCTACTTTAATTCCTAAGATCAACGAAGAAATTGCGAAACATCGTATTGATGCCGACGTTGTATTAACCGAAAGGAAAGGTCATGCATCGGAGTTAGCCAGCCAGTATGTCAAATCAGGTGTTAAATATGTGGTGGCCGTTGGAGGCGATGGGACGTTGAATGAAATAGCCAGGGTTTTGGTCAACAATCAGGATATTGTGCTGGGGGTAATCCCTGCCGGTACCGGAAATGATTTTATTCAGATTCTTGGTTTTCCAAACCGTTTTGAAGAAAAACACTGGGATGTTTTCTTCCAAAGGAATTTGACCAAACTCGATGTGGGCAATTGTAATGTAATACCATTTTTTAATGGAATGGGACTTGGTTTTGATGCCGAAGTGGCTGCTCAGAATTACGACAGGGTGAAGGGAAGTGTAAAAAAAGGAGGTAAGGATAAATACATCTGGCACATTGTGAAAACATTGCTTCTTTTCAGAGAGAAGAAGATGAAGGTTGTTACTTCTCATGGCGAAGATTTGACCGATTGCTTTATCAATACCATTTCTGTCGGGAGAAGATTTGCCGGGGGCTTTTTCCTAACGCCGAAAGCCATTGCCAACGATGGTTTGCTAGATGTTTGCATGGTGAAAAAACTGAGATTGTTTCAGCGCTTTAGAATTCTGCTGATGGTTCCCAAAGGAACACACATCCAGAATAAGAAAGTAAATTATTACCAGACCGCGAGAATCCAGATTGGATTTCCTCAGAAAGTTCCTTTTCATGTGGATGGGGAGCTTTATTTCGATTCGATGTTCGATGTGCAAGTACAGCCTCAGGCTTTAAATGCCATTTATAACCCAAAAGGGAACCATTTTCTGCAGAATTGATAAGCGCCACAAGGATTTAATTATGAAGCGGGTTATTTTATGACCGAGAGTAAAAATTACATTGCTTTTTTTGATGTCGATAAAACCATCATTCATTTGAACAGTGCCAAAGTGCTTGTAAAAAAAGCCCGTGAAGAAGGATTGATGAGTCTGTCGGGTTTCTTAAATGCGGTTTATCTGGTTGTTCTGTCGAAAATTAAAAGAAAGGATACTTTAAAGATTATCCATCGAATGGGCAAATGGATGGATGGTATTGCCGTTGAGCGATTCAATAAAATGGTCGATGAGATTCATCACGATCAGATTATTCGTGCGATACGACCAGAGATCATCGAAGAGATCCGAATACATCGGGAGAACAATGCTGAAATAGCCATCTTGTCATCGGCGGTGGAAGCGATTTGTCTTCCACTGGCCGGGTTTTTGGGGATCAATCAGGTGTTATGTACTGAACTTGAAATAAATGACGGGTGTTTTACCGGAAACCCGGTTGGAAAATTTTGTTTTGGTCCCGAGAAATTGGTTCGCTTGAAAGAATTTTGTTCTTCCCGAAATTATTCCCTGCCGGATGTCTATTACTATGGCGATTCCATTGATGATTTGCCGGTTTTGGAACATGTGGGTCACCCGGTTTGTGTGGCTCCCGATAAGGAGTTGTTGAAAGTGGCCCGGTTCAATGCATGGGAAATCCATCAATGGTAATTTTCCGCTTAATTTTTATGGTCAATAATTGAAAGTGGCATTGTAAATCCGTGCGTTGTCTTTGTTGTCGGTAACCACCAGCTTCAGTACATGGGAATGCCCTTTGTCGATGTATTCGTCGAAGTGATAGATCAGTAAGTTGTCTTTGGCATCGTACTCAAATAATACCCAGCGGTCGTCGATAGAACCATTGTACGACTTTATTCCTGAAAGATTGTCGGTAATCCGGAAACGGATCTGTTGTTTGTCGGTAAATGTTTTATTGTCAGGAATACTTAACGAGTTAATTTTGGGCGCGATGGTATCGGCCACAATACAGAAATTTCCCAAAACCTTTGACGAAGCCTTCACCCATCCCATCGAATATTCTCCACCAACACTGACCAATTTGTTGGTTGCCAGGTCTACAGTGGCCAACAGGGCTTTGTCTCTTAACCGTTCGGGCAGAGAGGTTGGCTTAATCCTGATTTCTGCATTTTTATTCAGAGGTATCAGGTAATGATGCAGGTGATGAATGTTTGAAAAAGTTGTTGGAATTCCCGGAGTCATTTTGTACTTGAATTTCAAATCGGTGAAAAGCGCTTCCTCCGGAAGTTTTAATTCGACCTCGTTATTTTTGAATTCATTATTTCGATCATATCGGAAGAGTGAAGTATATTTCTCTTCAGGCAGATCGGTTTTGCTGGTCGAGAGCAGCGAGAAAACAATATCGGAACGGTTTAGCTGCGCATCGTAAAGTGAAATTTTCACAAAATGTTTCTGGCCATCGGTAAAACTAAAGGTGCCTCTTTTGATCGGGTTGATATAAATAGGGAGAGTGTTGCCCGGGTCAATGAAGGTTTTATGAACTTTTCGGTTGTTCTTCAACAGCTCTTCGTAATCGATTTGGCTATTCGACTGGCGGGTTTTGTTAAAGTCGAGCTCATAAAAAGCAACCGTATTGATTAGTTCGTCGTCGACTCGCAATTCGATTTTATAAACTCCGCATTTATTGGGGCTTCCATCAAAAAAGTCGAGGGCATCGACTCCAAACCCAATTTCTCCCCATCCTTTGATGATTTCGCTGTTCCCTTTGATGTGATAAGAACCGTTGGCTAAAGCAAGGCTGAATCGTTGTTTCTTGTGGACGTTTTGAATGTTGCTCTCATTGGAAAGTGGGTACACATATAGATTGGATACAACAGGCTTTATTGCATCGCTTACATTATAACCCAAAAACAGCGGGTTAATTGGATGTTGTGTCTCTGTTTTTCGTAATTCGAAATGAAGGTGTGGGCCTCCCGAGTTGCCGCTATTCCCCGAATAGGCAATGGTGTCGCCTTTGGTAACCAGGAACTGTCCGATTTTGGGTTCAAGGTTAATTTCAAAGGTTCTTTGCTCGTATTGTTGCAGGTGTACCCATTTCTGAATCTCGGGACTGAATCTTAACAAGTGCCCGTAAACCGAGGTATATCCCGATGGGTGTTCAATGTAGATTGCATTTCCATAGCCGGTTGAGGATATTGTGATTCGAGAGACAAATCCATTCTGAACGGCACAAACGGGCAATCCGGTGGTTCCGTTTGTTTTGATATCGATACCGGCATGAAAATGATTTCCACGAATCTCCCCAAAATTCCCGTTTAAAAGAATTTTATTATTTATGGGCGAAGCAAAATCGGAGAACTGAGCAAAGCTGAAAGTGCTAACAAGAAGCAGAACAAATGAGTATAAAAATCGTTTCATAATTAATCTAAAACAGAAGGTGCGAAATTAACAATTATGCCATTCAAAATAATTCTCATGTTTTAACAGTTTATTAAAAATGTTATTTTTGTAAAGAAATCGTCCGTAAAATGACAGAGAAAGATCAACACCTGATTGATGATTTTAAATTGAATATCAGGCGATTAATCAATAGCCTTGAAGAGTCGAGGAGTGAATTGGAAAAGTTCAGAGAAATGAATAAAGAACTTGAAGCCAATGTTATTTCAGCCAATGAGAGATTTGAGGAACTCAGGGGACGATACGAGAATTTGAAAGTGGCAAAAGCGTTGGCCGAAGGCGATCCTGATAATCAGGCGGCCAAACAGAAAATCACTAAGCTGATTCGTGAAGTGGATAAATGTATCGCACTTTTAAATCATTAAACGAATCATGATGGAAGAAGAACTTTCAATAAATGTTACGATTGCCGATCGTCGTTATCCGATGCGGATCAATCGTAGCGAAGAAGAGAAGATACGTAAGGCTGCAAAAATCATTAATGAGCGGCTTTTACAATATCAGCAACGATATTCGGGTAAAGATAGCCAGGACTGTTTGGCGATGTCGACCCTGCAATTTGTGATGCAAATGATGGAGGTTATGGATCAGTCGAATTCCGATCCAGCCATGAAGCAGATCGAAGAATTGAATAAACAGCTGGTACGGTATCTTGAAACAATTTAGCGTTCTATCAATTTATATATCGCCGCATCTCGATGTTTCTTAATGGGTTTAGCCCATGGACGAGGAAACATCGGAATGCGGTATTTTTTTAATAACTAAAAACAAATTAATTAATGAGTAGTTGGACATATATATCAATAATTGTAGCATTTGTGCTGGGCTTCCCGGTTTCCTATGTCTTGTGGGATAAAGCCCTGCATAGGAAAAGAGAAAAGATGCTGCGCGAAGCCGAAGCCGAAGCCGAGGTTTTAAAGAAGGACAAAATATTGCAGGCAAAGGAAAAATTCCTGCAGTTGAAGAGCGAACACGAGAAATATATCAACGAAAAAAACAACAAGTTTGTCGCCATTGAGAATCGGGTAAAACAAAAAGAGACAGAATTTCTCAGGAGGAAAGATGAACTTTCGAGAAGCATCCGCGATTTTGAAGTGGAAAAGAAAGAAGCGGAAGTCATTCGCGAAAATCTTACCCATCAGCTCGAACTGGTGGAGCAAAAGAGCGAAGAGGTTGAAAAGCTTCATCGGCAGCAGGTTGAGAAACTGGAAGTTATTTCTGGATTCTCCGCAGAAGAGGCAAAAGCCCAGTTGGTTGAGTCGTTAAAAAACGAAGCGAAAACCGAGGCCATGTCCTATGTGCAGGAAATCATGGACGAAGCAAAACTCAATGCCAACAAAGAAGCGAAGAAAATCATCGTAAAATCGATTCAGCGGGTTGCTTCCGAAACAGCCATCGAGAATGCGGTTACTATTTTCAATATTGAAAACGATGAAATCAAAGGCCGTATTATTGGTCGCGAAGGCCGTAATATCCGAGCATTGGAAGCTGCTACTGGCGTTGAAATTATTGTTGATGATACTCCGGAAGCCATTGTGCTTTCTGCTTTCGATCCGGTTCGTCGCGAAATCGCCCGTTTAGCCCTTCACCAGCTGGTTACCGATGGACGTATCCATCCGGCTCGTATTGAAGAGGTAGTTAATAAAGTCAGTAAACAGATTGAAGAAGAAATCATCGAAACCGGAAAACGTACCTGTATCGACATGGGTATTCATGGAATGCACCCCGAACTGGTCCGTCTGGTTGGAAAGATGAAATACCGTTCTTCATACGGGCAAAACCTGTTGCAGCACTCGCGCGAAACGGCCAACCTTTGTGCCATTATGGCTTCAGAGCTGGGTTTGAACCCGAAAAAAGCCCGTCGTGCCGGTTTGCTCCACGACATTGGTAAAGTGCCCGATGAGGAACCCGAATTGCCGCACGCATTGCTGGGAATGAAGCTAGCCGAGAAATATAAGGAAAAACCCGATATCTGCAATGCCATTGGTTCCCACCACGAAGAGGTTGAAATGCAAACCCTGCTGGCTCCAATTGTTCAGGTTTGCGACGCAATATCAGGAGCCCGTCCGGGAGCCCGCCGCGAAGCGGTTGAATCGTATATCAAACGTTTGAACGAGCTCGAAAATATGGCCATGTCGTATCCCGGAGTTATGAAAACGTATGCGATTCAGGCTGGCCGTGAGTTGCGTGTTATTGTGGGCAGCGACAAACTTTCGGATGCCGAATCAGAACAATTGTCATACGATATTGCCAAACGTATTCAGGATGAAATGACTTATCCCGGACAGGTAAAAATCACGGTAATTCGTGAAACCCGTTCGGTGAGTTACGCGAAATAAAAATTGCTATTTATATAAAGCAAGAAAGGCTGTTTCAAATCGAAGCAGCCTTTCTTATTATTTATGTTTTTGTTTTATTTCTTTTTGACAATGTATTCAGTCAGCCAGTCACCTACTTCGCTTGTTTTGTGGGCTTTGCCTTCGCCGGCAATGTCTTCGGTCACCACGCCAGCTTCGAGCGACGCAGCTACCGCTTCACGAATTAATGCGCCTTCTTCTTTCATGTTGAACGCATATTCGAACATCATGGCTGCCGAAAGAACGGTAGCTACCGGGTTGGCAATGTTTTTGCCAGCAGCCTGCGGGTAAGAACCATGAATAGGTTCGAAAAGGCTGGTGTGCAATCCGATAGAGGCTGACGGAAGTAATCCCATCGATCCGGTAATTACAGAAGCCTCGTCGGTAAGGATGTCGCCGAACATGTTTTCGGTAACAATTACGTCGAAGCTGGTAGGCCACTGAATGAGGCGCATGGCGGCATTGTCGACAAACATGTATTCGGTTTCCACCTCGGGATACGATGGGGCCATCTCTTGTCCAATCTGTCTCCATAAGCGTGAGGTTTCCAAAACATTGGCCTTATCTACAATGGTCAGTTTCTTCCGGCGTTTCATGGCATATTCGAAGCCAAGTTTCAGGATGCGTTCCACTTCCTCGCGGGTGTATACGCAATTGTCGAAAGCCGTGTTGCCATTGTCACTACGGCCTTTTTCCCCGAAGTAGATACCTCCGGTGAGCTCGCGGATACATAAAAAGTCGGCACCTTTTACCAGCTCCTGACGAAGCGGCGATTTGTGAAGAAGCGACTCAAATGTGTCTACCGGGCGTAGGTTGGCGTACAATCCAAGTTGTTTGCGCATACGGAGTAATCCTTGTTCCGGGCGTACTTTGGCCGTTGGATCATTGTCGAATTTAGGATGGCCAATTGCACCAAAAAGTACGGCATCGCTTTCCATACAGAGCTGGTGGGTTTCCGGTGGATAGGGGTCGCCCACAGCATCGATGGCACAAGCGCCGGTGATGGCATGTTTGTACTTCAGCGTGTGACCAAATTTGTCGCAAACTGCTTGCGTTACTTTCAGGGCCTGTTCAATAATTTCAGGCCCGATTCCGTCGCCGGCTAACACGGCAATGTTGAGTGTTTTACCCATGATTTTTTTCTTTTGAACACTAAGACTCGAAGGCACAAAGATTATAATAAAATCTATTTCCTTCGTGTCTTGGTGATTTTATGTTTACTATTTTATTCCTCCAAACGCTGCAAAGTTAAAATGTTTATGCAACACAATGGTTTTGCTGAACCCAACTTTCTTCATTAGTTCAAGCTGATAGGAGAGTGTTCTTGGCGTATCTTCGCTTTCGTAGCGCTCGCGGTACATTCGTACTTCATCTTCTGTGATTTGTTTTTTCAGAACACTCAACCAGCCGCCCAGCATCATTTCGGAGAGTTCGTCGGTTTCGCCAATTACGATGTCGTTGATCCAGAATGATCCACCGGGTTTCAGTGAACGATACACGTTGCCGAATACCAGCTCCCATTCTTCTTCTCCACGCAGGTGGTGCAGGGTCGTACCGGCTGTGATTACATCGTAAAGGTTTTCGCCAAGTTCTACTTCACGGTAGTCGCCTTGTATAGCAGTAACTTTTCCCAATACAATTTGTTCCAGTCGTGTTTTTGCGGCTTCAACCATGTTGCTGCTGATGTCGACCAGTGTACAGTCGACATGGGGCAGGAGGGAGGCCACTTTCACTGCATAGTTTCCGCCGCCGCAACCCAAATCCATAATGTTTGTTGCATTGGGATTGGTAAGCTTGGCGGCTTGTGAAACCAATTCCATGCACAAAGGCGAGTCGATGGCCGTGGTCTGCCCCGTTTCAATATTGGAGAACCGCTCAACTTGCTGGTCAAAATTGCGGCGTATATCTTCTGGTGTTGATTTCATTGTAAAAAAGTCATTGGTTGTTAGGAAAGAGAAAAAGATGGTTTTTCTCTTTTTAATGACCAATGCCCCTTTTTGTTTATTGTATTTTCTGTTCTATAATGTTCAGCATTTTCATTGTTGCTTTAATTGCAGCAGTCGTCTGGTCTGAGTCGAGGCCACGGGTACGAAACTTGTTTTCTCCCTGCCAAGTGATTACAGTTTCAACAAACGCATCGGTTTTGCCGCCGGGAGGTATGGTAACCGCATAGTCAATCAGCCGGGGTAACGGTTTCCGGTGCCGTTTGTAGATCTTTTTTAAGGCATTCATGAAAGCATCGTACTGTCCGTCGCCGGGAGCTGTCTCTTCATAGATCTTGTCCTTAATTTTGATGGCAACCGATGCAACGGGCTTCAGCCCGTATGATAGCGAGATGCTGTAATTATGGATGTCGATGTGTTGGCTGATCGATTGGTTTCTCAAGACATCAGAGACAATATACGGCAGATCCTCAGAGCTGACCGTATTCTTTTTGTCCGAAAGCTCGATGACCTTTTCGGTGACCCTTTTCAGCGATTCGGCATCGAGGTTGATCCCGATTTCTTCCAGGTTCTTTTTGATGTTGGCTTTCCCCGATGTTTTGCCCAACGCATATTTTCGCTGTCTTCCAAACCGTTCTGGGAGTAAATCGTTGAAATACAAGTTGTTTTTTGTATCGCCGTCGGCATGTACCCCACTGCATTGGGTGAAAACAAATTCTCCGATCAGCGGTTTGTTGGTTGGAATGCGGATTCCTGAGAACGATTCGACCAGTTTGCTAACCAGGTTCAGCTTACTTTCGTCGACGTTGCTTTTCATTTTCAGATGATCTTTAATGGTGGCAATAACGCTTGAAAGTGGTGCGTTACCGGCCCGCTCGCCCAACCCGTTAATGGTTGTGTGAATGCATGTTATTCCAGCTTTGATGGCATGAAAAACGTTGGCGATGGCCAGGTCGTAATCGTTGTGGGCATGGAAGTCGAATTGCAGGGTTGGATAGGTGTTGACCATTTCTTTGCAGAAATCATATGTCTCATCCGGGTTAAGGATTCCCAACGTGTCGGGTAACATGAAATGGTTGACAGGTTCATTTTTCAACCCGTTGACGATGAAATGCACATAGTCGCGTGAATGGCGCATTCCATTGGACCAGTCTTCAAGATAAACATTGACTGTTAAGCCCTTTTCTCTTGCCATCCGGATATTGTTTTTGACATCATCGAGGTGCTCTTCCGGAGTGCGTCGAAGTTGCTCGGTTACATGTTTGTAGGAACCTTTCATTAGAAGGTTCATGACCTTTGCCCCTGTGTTGACAATCCAATCAATGGACGTTCCGTTGTCGACAAACCCAAGAACTTCCACCCGGTCGAGATAGCCGTTTTCTCCAGCCCACGCGGTAATTTGGCGCACCCCATGGAATTCGCCTTCGGAAACTCTTGCCGAAGCTACTTCTACCCGATCGACTTTTAAATCACTCAGTAGAACACGGGTAAGGCTCAATTTCTCCATCTCGTTGAACGATACCCCAGTAGTCTGTTCCCCATCGCGCAGGGTGGTATCCATGATTTTGATTAACCCCCCGCCACCTAAAGTGCCACCCCCCCAACCCCCTGAAGGGGACTTTGAGGAGCCTATAATATTGAAATTGTCGTTCATTTAGTATATTTTATCACCCCCCGCCCCCTAAAGGGGGGGCTAAGTAAGTGCATGTTTTATATCATAGTACTATTAAAAAATTAAAAGAACGAATTTTTAGATTTTCACGTCCCCCAAAGTCCCCTTTAGGGGATTTAGGGGTGTTCAAACTTCGCAATTTGCTCTTTCATGGCCACCAAATAATCGATATCGTCGTAGCCGTTCAACAGACAAACTTTCTTATATGGATTGATTTCAAATTCAAACCGGTTGCCGGTTGTATCGTTTGTGAACATTTGGCTTTCGAGATCAACGGTGAAAGTCGATTTGGGATCTTTTTCAATGGTCGCAAAGATTTCTTCCAGAAATTCGGGTGATACTTGAACCGGCAACAAGCCGTTATTTAACGAATTTCCCTTGAAAATATCGGCAAAGAAACTTGAAACCACAACCTTGAAGCCCGCATCGTAGATGGCCCAGGCAGCATGTTCGCGACTTGATCCACTTCCAAAGTTCTTTCCTCCGACAAGGATTGATCCGGTGTATTCGGGTTTGTTCATCACAAACTCGGGATTTGGCGTGCTTCCGCTGGTATAACGCCAGTCACGGAACAAATTGTCGCCAAAACCTTTGCGCTCCACAGCCTTCAGAAAGCGGGCAGGGATAATCTGGTCGGTATCCACATTTTCGATGGGCAGTGGCACCGCCGGAGATGTTATTTTTATGAATTTATCGATCATTTTGAATTTATTATTTATGAATGATTATTTATTATTTGGTTTGGTATTCAATGTTTTTCGGGAACTAACAAAGATTGCAGTTAACTCTTCTGCTTCTTTCAAAAGGGGATTGACTTTATCTTTCTCTAATAATTCTTCATCAATTACCAATTCTAACCACATAGCCGATTCGTCAGCCTCTTCAATCACGATTGATAATTTAGCTACAAAAGCGGCAGAAGATTGAGCTAACAGTGCAGCCCGATAATTTGCAGATACTGAAGTTGAACACCTGATTAATTGGCCTTCAATATGACGACCAATTTTTGTATTTGGCAGAGCTTCACAAAGTCTCAAACACCTTCTTCCAAATTGGTAGGTCCGTTTCTTAAGTTCCAGCTTGTCCATTTTGAAGTTATTATTTATGAGTTATTATTTATTATTTATAGAATGCCAATGTTTTTAAAAGGCTTGTTCATGGCGAAAATTAGTAAATAGTCAATAATAAATCATAAATCACTACGGAAGGCTCACTTTTCCTGTAATGGCACAAGCTGCTGCAACCAGTGGGCTGGCCAGCAACGTACGAGCTCCTGGTCCCTGACGGCCTTCAAAATTGCGGTTGGTTGTCGATACGGCATATTTGCCTGCCGGAACTTTGTCGGGGTTCATGGCCAAACAAGCCGAACAACCGGGTTGACGCAGTTCGAAACCAGCAGCTTCCAGTATTTCAACCAAACCTTCTTCGCGTATCTGTTTTTCAACAGCAACCGATCCCGGAACTAACCAAGCGACTACATTATCGGCTTTCTTTTTGCCTTTTACATAGTTTGCAAAAGTCCTGAAATCTTCGATCCGACCGTTGGTGCAACTTCCAAGGAAAACATAGTCGATGGGTTTTCCGGCAATGGCTTCGCCCTCATTGAATCCCATGTATTGAAGCGATTTCTGGAACGATACTTTGTCGGTTCCGGTTAAACCGTCGCTGGTCGGGATTTTTTCACTGATTTTTATTCCCATTCCAGGATTGGTTCCGTAGGTAATCATCGGTTCAATATCGGCTGCATCGAAATTGTAGGCCATATCAAATTCAGCGCCTTCATCGGTTTTCAAGGTTTTCCAATAGGCTACGGCTTTATCCCAGTCTTCACCTTTGGGCGCGAATTTGCGGCCTTTGACATACGCAATGGTTTTTTCGTCCGGGGCGATTAAACCACCTCGGGCGCCACATTCGATACTCATGTTGCAAACAGTCATCCTGCCTTCCATCGAAAGCTGCTCAAAAGCAGTGCCCGCAAATTCGATGAAATGGCCTGTGCCTCCGCTGGTTGAAATCTTAGAGATGATATACAGAACGATATCTTTCGCGGTTACATTGGGCTTTAAAATTCCATTTACCGTGATCAACATTTTTTTGGGCTTTGGCTGCATGATGCACTGGCTGGCCAGTACCATTTCCACTTCGCTGGTTCCGATTCCGAAAGCAACAGCACCAAAAGCTCCATGGGTTGAAGTGTGGCTGTCGCCGCAAACGATGGTCATACCCGGTTGGGTTAAACCTTGTTCGGGACCAATAATGTGTACCACGCCATGTCCGTCGTTACCCAAACCATAGTGGGTAATGCCATGTTCTTCACAATTCTTGCGAAGCATTTCAACCTGGTTGCGGCTCATCTCGTCAACAATCGAGAGGTGTTGGTTTTCGGTTGGGACGTTGTGGTCGGGTGTGGCCGTGGTCTGATCGGGACGAAAAACCTTCAACCCTCTGTTTTTTAAGCCCAGAAAAGCTACCGGGCTGGTCACTTCGTGGATGAAGTGACGGTCGATGTATAATACATTGGGACCCCCTTCTACTTCTTTCACTACGTGGGCATCCCAAATTTTGTCGAATAATGTTTTTGCTGTCATATCTGATCTCATTTTTTTGCTACCGGTATTTTATTGATTGCATCCAAAAAGGCTTCCACCGAAGCGGTAATGATATCGGTGTGTGCACCAAATCCATGAAATGAATGTCCTTCGTGGTCAATGGTCATGTGAACTTTCCCTACATCATCGCTTCCTTTCGAGATGGTTTGGATTAAAAACTCCTCTAAAGTAACGTGCCGGGTGATGATTTGTTTAACCGCTTTAATGGCGGCATCAACAGGACCATTGCCGTCGGAGGTGGCTGTGAATTTTTCTCCGGCGATTGTTAACCTGACGGTTGCTATCGGATGTACCTCTTTCCCCGATAAAACCTGAAGGAAATCGAGTTTGATCCGGTGGTTCTCTCCCCGGATGTCTCCAAGAAGCATCAGCAAATCATCGTCTTTGATATCCTTTTTCTTATCAGCCAGCTTTAAGAAATCATCATATACCGAGTCGAGTTTCTCTTTCTTAAGGTTATACCCAAGATTTTCGAGATGGTGTTTCAACGCGGCCCGGCCACTGCGTGCGGTTAAAACGATGGATGATTCGTTGATGCCGACATCGTTCGGGTCGATGATCTCATAGTTTTCCCGGTTTTTCAGCACGCCATCCTGATGGATTCCGGAAGAGTGGGCAAACGCATTCCTTCCAACGATTGCTTTGTTGGGCTGAACCGGCATATTCATCAAACTCGAAACCAAGCGGCTAGTCTTGAAAATGTTTTTGGTGTTCACGTTGGTAACAATGCCTAGCTCTTTTTCGCGGCTTTTCAAAATCATGACCACTTCTTCCAGCGAGGTATTCCCGGCACGTTCGCCAATTCCGTTGATGGTTACCTCTACCTGGCGGGCACCATTGAGGATTCCGCTAACGGTATTGGCCGTGGCCATACCCAAATCGTTGTGGCAGTGGGTTGAAATGATGGCTTTGTGAATGCCATTCACATTTTCCATCAGGAATTTGATTTTCTCACCAAACTCATGCGGAAGGCAATAGCCGGTGGTGTCTGGTATATTTACCACGGTTGCCCCTGCTTTAATTACTGCTTCAATAACCCTGGCCAGATAAACATTGTCGCTGCGCCCGGCATCTTCGGCGTAGAATTCTACATCCTCGACATACTTTTTGGCATATTTTACAGCCGCCACGGCACGTTCAAGAATTTCGTCCTCGGTAGAGTTTAGTTTATATTTAATGTGGTAAGGCGAAGTTCCGATGCCGGTGTGGATTCTTCCTTTCTTGGCATATTTTAGAGCTTCTGCTGCCACATCGATGTCTTTTTCAACTGCGCGCGTTAAAGCGCATATCGTTGGCCAGGTAACGGCCTTGGAGATTTCGACCACCGAGTTGAAATCGCCCGGACTTGAAATGGGAAAACCAGCTTCGATGATATCGACCCCTAGTTCTTCCAATGCCTTGGCAACCTGGATCTTCTCCAGTGTGTTCAACTGGCATCCGGGAACCTGCTCCCCGTCGCGTAATGTGGTGTCGAAAATGTACAACCTTTCGCTCATGGTTTAATGAATTATAGCGTTAATATTAAAAAAAAACCATCCTC
>Ga0116171_10003920_pt1 | contig 13617 bp, 5 predicted proteins | sample AD_JPNHW2_MetaG_FD_89798 | JGI IMG/M metagenome (GOLD analysis project Ga0116171, IMG submission 89798) | Active sludge microbial communities of municipal wastewater-treating anaerobic digesters from Japan - AD_JPNHW2_MetaG | ecosystem: Engineered > Bioreactor > Anaerobic > Digestate | place...
AGCCGGTGTTCCTAAGTTCACACCTGATGCGGTGCAGAGATTTGCATCAGCAGGTACCGTTACATCTGCCGGACAAGTAATCGTCGGGAGCTGGTTGTCGATAACAGTAACATTTTGATTGCAGGTAGATGTGTTGCCTGATCCGTCGGTAACGGTCCATGTTACGATGGTTGTTCCTAATGCAAACGGTTCTACCGCGTTATTGGTCACGCTGGCGACCGTGCAGTTGTCGGAAGTAGCCGGTGTTCCTAAGTTCACGCCGGATGCAGTGCAGAGAGCGGCATCAGCCGGGACAGTGACATCTGCCGGACAAGTTATCGTCGGCAGTTGGTTGTCGATAACAGTAACATTCTGTGTGCAGGTAGCGGTATTGCCTGATCCGTCGGTAACGGTCCAGGTTACAACGGTAGTACCTAATGCAAATGGTTCTACCGCGTTGTTCGTCACGCTGGCAACCGTGCAATTATCGGAAGTAGCCGGTGTTCCTAAGTTTACGCCGGATGCGGTGCAGAGAGCGGCGTCAGCAGGTACCGTTACATCTGCCGGACAGGTAATCGTCGGCAGTTCCGTATCAATAGTGATCGTCGCATTCCCATTCATCGTCGCCGTACATAAAGTGGTTGCATTTTGTGCATCTACGGTATATACTCCCGCTATTGATTGTGGTCCGAAATTTAAGGATGAACCTGTTCCCGCAAGAGGCGTTCCTGTATTTGTTCCGTTTCTTTTCAATTGATAGTTCACTCCGGTCGCAGATCCGGAAAGTCCGACCAACGTCTCACCACCGGGGCAAAGCAACCCTCCTCCGGTGACATTAAAGGATGTCGGTTCGGGATTAACGGTAACAACAGCCGTTTCCTCATCAGTGCATCCGTTTGCTGACGTTACGATCAAGGTATAACTTGAGTTGGTGGTAGGAGAAACTGTAATCGTCGGTGTCGTGGCATTACCCGGATTCCACAAATATGTTCCATTCCCTCCGGCCGTCAGGGTTATGGATCCCCCTTTACAAATGCTTGACGAGAGAGGAGTTATGGATGCTTGTGGAGAGGGGATTACGGTTACCACAACCTGGTCGGTGGAAGAACAATGTCCTAAGGCATCGGTTACTGTCAGCGTATACGTTGTTGTCGCCGCCGGGCTGGCAACCGGATTAGAAATGTTGGTGGCACTGAGACCTGTTGACGGGCTCCAGGAATACATCACCCCGCCTGATCCGGATAATTGCGTGCTTTTACCACTACAAATAGTAACATCTGTCCCGGCATTTGCAACAACAGGGGAAGGCTGTCCAATGACAATCCCTGATTGTGAAATAGCAGGAGAACAACTGCCGATGTCATGTACCCAAACGGAATAGGTCCCCGGCGCCAGTCCGCTGAAGACATTGGATGTCTGCCAGGAGCTTCCGTTCAGCGAATACTCATAAGTACCTGATCCCTGTGTTGCATTGACCGTAATCGTACCGTTATTCTGGCCATTGCACTGAACATTCTGAGCAATTACCGTGAATGCAATGGGAGGTTCATATATGTTTATAGTATGAGAAACATAAATGGGATTAGGATTGCACGGGCAGGATTGAAGCGAACTGATCGTGAAAGTTTCTCCATTATCGGGGATACCGTCCGCAATAGCGTAATAATCAATTGTATATGTTGAATCTCCGGCAGGAATGGTAATAACTGACGGGAAAGGTTGTCCCGTTAATGTCTGGATATCCACTCCATTCGTCGCCGTTCCCGAAAATTGCAACTGAATCTCTGACGGTTGACTCAGGTTTGTACCAATTCGTGTAATGACAAAGTGGTTGGTCTGACAACCTTCAAAAATGTTATCGAAGTTACCAACGCCATATGTAACATTCTGATTTACAAAATTCAATGGTTCCGATGAAAAACTTTTTGCTTTCAGAAAAACGGCTGAAGAATATACACCGTCTGAAACATCCCCTACCGCCAACTTAATATGATAGGTGGAACAGGGAATTACCGCATAAGTAGCCGTCAATACCACGGTCTGCCCGTCGTATTGGGTAGTTAATGTGCCGGGAAGATTATTGATGTAATACGTTGGGTTTTGCGCCGGGCATGAACTTCCGTATTCGTTTTTAGCCACATAACCATGAACGTTATTGATAGCAACCGGTATGTTTGTTCCCGGGATTAAAGCAATATTCTTGGCATTATTGGTATAAGGTCCGGAAATTCCGGGACCGCTCAGGAAAAATCCGAAGGCATCATTGAACTCGGTACAAGTGTATTCCGGGTATTCTTCCGAGGCAAAAATATATTGGAACTGAACAGAATCCCCTGCCGGGACAAAGTCAAACTGGAGAACGGCCGCATCATGCGTGGCATATCCGGCAAGATTGGTCAGGTCGGGATCACCAGCGCCGTTGACATCAGCTCCTGCCTTGGTGCTGTTATTCGGCCCCATCGCTTCCGTGACATACCCCGATGACATGATCAATCCTTCATTGATCGGAAAAGTGGAGGTGCCTTTGTTGAAATAACCCAACTGCCGTTGATTCGGATTGTTGGTCGGGAATTTCCCCGTAAAAGTAATATTCGTAGCTGATAAACATCCGGTAATCAAAATGTTCTGAACTAACTGGGCAGGTGTATAGGAATTGTATACCGTGTTTTCATTCACCGAGATGGAACCGGTTATCGCATCGGGAACCGTAAACCGGACCGGCCCCGGAGGAGGAACCTGTCGTATATGATTCTGAATATTTGTCTCTTGCTGACAATAACCCGACGATCCGGGGAATATTAAACAAATTGTCATGAGGGTTAACAAACATCCCTTCATTCCCGATTGAATAAATCTTTTCATAAGAAACCAGTTTTTCTAACTGACCCTGAACCGATGCCGGTCTTCGGGTTAAAATTTCACTATAACAAAACCGTAACCGAGATTCCGTATTGATGGTCACGGATTCTGAATAAATTGAAAAAGACAGTATTTGTCTATTGATTATCAGCGTTTTGAGAACTACTTGTCAGATCAGCACCGGTGTCGAACACCATCCACCATAACTTTTACATTGCAAATGTAGTCAATAAATGTAAACGACCAACTTTTGTTAGTAATTTGTTAATAATGTATTGCAAATATTTTTTTAGCCTATTGTTGGGTCTGATTTGAAGATATCTGTTACTTATTATTTCCCTAACATCTCAGTTCGAGAGATGTCATTAACATCCTGATTATCATCATAAATAATAATACTTGAGAGGAAAATGTAATACCGGAATCGGAAATCCCGGTTCGGAATTGAAAACTTAATAAGGGAAAATGAGTTATCTGGATTCCGTAAAATAGTTTTGCAGCAGGCCGGAAGCATCTTTGCTGCCTAACTGCGCAGCCATCTCCCAATCGGAACGAGCCCGGTCAGATTCCTTCAGGATATACAATATCCTTCCCCGGTTGAGGTAGGCATCGGCCGACCGCGGATCGGTCTCGATCGCCTTATCCAGATCCGCCATGGCAGCGGGAAAATCCTGTAACTGGAATTTTAAAACACCGCGGTTGATGTATGCTTCTGTAAGATGATTGTTTAACCGTACAGCTTCGTTAAAATCATCCATGGCAGCTTCCGCCTCCTGCCCCTGAGACCTGATCACCCCCCGGTACAGGTATGCCTCCGCATAACGGGGATCGATCCTGATGGCCTGATCCAGATCAGCCAGGGCACCGGAATTATCGCCCACACTCATTTTCAGCAACCCGCGATGATAGTACCCCACCGAAAAGCCCGGGTTCAGCAGGATGGCCGTATCATACTGACCGGCAGCCAATCCTTTATCTCCCAGATTGTAAAAAAGAAAAGCCAAAGCAGCATGAGGCTCATAGGTTTCGGGAGCGACTTTTGCTGCCATCCGGTAATCCTGGATAGCTCCTTCATTATCGTTGAGTTGTTCCTTGCAATATCCCCGGTTGAGGTAAGCCTGCCCGAACGCCGGATAGAGTTTCAGCGCTGTTTCGAAATCAGACAGTGCCCCGGGATAATCTTCGCGTTCTAAAAAACGGGTCGTCCCCCGGCAATACCAGGCCACCGCCGAAGCCGGGTTCTTCTTCACCGCACGGTCGAAGTAGGTGACAGAATCCTTGTAGGTTCCCGCGTAGAGGCCGGTGTAGATACCAAATACCCCTGTTAAAACCAATAGAAACGCCGGAACATACTTGTACGCCTTCAACCCGGATCTTCCTGATAACCAGAGCGTCAGGAAAATAAGTAACCCCACCGAAGGAAGATATCCCCGGTGTTCCATGTAATCACACGATGCGCTCCCGTATTTGTTAACGTAAATCAGCGCCGGCGCGGTAAAGAGCAGGAACCACGCCATCCCGAAAAGGAATAACCGGAAAGATGCCGGCTTTGATCTGATCGACATCCAGGCCAACAGCCCGATGATCACTAACCCGGCGATGGTGGAACCCCGGCCAAAAGCCGGCATGGGAGTCAATCCGACCGGGATGAAGAATTTGAAAAGAAGCTCTGGCAACGTCCTGGCATTGCGCAACATAACCAGGATCCCAATCTGGTTATCCGGGACAGAGATTTTCACGATCTCATTCCGGATGTAAAAAAACATCGCAATAAAAAACAGGTAAAACACTCCCGGAGCGATCAGTCCTTTCACCGATACCCGTCTTTCTTCCTTAAACAGGAAAAGCCAGCCATAGCACAATACGGGAATCAACACAGCCGATTCCTTCGAGAACAGCGCCAACGCGTAGGCCAGCACATGGATGAGCAGGAACCATCCTTTCCCGGTCCTGACATACTTCAGAAAAGCAATGAAGGAGATCAGACCGAACAGGGTGATCAACATATCACCCCTGGAAGGGGACCAGGCCACTGTTTGTACGAACAAGGGATGCATGGCATAAAGCAGCGTCATCAGCAGGGCGATCCTCTTCTCGCTGCCAAGGAGGATCAACAGGTACCAAAGCAACGAACAGGTCGCCGCATGAATGACGATATTGGTTAGATAGAAGCCCCATCCGGCGTCGCCGCTCAGATGAGCATCGATCATGAAAGAGAGATTCTGTACGGGACGATAAAACTCACCTCCCTGATGAAAAAACGGGTTGGTCAGCAGTATTTCCTTCAGGTTACTGAAATCGCGCAACAAATCCATGTTGACGATCAGGATATTATACTCATCGAGCTTCCCCAGCGAGAAAGTCAGGATCTGCGCGTAAACCACAAAAATGGCCGCTACGATGAGCAGGAAAACATAAGGGGTCCGGAAAAGAAAATCCCGTGATTTCATGCTGCAAGTTACTCGATTACTTTGTACCTGTTCCCGGTGTTCTCCATCATTTTGCGTTCCCAGTCCCGGCCGTATCCGGGGAAAGAGGGTTTCTTCGGAACGCCCTTCCCGTTGCCGTTATCCAGCAACTGACGATCCTGCGCCTGTTTCAGGTTACCATCCATATATCTCATGAAGAGATAATGAAAAAAATCTTTCCAGTCGGCCACCAGCTTGTTACCGGTAGTCACCGAGAAATCAGTGATCATGCTCCGGGTCCCTTCCGGGTCGGTAACGGCCAACGCTGTGGCCCGTTCATCCAGGGCAGCACTCTCCCGGATGAATTTCGATTCCAGTTCCTGCTGGTATTTCTCAATCTCGGGGTGAATCGCATTGTACCGGGTGTAAGCCCAGTTGGTCACCAGGTTGAACGTCCAGAAAGCAGAGGTCTCCGACCAGCTGATCATCGATCCGTTCCCAACCGCATAACTCTCCGGGACAGCACGGATACCGCAGTACATCGGAGCATACACGCACCCATCGGCATCGTCAACGCCGAACCAGAATATCCCTCCTACCGGGTCAGGATACCGGCTCCTTGACTGAGCGATAAAGCTGCATCCCGTCTGCTGGGTGGCGATAGAACGTTCGTGCAGATACATTACGCTGTCAATCGTAAATTCCATCGGACGCCACCGGTACGGAAGTTGGAACGGTCCTGCTCCCACCCCGTCGTCGAAAGCCAGGGGCGTATCTTCGAAATGATCCCTCATAAAAGCGAACATCTGCTCCAGTGACACCTTTTCATCGGGTTTGACCCACAATGGCAACCTGTTGGTGGCTACACCGCCTGCATAACGCACTTCTCCCATGGCATATCCGGTCAAGGCGGCGTCATCCCTGATTTCTTTATTGATCTTTCTGAACACAGACCATATCCTGGCATCGCAGAATCTGGCTCCACTGAAATTTACCGGGTTATAAACATCCGAGAAGCTGAAACCGGCATCACTGCCAGTATAAAAACCATGAATCCGGGCGAAACTGATCACGTCGGGCGAATGGAAGCAATCGGCCTTCGGATCATCCCATTTATTCTCTTTATTAAAAGGGAAAGTCGTGATCCGTGCCTGATTGGCATGTCCGCAAACATAGCCATCAGGGACGCGCCGTGCGACCCACACAGCTCCTTTCCCGTACTTTCCTCTGCCGATGATTTCCAGTATCCAGGCCTCGTTTTTATCCGATACCGAGATCGATTCACCGGCGGAAGCATATCCGTATTCCTCTGCCAGCGTGGTAAAGACACGGATCAGCTCCCGTGCCGTTTTTGCCCGTTGTAAGCCGATCTTCATCAACGATCCGTAATCCATGATCGCCCCCGGCTGTGAGGCGAGGGAATCCAATCCTCCGAAAGTGGTCTCTCCGACCGCTACCTGAAACTCATTCATGAACCCGATCACCGAATAGGTATGCGGCACTTCCGGGATCCGCCCAATCAGCTTTCCCGATTCATAATGGATCACATCCGTCATGGCGCCTTCCGGATGATCGGCTGCCGGATAAAACGTCAGCGCACCATATCGCGTATGCGAATCGGCAGCATAGGAAATCATCACCGACCCGTCTTTACTGGCGCCTTTGGTGACGATAATATTCGTACACGGGAACAACGTCAGACAACTGACAGAAAAAATAAGGGTAAGGAAAAATCTGACTTTCATACAAACAGAGATAATAAAACCAACAAAGAGCAGGGATAACCCATAGGGCTATCCCTGCCTGAAAAGATCCAATAAAAGTTATTCCAGTTCTTTAATGGATTTACTGATGATACCGACGGCTTCCATCACCTGTTCTTCGGTGATGACCAGCGGCGGAGCGAACCGGATGATATGATCGTGCGTGGGTTTTGCCAGCAGTCCGTTTTCTTTCATCTGCAGGCAGACATCCCAGGCTACTTTCCCGTTATGAGGTTTGATCACGATAGCATTCAGCAAGCCTTTTCCGCGGATAAGCTGGATGTAAGGCGAATCGATCTTACCACATTCCGTGCGGAAGATCTTCCCCATTTTCTCGGCATTCTCTGCCAGTTTTTCATCCCTGATAACACTGAGGGCGGCAATGGCCACGCGGGCAGCGATGGGATTTCCTCCGAAAGTGGAACCATGTTCACCCGGGAGGATGTTCATCATAATGGGGTCGTCAGCCAGTACGGCCGAGATCGGACAGACACCACCCGAAAGGGCTTTACCGAGGATGAGGATATCGGGTCTCACACTTTCCCAATCGCAGGCGAGCAGCCGGCCGGTACGTGCAATACCTGTCTGTACTTCATCCGCGATGAACAATACGTTCTTTGCCTTGCACATGTCAGCGGCTTTCTTCAGGTATCCTTCATCGGGAACGAAGACTCCTGCCTCACCCTGGATAGGTTCAACCAGGAATCCGGCGACAGTGGGGTCTTCAAGCGCTTTTTCCAGCGCGCCCAGATCATTGTAAGGTATGGAGATAAATCCCGGGGTAAAGGGTCCGAAATCATTCCTGGCCTGAGGATCCGACGACATCGAAATGATGGTGATCGTCCGTCCGTGGAAGTTATTCTCACAGCAGATGATCTTGGCCTGGTTTTCAGGAATGCCCTTCACTTTATAGGCCCATTTACGGGTAAGCTTCAGGGCTGTTTCATCGGCTTCCGCTCCGGAGTTCATCGGCAGAATCCGTTGGTATCCGAAATACTCGGTTACAAACTTTTCATAGGCCCCCAACACGTTATTGTAGAAGGCGCGGGATGTCAGTTCCAGCGTCTGGGCCTGTTCCATCAGCGCCCCGACAATCTTCGGATGACAATGTCCTTGGTTTACGGCGGAATAAGCTGAGAGAAAATCGTAATAACGTTTCCCTTCGACATCCCACATGAACACACCTTTTCCTTTTGCCAACACAACGGGCAACGGATGATAGTTATGCGCTCCATATTGATTTTCGAGCTGCATAGCTTCCATTGAACTCTTCGCTTCAATCATAATAAAAAATTTAAATGTTATATTATTTGATCATAAAAAATCCGGTATTCTGAATGTTTTTGCCCGACATTAGCCGGTAGAAGTATTGCCCCGGCATCAACCCGTTTACATTCACCGTGTTCACGGTATTTTCCATAGCCTGACTGCTGATGATCCGGCCATCCATGCTGTAAATGTCGAACGTGCCTCCCGGGATTCGTTCTGTCAACTCCACCGTCATGTTTTCACAGGCAGGATTGGGATAAGTCTTCACCCCGATCTCGGGCATCAGCACCTGGTTAATACCTAACGGATATTCGATATTGAGATCATCCACGATCATCGTGCTCCCCGGCTGACCGACGCCGGTCATCAGGTTGCCCATATTGAAACCGGCGCTCGAAACCAAAAGGACCAACAAACTGTCGGGAGCCTCTTCGCTGTAATAATTCACATTCATGTCAAAGTAGGTCCAATCACTGATAATCCCTTTGAAGTCGGTTCGGCAATATCCGATGGTATCTCTCTTCCTCAGTTCGGTGTTCCATTTAGAAGCCAGGAGGATAGCACAGCAACTGTCGTTGAGCACCGGTTCGTATTTGTAATAGCCGGTAAACTTTGTCGGGCGGCATCCGGGACAAGGTTTCCCGAGGCGGATGGTGTAAGCCATAATATCCAGTTGGGTAAATCCAATCATTCCCGGGATCAGGATATTATACGGATACATGTTCAGGCTTCCCGAAGTCAGTTTGGCAGCCCACGAACCGCTGTGAGCATCGCTTGTTTTGTCGGCTGTAAGGGGGCCCGGACCTCCGAGCATCGCCGGTACCGCAACGAGCTCGTTGAGCGTGCACCACAATGGACCGTCGATCTGCGGATACGACATGGTATCGTTGACCGTCACAACATGCCATGCTTCCATGTCTCCGTTCGGGAGGTTGGATTGGCTATACCCGGCAACCGCCAGGATGCAGATTAAAAGAGTAGGAAGAAATTTTTTCATGGGTGAGGATTTTGAGGTTTTTGTTCTGGTTTGTTACTTATATTTTATAAATCACCTGAATTGACGTCAACCTGGTGGCTTCAACAGTTGCAGGTCGTAACGAATATTCGGTATTCATCAGGTTACTCACGATAGCCGAAAACTTGAAGGCTCTGAAAGCATAGCTGACCCGTAAATCAACGATAAAATTGCCTTTATCGTGCTTTGCCCGGTAGTCGATGAGTCCGATATCAAAAGCGGGTGGCTGCGGAGGCGGCGGGAAAGTTTCCAGGGTCTCAAAGAATTTATCGATATTGCGCACAGTGCTGTAATAACGTCCGGAGACTCCTCCCGACCATCTTTTACGCGACAGTTCGATGTCAGCTTTAAAAAGATGCTGTATCCGGTATTTCAGGATCCCATCTGTAGGATCCTGGGAAGTAGTGAGGTAGGTATACTCCATGATCTTGTCCTGAAAAAAGACATAATCTTTATCCAACGCTTGAGGCATCGAATAGGTATATCCCAGAGAGAGACTCAGGTTCAGTGTCCGGATCACTTCGCCCTGCGCCATCAGGCTGGCATCAATACCGTATATCCGTGCCGGGCCGGTATTAAAAAACCGGAACCCCATGTTTTGATCGATGTTGGTGCTTCTTCCCCAGATGCCGAAATTAAATTCAATATAGTTATCATACAGTTCATAAAAACCGGCCAGATCAGCAAAACCACCGAACTTGCCAATCCGGAACAGCTGCTTGATCCCCAGTTCCATGGCCAGACTGTTCTCCGGCTTCAGGTCGGGATTCGGATAGAAACCAAACTTGCCGGAGTTGGTGGTGATGTACCGTTCACCGATACTCGGAAACCGGTATCCCTGCCCGATCGATGATCTCAGGAAGGTTCCTTTGGCTGCCTGCAGGTTGATCCCGGCCCGGAACACCGGCTTGCCTTCATGGCTGCTTCCCAGCGAGAAATATTCGTAACGCCCGCCGATCAATAGGTTCAACCGTTTGAAGAACTTCTTTTCAACCTGAGCATAAATGGCAATATTATCCGAGGAATATTCGCCGTTCTCATTCAATGTCGTCGTGCTGTCTTCCGCCAGTTTACCCGAAAAAACCTGCCCGTAAGCATAGGCATAGGTGTTCATCACTCCGGCTACCATCACGAGATCTCCCAACTTCCGGAATTTTTTCTGATACTGATACTCATCATAAACCGTAAACGACATGTTTGACTGGTCGTTGGTCGCATCAGAATTATTATAAAAGAACCGATTCCGGAAGTTATGCATTGCCCCATCCTGACTGAAATATTTCACGAACGGGTCAAAATACATGGTAAGGTCTTTGAAGTTGCTTAACGAACCCGGGTATGGGCGATACATGTTCGTATCAGCATCGAACCAGAAAAAGGTCTGGGCGCTCTCCCCTGCCATCACGGTGCCATTCAATCCGTATGTCAGACCATCAAATTTTTTGGACCGTACCCGTGAGTTGAAATTGAATTTCAGGTACCGTTCGTAAGCTCCGGTGGAAGATCCGTTGCTGTCAACCCGTTCCGGTATGGATCCGATATAACCCTGGTCGTTGAAATAGCTGATGCTTCCTCCCAGATCGACCTGCTCAAATTTCTGCATGTGCGTTACCGTCAGTCCCGATTGCATGGGGTTCATGCCCGTCCATGTCTTCTTGTATCGCGTATCCGGGGCTGCAAAAACCCCGCTGAACAGGGTGACCTTGGTGGCATGCCGGTCCTCCTTGGGCCAGGCAGTCCTTACATTGATGGCCCCGCTTAAAGCCGAGGAGCCGTAAACCACAGATGAAGCGCCTTTCACGACCTCTATCTGTTCAATATCGTTAACCGGCATGATGTTCCAGACAGGACGCCCGGCATCTCCCCTCAACAACGGAATCTCGTCCACCATCACCATCACCCGGCTGCCCAATCCGGAAGCGAAACCACTACCCGCCCTGATTTGAGGCTCTTCATTCAAAATGGTGACTCCCGGGACCATCTCCAGCGCTTTATCCACCGACTGGATGTTTTTATTCTCGATGAGGTTGGGTTTCAGCACCTCAATGGAACTGATCGACTCCTGAATCCGCTGGGCGTATTTCGAAGCGGAAACGACGACCGTGTTCAACTCCTGAGTGGAACTAACCATGTTGATATCCAACGCATCCTGCTTCCCGGAAGCCACGGTCACCGGGAGCTCCATCTTTTCGTATCCTACCGAACTGATCACCAGAACATACGAACCTCTCGGCAAACTAAGCCTGAATACACCTTCTTCGTTGGTGTACGAACCGATGTTGGTGTCTTTTATTCCGATGTTAACAAAAGGAAGCGGATCTCCGCTGTTTTTATCCACGATCTTTCCCCGGATCTCCCCTTGCTGACCATTTTGGGCAAGAGTTGGGCCAGAAAGCAGGAACATCAGAAAGACAGGAAAAAAATATTTTGTAAAAATCCTCATCAGACACCTGTTTTATGCAAAGATAAAAAAGTTTTATCTGGAAAGAAGATGCCTTGTCAGGAGATTGCCCCTATGTTATGAACCAGTGATTTGAACCGCCCGGACGGAGAGGCTATCAGTGGCCCCAAACCAAAGGAAAACCACTGCTGATCAATTCGGGAGATAGTACGATCATCCATCACCACCACATTGGGCCAGTCCCGCTGAAAATGATCCCCCGATGCCGTCTTCCGGGTGGCATCGATGAAGAAGACCTGTGCGTCGCCGGTTGTCCCTGCTTCCGGATGACAATCCCGTGACGGGTCGATATTGTTCGCTGCCAGCCACACCAGGGAAGGGATATCCAGCTCCGCTGCCTCAGGATCCATCAGGATCACATACCTGATGCCCTGCAGGCATGCTGCTTCCATCATTTCCCGGGCCAACACACGGGCATGGTTTTCTATCGACTTGCGAAGGCCGGCAATCAAAACGGGAAATCCCATCTTCAGCAACGCTTCGTTGACGACAGTCAGGTCCGCAAATCTTTTCAGTATCTCCTCCTTATTGATCATGACCGGACCCGACAGGGAGGCTTTTTCATCCTCTTTTCCCTTCCGGGTGGCATCGATGCCCATTTTACTACCCAGGGCATACTTCCGGCTGGAGTGATCCAGGATATCAACCGGCCCGGCAGAGAAATGAATGTCTTCGACGGGATCGGCATACCGGATCACTCTCCCGAGAATCCCGGCATAGTCGTCGGGTTCAATATCATCATCGGTCACCACCATGACCTTGTTGAACATCATCTGGCCGGCTCCCCACATGGCATTCATCACCTTGACAGCCTGCCCGGGATATTGGGAACGGATGGTGGCCAGCACCAGGTTATGGAACACCCCTTCCACCGGCATATGCATGCCGGTCAGTTCCGGCGTCACCGTCATGCGGATGGGTTCCAGAAAGATCTTTTCAGTGGCCCTGGCGATCCACCCGTCTTCCTGCGGCGGTATCCCGACAATGGTGGCCGGGTAAACCGCATCTTTCCGGTGGGTGATGCAGGTGACATGGAACTTCGGGAAATACCCGGCCAGGCTGTAAAAACCGGTATGATCGCCAAAGGGGCCTTCCAGGATGAGCTCTTCGGAAGGATCCACGTACCCTTCGATCACAAAATCCACATCGGCAGGGACCTCCAGGTCATTGGTCAGGCACTTTACCAGCTCCACCCGGTGTTTCCGTAAAAAACCCGCCAGCAGATACTCATCGATTCCCTCCGGCAACGGAGCTGTCGCAGCATAGGTGTATGCCGGGTCGCCTCCCAGGGTGACCGTGACCGGCATCCTTTTCCCCTCCTCCTGATATTTCCGGAAATGATGGGCCGATCCTTTATGAAGATGCCAGTGCATCCCGGTGAGATCGGGGCCAAACACCTGCATCCTGTACATCCCCAGGTTCCGTTGCCCGGTCTCCGGATCACGGGTGTGAACACACGGTAAGGTGATAAAGGGACCGCCATCAGCCGGCCAGCAGGTAAGAACCGGTAACCTCGACAGATCAGGACGATCCATCACCACTTCCTGGCAGAGGCCCCGCCCGCTCACCGTTTTCGGCATCCACGACGCCACGTTCCGCAGGGATGGCAACAGCCGGATTTTATCGAGGAAATGCCTCCGGGGGCTCATGAACTCCCGGGCCAACGCCCCGATCTCCCCTTGCACCTCCTCCAGGTTATCCAACCCCAGGGCTATGCACATGCGCTTTTCCGACCCCATCGAATTGATTAGCAACGGAAAGTCCGTGCCATTGTTGGTGAAGAGAACAGCCGGTCCATGGTTCTTCGACAGCCGGTCCACAATCTCCGTGATCTCCAGCACCGGAGATACCAAACTGTCCACA
>Ga0116171_10003922_pt1 | contig 13609 bp, 12 predicted proteins | sample AD_JPNHW2_MetaG_FD_89798 | JGI IMG/M metagenome (GOLD analysis project Ga0116171, IMG submission 89798) | Active sludge microbial communities of municipal wastewater-treating anaerobic digesters from Japan - AD_JPNHW2_MetaG | ecosystem: Engineered > Bioreactor > Anaerobic > Digestate | place...
CAACGGTTGATAATGTCTCTTCGTACATTTTCTGGTGTGCCTCATAAGCTGTTTGTGTAAAGCCATCTTTCTCATAAGCTTCCCAGTCAAAATCCTCAAGTGAAACAGCGACAGCACTCTCTGATGCATGCTCAGCTGATTTTTCTTTCTTTGCTTTTTTCTCCCTGTAAATTGGTTTATCCTCTTCTACCTCTACACCGGCAGCCTCGCTAACGACAGGAGCTTCGTTAACTGCTTTGTTTGTCTCTTCAGACTGACTCTCATTGTTCAGAGCCTTTTCTTCGTTTTCACTCATAATAATTAATTAATTTAAAATTAATAAGTTAGACATTATGCTGTTAAAAAATTGCCTGCAAAGATATCATTTTATTAATTATTAACCTAATAATCAGGGTACTTTTGATCTCCTAAAAACAACACCGGGTTGTACTATTTCCTCTTATTTCAGGGATAAATAGTTTTTCATACTTTTGCATTTATATCTTTTAAAAAAGAGGAAATGAAAATTACAGTTGTTGGAACAGGATATGTCGGTTTAGTGACGGGGACGTGCTTTGCAGAGACCGGCGTGACGGTGACCTGTGTTGACATCGACAGTGAGAAGATGAACAGGCTGAAGATGGCACAGCCATCCATATACGAGCCAGGACTGGAAACAATGATAAGGCGTAATGCCGAGAAAGGACGACTCTTTTTTACCACAAAGCTTGAAGATGGGCTTGATAATTGTGAAGCTATCTTTATTGCGGTGGGAACGCCTCCGCTGGAAGACGGAAGTGCAGATCTCTCAAGTGTCATAGAAGTAGCCCATGAGATTGGAAAAAAATTAAAGGAATATGTTGTTATTGTTACAAAAAGCACGGTTCCGGTAGGCACATCCGAGGTAATACGCCATATAATACAGGAAGAGATTGACCTCAGACATGAGGAGATATATTTTGATGTGGCTTCAAACCCTGAGTTTCTTAAAGAAGGTGATGCAATTGATGACTTTCTCAGGCCGGAACGTATTGTTATAGGCACCGATTCTGACGATGCCGAAGATATTATGCGCAGGCTGTACAAACCATTCATTCTTAACCAGCACCCTATCCTTTTCATGGATATTGCATCTGCTGAGCTGACTAAATATGCAGCAAATGCAATGCTTGCAACAAGGATCAGCTTTATTAACGAGATAGCAAACCTCTGCGACATTCTGGGAGCTGATATTAACCTTGTCAGAAAAGGCATAGGCAGCGACTCACGCATCGGTAACAAGTTCCTTTATCCCGGGATTGGTTATGGAGGATCCTGTTTCCCAAAAGACACAAAGGCACTGATCCGCACTGCTGAACAAAAAGGATATACTCCGAATGTGATTAAAGCTGTGGAATATACCAATGAGCTACAGAAAGCAATCCTGTTTAAAAAGATAAAAGAGCATTTTAATAATATCAGTGGCATGACTTTTTCTGTCTGGGGTCTGTCATTTAAGCCCCAGACAGACGACACCCGTGAATCACCTGCCATGGTAATTATCAGGCTTATGCTTGAAGCAGGGGCTAAAGTAAGGGCATATGACCCTGCCGGGATGCCTGAGGCAAAAGTAAAACTGGGCGACAGTGTATATTTTGCCACTGACCCATATGATGCTGCCACTGGTGCTGACGCACTGGTGCTGGTAACAGAATGGGCTGAGTTTAGACTTCCTGACTGGGAAGAGATAAGCAAGAGGCTGAAAAGCATGGTGGTTTTTGATGGAAGAAATATATATGACCCTCTCGAATTGAGGAGAATGGGATTTGAATATTATGGCATCGGTCGACGACTTAACTGATGATGCCGTATACTTTATAATTTAACCTGTTATGAAAGGAATTATTCTCGCCGGAGGCGCCGGCACCAGGCTACATCCTATCACAGATGCTATTTCAAAACAGCTCCTGCCGATCTACGATAAGCCCATGATTTATTATCCCCTGTCGGTACTTATGCTGGCCGGTATCAGGGATATACTTATTATTTCAACACCACGCGATCTTCCGGGTTTCAGAGCTTTACTCGGAGATGGTTCCAGAATCGGACTCAGATTCTCATATATTGAACAACCCTCCCCCGACGGTCTTGCTCAGGCTTTTATCCTTGGGGAGGAGTTTATCGGAAAGGATAATGTATGTATGGTCCTTGGTGATAATATCTTTTACGGCGATGGCCTGAGTCAGATATTGTTGGAAGCATCCGCAATTGATACCGGTGCAATAGTCTTCGGATATGCTGTGAACGACCCTGAACGATATGGTGTTGTAGGTTTCAATGAGAAAGGGATAGTTACAAGTATTGAAGAGAAGCCATCTCAGCCTAAATCAAAATATGCCGTCACAGGTCTCTATTTTTATGACAATAGCGTGGTAAAAAAGGCAAAGGGTCTGAAGCCCTCACCCAGGGGAGAACTTGAAATAACTGATCTCAACAGGCTTTATCTTAACGAGAGTCAGCTTAATGTAAAACTGCTTGGCAGAGGCATGGCATGGCTCGATACCGGAACATACGAAAGCCTGCTGCAAGCCTCCAACTTTATTGCCACACTTGAACAAAGACAGGGACTGAAGGCCTCATGTATTGAGGAGATAGCTTATAAACGCGGTTTTATAACCAGAGAACAGCTTCTTTCCCTGGCCGCCCCTGTCTCTAAAAGCCAGTATGGTCAGTACCTGATAAAAATTGCTAACGAGGAATAAGCTATGGGAGTTATCAAACTGACAGAGACGGGTCTTCCGGGTCTGGTCATCGTAGAACCCAGGGTTTTCAGCGACGACAGAGGCTATTTCTTTGAGAGTTATAATAGCAATGACTTTATAAACGCAGGTCTCAATTTCTGTCCTGTGCAGGATAATGAATCCTGCTCCTCATACGGTGTTATCAGAGGATTACATTTTCAAAACACGCCTCATGCACAGTCAAAACTGGTCAGGGTAATAGAAGGTGAAATTTATGATGTTGCACTTGACCTGAGGAAAGGATCCCCTACATATGGGAAATGGCATGGTGTTAGACTTAACTCTGCAAATAAACTGCAGTTTTACATACCCAAAGGATTTGCACACGGCTTTTCCGTGCTGAGTGAAAAAGCAATCGTGATTTACAAATGTGATGATTATTATTCGCCAGGTGATGAAGGCGGATTAAATGCCTTTGATCCTGCCCTGGGTATTGACTGGAATATTGAAAAGGGGAAGGAGTTGCTAAGTCCAAAAGACATGAAAAATCCTCTCTTTGCTGATTTGAAAAATAACTTTACCTATTAAGATGTCAACAATACTTATTACAGGTGCATCCGGACAATTGGGAAGTGAACTCAGGGACCTCTCTTCGAGGTTCAGCGGCTACACTTTTATCTTTACCGATGTGGAAGATCTGGACATCACCGATGCAAATCAGTCAGCCTCTTTTATAAGCTGCGCATCTCCTGACTGGATAATAAACTGCGCAGCATTTACCGCCGTTGACAAAGCAGAAAGCGAGGCAGAGTCAGCATCCAGAATAAATGCTACAGGAGTCAGAAACATAGTAAATGCAATTGCAGGAACGGAGTGCAGACTTATCCATGTCTCAACCGATTATGTTTATGACGGCAAAAAAAACAGTCCGTACCAGGAGGACGACCCGGCCAACCCGATGACTGTCTACGGGAGAACAAAACTGGCAGGCGAAATGGAAGCTCTCAGGCACCCATATACAATGATTATCCGGACATCGTGGTTATATTCATCCTATGGAAATAACTTTGTCAAGACTATTATGAAGAAGGCAGGGTCGTCGGATGATATAAGTGTAGTATTTGATCAGACAGGCACACCCACCTATGCAGCTGACCTGGCATCAGCTATTATGGAGATTGTCAGTGGCACTATCCGTAACAGGCATGTCTTTTCACCCGGCATATTCAACTATGCAAATGAAGGAGTGTGCAGCTGGTTTGATTTCGCCACTGAAATAGTTAAGGCTGTGGGATCAACAAGCAATGTCAGGCCGTTGCTCACCGCAGAATGGCCATCTCCTGCTGCAAGGCCACAGTACAGTGTGTTTAATAAGAAAAAGATTAAAGAAACTTATAATCTCACCATCCCTTACTGGAGAGATAGTATGTTGAAATGTATATCTAAACTAAGCAAAAGCAATGGTTGACATTAAGGATATCAGGAAGAAAGCCGGGCAATGGCTGGGCGAAGAATTTGACGAAGCAACACGTCAGGAAGTAAAAACAATGCTGGAGAGCGATGAGAAAGCTCTTATTGATGCATTTTATCAGGATCTGGAATTTGGCACCGGAGGTCTGAGAGGAATTATGGGAGCAGGTACAAACCGCATGAACCGCTACACCCTTGGCATGGCCACACAGGGCCTTTCAAACTACCTGCTGAAGCAGGCTGCCGACAAAAAAAATATTAAAGTGGCAATTGCATACGACTGCCGTAACAATAGCAGCGAATTTGCAAAGACAGCTGCAGATATATTCACCGCAAACGGATTCAGGGTTTATCTCTTTGAATCACTCAGGCCGACGCCGGAGCTTTCATACTCCATACGGCTTTACAATTGCGATGCCGGAGTAATCATCACTGCATCACATAATCCAAAGGAGTACAATGGCTACAAGGTATCATGGAACGATGGCGGTCAGGTTGTTGCCCCACACGATACTGCAATAATTGATGAGGTCAGAAAAATCACATCGGTGAAGATGATCAAAAGAGGAGGCGATGCTTCAAAGATCACAATCCTTGGTGATGAGACCGACAGTAAATACCTGGCAGAGGTAAAAGCGCTTTCTATCAATCCGGATATAATAAAGAGAAACAGCAATATTGGTATCGTTTATACTCCGCTCCATGGAACGGGTTATAAATTAGTGCCGGAAGCACTTAAGATGTTCGGTTTTACCAACGTTAACACAGTCAGTGAGCAGTGTGTGACGGATGGTAACTTCCCGACACTTAAATCACCTAACCCGGAGGAGCCTTCAGCTCTTGCCATGGCTATAGACCTGGCAAAGAAGAAAGGTGCTGAGATTGTAATGGCTACCGACCCCGATGCCGACAGGATTGGCATTGCAGTCAGAAAACCATCCGGTGAGTATGTCCTGCTCAACGGAAACCAGACAGGAGCTATCCTGACATGGTATATCCTGACACAGAAGAAGCAGCTTAAGATGCTTAAAGGCAATGAATATATAATCAATACCATCGTGACATCTGATCTGTTTGATGCAATTGCCGCAAAGCAGGGTGTTGAGTGTTTTAAGGTACTGACCGGCTTCAAGTTCTTTGCCGCACGCATCAGGGAGCTTGAAGGGAAGAAAAAGTATATTGGTGGTGGCGAAGAGAGCTTTGGCTATCTGCCGGGTGATTATGTACGTGATAAAGACGGCATCTCATCAGCATGTCTCTTTGCTGAAACGACTGCATGGGCGCGCGATCATGGCAAAACTGTCTGGGATCTGCTGCTTGATATATATGCTGAATACGGTCTCTATAAAGAACGGCTCATCAATGTTGTAAGAAAAGGCCCGGAAGGCGCTGCCCAGATTAAAAAGATGATGGAAGATTACCGTAATGCTCCCCAAACGGAGATAGCGGGCAGTAAGGTTGTAAAGATCTTTGACTGGCAGGAACTGACCTCTACAGATATGACAACCGGTAAAAAAAGCCCTCTTGAACCACAAAAGTCAAATGTGCTTCAGTTCTTCCTTGCCGATGGCTCAAAGATCTCTGTGAGACCATCAGGAACAGAGCCGAAGATCAAGTTTTACTTCAGTGTAAATATTAAGATTGAGTCTGTCAGTGAGTTTGATGAGAAAGAAAAAATGCTTGAGACCCGCATTGACAATATAATCAGGGATATGAATCTGGCATAAACGATGAAAACCTTCAGAAAAGAGCTCTGGTTTGAGACCTCAAAACGCAGGGAATATTTAAACATAACCCGCGAGGTGGAGGTATGCCTTGCTGAGAGCGGCATCAGGGAAGGGCTGTGCCTTGTGAACGCGATGCATATAACCGCATCAGTATTCATAAATGATGACGAGGGCGGTCTGCACTCAGACTTCGAGACATGGCTTGAGAAACTTGCCCCGGAAAAGCCTCATTCACAATACAGGCATAACGGGTTCGAGGATAACGCCGATGCACATATGAAGCGTCAGCTTATGGGCCGTGAAGTGGTTGTTGCCGTGACAAATGGCCATCTCGACTTTGGCCCATGGGAACAGATTTTCTATGGTGAATATGATGGGATGCGGCGCAAAAGAGTACTGGTGAAAATCATCGGCGAATAATATTTCTCTTTAAACAGATAATAAGAAAAGCAAAAACCACGCATGGAGCGTGGTTTTTGCTTTATTTCCATCTATTTCACGGATAGGTATCTGATTGAAAAAAAATAATATCTTTACACCTGTTGTTAAAGGGGAATTTTTAAAATAAACTGGCTATTTCTTTGAATTGGTTTGATATTCAGTTGTAATTGCCAAAAATTCAGTGAATGAAGAATTTTCTACCCCTTTTAACGTCAATCATCATTCTGGCCGGGTGTACATCATCGGGCAACACGGAACCCGCCAGACATCTTAAAAACGTCTCAATTGAATATCTTGATTTTGCTAATGACTTCAGGTATCCCGGAGCACAACTGGGCTATACCGCGGCTGAACCATATGCAACAGTCTGCTCTTATTCATATACAAAAGAACTGGTAAATAAGGTTAGCGGAGGATTTAAACTCGGAACAGGAGGCTCAAGCGTTAACACATTTGTATATTCTGCTGATGTGACTGACACTCTTATTTACAGCGGAACAACAGTAAATGTCTTTACCAGACCAGAATACAGCTATTTTTCAGGTGATCAACCGTCGAACCCAAATATCTATAAGCTGAACGAAGATGGCAGGATACTGCAGTTTACCAGACGTGACGGCTACCAGGTTAATTATACATATAACGGAGATCTGATCATTGAAAAAAACCTATCAGGAGATACTTTAAGAGTTTTCCACATGGAAAACCATAATCTTGTCAGGATAACTAAAAACTATAAAGATAACAACGGCGTAACTGTCTCTGTCCTTGAAACTCTCTTCGAGGACTTTGACGAAAATCCCAATCCATTAAAAGACAAATATTTCCTTGTTGGTGCATTCTACAGGTCCTTTTCTAAAAACAACTTTTCCGGGATTACCCAGAATTACTATGTAAAGCTGACTAACGGTACTCTTAAATTGCTGAGTACTTCATCGTCCTCTGTTCCTATCAGCTACGACCAGAGTGGTTATCCCGAATTTGGTGAATACGACCAATAACCATATTTGATGATAATGAATGTTCATTTTCATCACCTGTATAATCAACATTATTTCAAATTCATTGTTATTTAATTAACGGAGCGTTTTATTGTAGTCTAACTTTATCCTCAGGAGCACAATGGTCTGGAATTTAAACTTCGATAACCTTCCCAAACTCCTTAATGTTTATTCTGACGAGGATTATGTGCAGCAGCAAAGAGTCAAATTTATCTATTATTTATGTCTCACACTTTTAGCCATTGTAACTACCCTCATTATCTACAGGTTACTTTCTCATCCTCTCAATATCAGTTATGACCCGTCACATCTGAGAGTGCTTTTGCCTTTGACATTTTTGTTGTTGTCCGTTCTGGTCAGCCTGTTATTACTGATAAAAGGCTATTATGACACAGCAGCCAACATTTTGCCATCGGTTATGGTTGTTGTTATATGGGTAATCATATTTTTAGAGAGGCAATCTCTGTTAATAAGGTTCGATACAATTGTCTACATTTTTGCTGCACTTACCATTGTTCCGCTTTTGGTCAGAAGAAACACATTTGTGATTTTCCTCTATCCGGTAATCAATATTACAATACTTGTACTTTTCATTTTACTGTTTAAAGATAAAATAGGGATAACAAAGCCTGAAATCCGGGATTACATTATTGATGTTTCAATATCGCTTGCATTTGTCGGTTTCCTTGGTTATAATATCTACAGCATAAATACCAAGGCGCTTCAAAATGCAGCGGCTTTCAATAAAAAGAAAGACGAAGCAGAGTCGGCGTTGTCGCGTAGTGAAAAGAGATACAGGGAGATGGCTCTCCTTCTTCCACAAACAATATACGAGGCAAACAGTGAAGGATTTCTTACCTATATGAATAAAGCAGGGATAGATATGTTTGGCTATTCAGAGGAGGATCTGCGCAGGGGTGTTAATGTTATTAATGTAATTGTAAATGAAGACAGGGATCGGTTATATATAAATTTTCTTGGCGTGGTTGGCGGAACCTCCACACATGGTAATAAGTATATGGCTCTGAGAAAAGATGGCCTCCGCTTTCCTGTGGAGATATTTTCTGTTCCCATTATTGAAAATGATAAGCATGTGGGAGCAAGAGGCGTCATTTACGATATTTCTGAAAGAGTAAAAGCAGAAACGGAGTTAATGAAAAGCCACGAGCTCTTCAGAGTGCTTGTCGAGGCTAACCCATTCTCCATAAATCTCTCAGACACTGACGGAAGAATCGTTATTATCAACAATGCCTTCCTGGAGTACTCCGGATTTACCAGGGAAGAAGTAATAGGTAAAACGTTTGAAGAGCTTGAAATAAAGATAGATAATGAAGAAGACGCTAGGAAAGAGCTCAGGGAGAAAGGATTCATAAATAATTTTGAAACAACCATATATTATAAAAACGGTAACAAAAGGGATATCATTCTTCACTCTGCGGTTATTAATGTCAACAATGAGAAGGCAGTTCTCTCCTCTACCATCGATATCACAGAACGTAAAATCCTCGAAAATAAGCTGAAGGAAAATGAAGAGTTGTTCAGGACAATGACTGAGATGGTCCCATACTCAATACATATATTGGATAAGGACTTTAAGCACGTGGCAGCAAATGAAGCCTTTCTGAAAAGGTTTCATTTTACAATGGATGATATCAGAGGTAAATCGTTTAAAGATCTAGGTTTCATTGAAGAAGAGGAAGCCGCCTATAACATCGCCATGGAATTAAGATCCAAAGGGATGATTTCCAACCTGGAGACGGGTCATACCTCCCCTGAAGGGAAGAAGATTTATAGCTTAATCTCCATGAAACCGCTCATTCTGGAAAAAGAACCTCATTATATAGTAACTGCTGTCGATATCTCTGATCGTAAAGCCCTTGAGGACAAGCTGCTTGATTATAATCAACACCTTGAGGACCTGGTAAAAGAACGGACCGAAGAATTGGCTGCTGCAAACTCTGATCTGAAAGAGACAAACGAGGAGTTAAAGAGCCAGAGAGAGCAGCTTGAAGTTACTTATAAAAAGCTTGAAGAAGCTCAAAGTCAGTTGATTGAAACAGAAAAGATGGCATCACTGGGTATTCTCACAGCCGGAGTGGCCCACGAAATAAATAATCCGCTGAACTATATCTTCAATGGAACCATTGCCATTGAATCCTTAATAAAAGAAAAATATCCAGATCAGATGGAAGAGCTTAAGCCTCTTTTTGATGCGATAGGCCTGGGTATAGACAGGGCTTCCGGTATCATAAAAAGCCTGAACATCTACAGCCGGCAGGAAGAAAAGACGTCCAATAGATGTAATGTTCAAGAAATAATTGACAATTGTCTTGCAATGCTCTATAATCAATATTCAGGGAGAATTGAAATAGTTAAACACTATATGGATGACATCCCGCTAATACAGGGTAGAGAAGGCAAGCTTCACCAGGCATTTTTAAATATTCTCACCAATGCAATTCAGTCAATTGAAAAGGAAGGCAGGATAATCATAACTACTGGCTTTGCCAATAATATATTATCGGAAAAAATATCGGATACCGGGGTTGGGATATCAGCCGCCAATATGAAATACATTTTTGATCCTTTCTTTACTACAAAAGATCCGGGAAAAGGAACCGGGCTGGGGCTTTCAGTAACACAAAAAATTATCCAGGAACACGGGGGAACGATAATTTGTAAATCAAAAATTGCTGAAGGTTCGGAATTTATTATTAACTTACTGCTAAATCAATGAATTATGACTCCTGGAATAGCCATACTATATGTAGATGATGAACCAATTAATCTCATGCTCTTTGAGCAACTATTCAAGAGAAAACATTCGGTTCTTACTGCTGATTCAGGTTTTAGCGGACTTGAAGTTTTAAAAAACAACCCCGAGGTGGATGTCATCATCAGTGATATGAAAATGCCCGGGATGAATGGCATTGAATTCATAAGGCAGGCAAAAATATTTTTCCCTAAAAAGTTGTTTTACATCCTTACAGGTTATGAAATAACTCCTGAAATACAACAGGCTCTTGAAACAGGGTTGATTTCAAAATATTTCCAGAAACCTTTCAATATGTCTGAGATTGAATTGTCCATTTCAAAAGAGCTGGGACTGTAACAATGAGTTCCGGGTTCTGTGTTCCTCGTTTCCCGTTTCCCGTTTCTCGATAGCAAATGAACACATTTAGCATTAATTTTCTTTTGACTTTTGACTTTTGACTTTTAACTTATCTCTCCGAACCATCTGTCAGGAAAATTCACCAGATAGACTTTATCTGTTGAGCGCGTGAGGGCTGTATAAAACCATCTGAGATAGTCTATTGTTGGCTCCTGCCTGTTGAACATGCCCTGGTCAATAAAGACCCTCTCCCACTGTCCGCCCTGCGACTTGTGACATGTTACCGCATATGCAAACTTTATCTGGAGTGCATTATAGTATGGATCGTCGCGTGCAACTTCAAATTGTTTGCGTTTTGTTTTTGCCTCCGGATGATCGGCAATTATTGAAAAATATAGTTCTTTATTCTTTTCAGAAGGGAGAGATGGTGTGTCGGCATGAAGTGTATCAAGGATTACTTTAGCTTCAAGTTCAAGGTCGTAGTCTCTGAAAAACAAGGTCATCTCTGCAAAGTGAAGCCCGTAAATTTCTTCATATCTTCTTATACGTCTCACCTCTGCAATGTCGCCATTGGCAATAAAATTATTTTTCTCTTCGTCTTTCAGCCAGAAGTAGTTGTTTTTGACAACCATTATAACATCCCCTGCACTTATCTCCTCTTCCCGTGTAAAAATGCGGTTTCTGATGCCCTGGTTGTACTTGTTTGCAAGGTTATTTGAGTTCACCACAACAATAGCGCCTTCAGTGCCACATCTGGAATAGGATTCGTTAAGGGTATCAATCAGGTCCGCGCCGGACAGTCTGATGATGTCCTTAAAGTGTTCAACATCGATAGAGGGGACAGAGAGATCACCAAAGGTAATCTGTTCCCTTACGGCAGTTGCATTCATAAGTACCCCGGAGTCATGGCTCTGACGTATCACCTGTCGCAGCTCGCATGCTGTTATGCCAAAGCCGGTAGATCTCAGTACATCCTCATCGAGGGCAGGGCTTAGTACTGATCCAACCGGTGGAAGCTGTGCAACATCACCGGCTATAATAAGCTTGCAGTCTGTTCCGGTATATACATACTCGACAAGGTCATCCAGCAGGTTACCGGAGCCAAACAAAGATCCATCGGTTGAATCACCGGATATCATTGACGACTCGTCAATGATGAAGAATGTTTCTTTATGGAGGTTTCGGTCAAGAACAAACTTGCCTATCCCGTCGCTTGCCGACTTCTGCCTGTAAATTTTCTTATGTATTGTAAATGCGTCTTTGCCGGAATAAGACCTGAGTACTTTGGCAGCCCGTCCTGTTGGTGCCATAAGCACTGACTTCAGCCTCAGGGCGTCAAGGGTATGGACCAGAGAGGCAATGATGCTTGTTTTCCCGGTTCCTGCGTAACCAGTGAGAAGAAAGATAACATCGTTTGTGTTACCCGAGATGTACTCCGAAAGCAGCTTAAGGCAAGCCATCTGGTCGTCAGTAGGCTTATAGCCCAGGTTTTTCTCAAGCAAGGTCTGAATATTCTCTGCTCTCATCATTTACAGGTATGACACCGTGAATACTTATATTTTTATAAATTTGTACAAACTTACTCAAACAACCAGCTTAAGATATAATTTAACCGGGAATTTATTCAACACCAGATGTGAACAAGCCGGTGGAAAATTTGCCGGCAACAAAAGATAACAATGATCCGAACCCTCAGACAGCCTTTTGAACTCTTTGATGAGACTCTCGATATAAATGCTACCGAGAACTATGACCTCGCCATTGAATTATCAGCCGATGGTCTGGCATATTCGGTTCTTGATCTGCTGCGTGGCAAATATGTTATGCTGAGGCACTATCAGGCATCAAACAAGGGAGAGGAAGGTACCTTCTCCCTGGCAGACGCTTTGTGGTATGATGATTTTCTTAAGCGCCGCTACCGCAAGGTTATTGCCATAACCCCTGTGCCAAACAGCACCATGGTTCCAGGTTCGTTGTACGATAACTCAGTCAAAGAGATATACTACCGGTTTAACCGCATGTCTGATGGCAACGAGGTCATCCTGAGTAACTCCATCCAGACCCCTGCAGCAAATGTTGTCTTTGCACCTGATAAAGAGATATGCGATCTTATCTCATCAAAATGGAAGGAGGTATCACCGTGGCATCACACCAAACCTCTTTTGCAGCATGCCTTCACGGTAGACCGGTCATCGGAAGACGGTTACATTCATCTTCATATAGAAAGTGGTTTTATAACCATTGTTATTCTTTCAAATCACAATCTTGTCTTCTGTAATAACTTCCAGTGTTCCACTCCTTCCGACATATGTTACTTTCTCTTTAACATCCTTGACAAGAGAGGTGTTAAAAAGATAGACTCGCTTTGGCTCAGTGGTATCATTCAGCCATATGGGGAGTTACATCTCAGTCTGCTTGAGTTTACCCATGCTGTTCATTTTGCCTCACCGCGTGTTAAGCAGGGTTTCAGCTATGTCTTCAATGATGTGCATCTGCACCGTTATCTTAACCTGTTCACTGCTGCCTCGTGCGAATAATCGGCGGAACACTCAAGGGCAGGCTGATAGAGCCTCCGACACATCTGAGGGCGCGTCCTACCACGGATTATGCCCGCGAGAGTCTGTTTAACATTCTGAATAACAGGTATGACTTTGATGGTCTGACGGTGCTTGATCTTTTCTCCGGCACCGGGGCGGTTAGTTATGAGTTTGCATCACGGGGTGCAGGGGATATTGATCTTGTTGAGATTGATCCCAGGCACTGTTCCTTTATCTCAGGCATGACAAGGAAGCTAGGGCTAGACAACATAAAAGTTCATCGGATAAGTGTCACCACCTGGCTTGAGGTATGCAGGAAGCAATATGACATTATCTTTGCCGATCCTCCGTATGATCTTAAGTGGTTAGGTGATTTGCCATCTATGGTAATGAATTCGCAGGCGGTGAAAGAAGGCACTGTGTTTATTCTTGAGCATCCCAAAAGGATCGATTTTTCTGATAATGAGTGGTTCATGGAGCACAGGTATTATGGTAATGTTAACTTCTCATTCTTCCAAGAGAAGGGCGTTTGAAAATATTTCGATATTTTTTCAAAAAATATTTTGAGGTAATGATTTTTCCACTATTTTTGCATCACTTTTTGGTGCGGTAGTTCAGTTGG
>Ga0116171_10003923_pt1 | contig 13603 bp, 13 predicted proteins | sample AD_JPNHW2_MetaG_FD_89798 | JGI IMG/M metagenome (GOLD analysis project Ga0116171, IMG submission 89798) | Active sludge microbial communities of municipal wastewater-treating anaerobic digesters from Japan - AD_JPNHW2_MetaG | ecosystem: Engineered > Bioreactor > Anaerobic > Digestate | place...
CGGATTACATCCATGCAAACAGTAAAAGATCGGAAAAAAGGTTTGTTAAAGTGAGCCTGTCTTCACTGCCAGGCACTCTGTTTGAATCGGAGCTGTTCGGGCATGAAAAGGGGGCATATACAGGTGCAGACCGCTCGCGGCAGGGGTTTTTTGAGGCAGCACATCAGGCAACTATTTACCTTGATGATATTGATGATTTTCCGTTTTACCTCCAGCCAAAACTATTAAGAGTGATTGAAAACAAGGAACTGGTTCGCATCGGAAATAATGAACCTATACCGATTGATGCAAGAATCATATCGTCATCGAAAACAGAATTAAAAGATCTGGTTGAAAAGAAAAGCTTCCGCGCCGATTTATTTTACCGGCTGAGCGTTTTCAGAGTTTTCATCCCGCCGCTAAGGGACCGGAAAGACGACATCCCGCTGTTGCTCGAACACTTCATTGCCCACCACAGAACATCGGACAGACATAATATTAATTTTAAAATTCTGAACCTCACTCCTCTGTACGATTACAATTGGGTTGGTAATGTACGCGAACTCAGAAATTTTGCAGAGAAGCTGCTGCTGTACCCCGAACCGGAGATATACGACAACTTCGAAAATATTTTTAAAAATTTCGCTTCGGATAAAAACGGAATCATTACCAAGCAGGAAGATATTGTTCCGATTGATTTCAAAAGTCAGAATTTCGATGAACTCATTTCACAATACGAAAAGAAACTTATCTCTAACGCGCTTAAAAAAAGTTACGGAAATGTAAGTCTGGCTTCAAGACTTCTGAAGATTAAACCGTCAACTTTAAGAGATAAAATTAAAAAGCTGAAAATAGATTCACTCGAATTTAAGGTTTAACGGAATTCTGTGCAATAAATGCGGATAACAGATGTGCATCACGGATATCCGATTTTGTGTGTGTTGAGAAATGAATGTTTGACAGATATAATTTGGCACAATATTTGAATTTGTTTTATAAAGCCAAATTCAAATGGAATATAAAATTATAATTAATAACAAAAATTTAAACGGGAAAGTGATAGGTATCTCCGAAGATAAAGACAAATGTAACCTGAAAATCCTTCTGGAAAATATTGATATTGAAATGCCTGTAAATGACAATAAACTTTCTTTGGGAAATGACATCATACTCATAGCAAATATCGTATTCAGTCATGTAAAGATTAAATATTAACAGATTATATTAATGGAATATTATGTTCAATCAAATAAATTTATATATAAAAAATTTAATAAAGGGGTCAGTGCTGTCCAGATTAAATCGAGAGCTTTATTAAAAACGCGAATAGGTTGTGATTTTGAAGTTTTTTTTGAAAAATTTCAAAACAAAAAATATATTAAGTATTTTGTAGAGCCAGAGCATGCTCTGGCTCACATTCCTGAAACAAATTTCTCCACAAGGATTAACTAAACGTTCAACCCCTTACGGGGTATAATGTCAATATACATTCAAGTGCTACAAACATTTCACCGCTACGCGGTGAGGAAATAAATTGCTACCATGTGGTGAGGGAAAAAATTACTACAATGGTGAAGAAAAAAATTACAACTATATAGTGAAGAAAATATTTACGCCGACGGGGTGAGAGAAAAATTGCGACACGGGGTGAAGAAAAAAATTACAATTACGGAGTGAAGAAAAAAATTACAAGTGATTAATACTTTATTTTATTCAAGAGTATAAAAAAAAGGATGAACCTTCAGGGTTCATCCTTTTTTGTTTTATATTAATATTCTGATTACTTCCTGTAAGGGCAGTTGCCGCGGTTATATCCGTTGCCGTTGCCATTACCGTTGTTATTGCCTTTGCCGCGGGGACTCCATTTCGGAACGCCGTTGTCATCTGCAAGTGTGATTGTAGTGCCGCCCTGCTGAATCGTGAAAGGATAGATTTGAAGGTTGTTGTTTTGTGTTTTTACGTTTCCTTTGATTGTTACTTCACCTGTATTCAGAGTGTAGCCGTTATCTTTCCAGTACCATACCGGTCCGAGATGAATTCTGTAAACTGTTCCGTCAGAAGTTTTCATCATCACTGTCGGGCGGGCATTGTCCGTCACCGTGCCGGAAATTGTCTGCACGTTGTCATTACCCCACCTGTTTGTTGCATTCTGTGCGAATGACATTGATGCCGCCATTAAAAAGAGCACCGCTATTATTAGATTTTTCATTTTTGATTTTCTCCTTTAGTTTGTTTTAATTATTAATGCAAAAAGTGTGCCAATAAATAATTTTAAAATAGAAGTTTATGTGGTTTTACGCAATTAATTTTTCGTCAGTTTTGTCATTAATTCGTCAGTTTTGTCATTTAAATATCCTTCAATCCCCATTTTTCAATCCTGTAACGGAGATTCCGCTCTGAAATACCGAGCAGTTTCGATGCCTTGAGACGGTTTCCGCCCGTGGATTTTAGCGCATCAAGCACAAGGGATTTTTCAAGCGCTTCAACCTTTTCGGGAAGTGTACCTGCAGAATCTATATTTCCGTAAGCCGTATCGGCAGTCAGCGTGCGCACGTTGGAAGGCAGTTCCGATGAAGTCACAATTTCATTTCTTGACAGCACGATTGCCCTGTGTACGATATTTTCAAGTTCCCTGATGTTTCCGGGATAATCATATTTTAAAAGCATATCCATTGCTTCTTTTGAAAATTCAATCTTCCGCTTATTTATTCCGCCGGTATATTTTGCAATAAAATAATCCACCAGCGGCGGAATGTCCTGCTTCCTTTCCCTTAGCGGCGGAATATTTATGGTTACAACATTTAGTCTGTAATATAAATCTTCCCTGAATTTATTTTCGGCGATAAGTTCATTCAGGTTTTGATTTGTTGCCGCGATTATCCTGACATCAACATTTATTGTCTGCGTTCCGCCGACCCTTTCAAAACATTCTTCCTGCAGAACTCTCAGCAGTTTAACCTGCGTAGCGGGCGGAATATCTCCGATTTCATCCAGAAAAAGCGTACCGCCGTCGGCAATTTCAAATCTGCCGGTCTTCAGTTTCTCCGCACCGGTAAATGCTCCCTTCTCGTGTCCGAACAGTTCGCTCTCAAGCAGATTTTCATTCAGAGCTGCGCAATTGACTGCAACGAAAGGTTTATCTTTTCTCGGACTTGAAAAATGAATTGCCTTTGCGAGAACTTCCTTTCCCGTTCCGCTCTCGCCGCACAGCAGCACAGCTGCCTTGCTGGGAGCCACTCTCCCTGCAATGTTGACGGCATTTTCCATTGAAGGTGAATCCGAAATCAATCCGTCAAAATTATATTTTTCGATGAGCTGCTCCTTCAGGAGTTTATTTTCCGAAATCAGATGCTGCCTCTCGTAAATTTTTTTTATCATTATTTCGAGTTCATCCAGATCAATCGGCTTTGTCAGATAATCAAACGCGCCCTCCTTCATCGCGTTAACGGCGGTTTCTACCGTTCCGAATGCGGTGATAATAACAAAATATATTTCAGGATTTATTTTCCTTATTCGCTTCATCAGTTCAAGTCCGTTTATATCCGGCATTTTGTAATCGGATATGATTATGTCAATCACATTTCCTGAAACAATCTGAATCGCTTCGTCACCCGATGATGCTTGGGCGGCACTGTATCCCCGGCGGTTCAGATATCCGCTCAGAATTGTCCGCTGTGCCGCTTCATCATCAACCACTAAAATTTTTAATTTCTCCATCGCTAAAATTTTTATATTGGTAATTCAATAAAAAATGTCGTTCCCTTTCCTTCCGCGCTTTCTGCATATACTGTTCCGTTGTGCTGCGAAATAACCTGCTGCACAATGCTGAGTCCGAGTCCCGTTCCTTTTGATTTTGTCGTAAAATACAGGTTGAAAATCTTTCCGAGGTTTTCTTCGGGGATTCCATTTCCTGTATCTGACAATTCAAAAATTGCTTTTTTATTTTTTCTGTAAAATTTCAGTTCAATTTTTCCGCCCGCATCAACCGCATCAATTGCGTTATTGATTACATTCATCAGCGCCTGATTCATCTGCGATGAATCAATTGTCAGTTCGATGTTTTCCGTGCTGCTCATTTCAAATTTAATATTCTTTCCGCTGATATTCGCCTCCGCGATAGTTTTAATCCTGTTTAAAAAATCATCCGAATTGATTTTGACAGGATTGAGTTTCGGCGGGCGCGCATATCTCAGGAATTCACCTATGATATTATTTATGCGTTTTGATTCCGACTGAAGGACGCCGTTCAGATTCGTAAATTCGCCGCTTTCGTACAACTCTTTATACTCTTTTCCCATCCTCTGTGAAATCATATTAATTGAATTCAGCGGATTCCTTACCTCGTGTGCAACTGCGCTTGCGAGTTCTCCCATTGCTATCATTTTTTCATTCTGGCGCGATTTCATATCAAGCTTTTTGAGTTCCGTCACATCGCGGATTACGAGCGTAATAAATTCAGGGGTGCCGGCTGCACTGAGATTCAGAGTCTTGTTTATATTCAGATATATTTTTTCGCCTGCTGCATTCTGAAATATTGTTTCAAGGTTTGAAAATTCATCATTTCCTTTAAAATATTCTGCCTCCTGCGGAAGAGATTCATTTACATTTTTGCCTGAAACTTCAGATGAAGTTTTTCCGAAAAGTTTTTCTGCTGCTTTGTTGAAAATCTTCACGGTTCCTTCAAGGCCTGTCGTTATAATTGCCTGCGGCATATAGTCAAGTATATTACCGGTGAATGTCTGAATTTTTTTATATTCCTTTGATATTAATTTATAATTTTGATTTGAAACAATTATACCTACAACGAAAACCGATATAATCACAAGTACAAGTGAAATAATAATAGTCCTCCGGTACATTCTGCTTTCCGCAGACACAATTTCGTCCATAGACAAACCAATTCTGTAAATTCCGTATTTTTCTCCGTCAACTATGAACGGATGTACCAATTCAAAAACTTTATTCCCCTGATAAGTTATTTCCCTCGTGCGTGTCAGATTTTTTTCAAATGCTTCTTTAATAAATTCATCATTGCCATATCCCTTAAATTCGTCAATTTTTTTATTTGATGCTAAAATTTTATTCTGGTCCTGAAGCACTATATACACAATCCCGCTTTTACTTCCGATATCGTTTATCATTTTTTCAAAACCAGTATTTTTCCTGAACTGCAGATATGCATCTGCATCAAGGTTTACTACAATTGCACCGCCCTGCGCCGGTGCCCTGCTGACAGCCACCGCAAAACGCGAACCTTTTTCGAATCTTGCTTCTTTAAAACCGATTACTAATTCTTGTTTTTCACCGCTGAGCACCTGACCTATAAATTCCTTCGGCGAATATTTCCCTTCGCCTTGCATATGCGCGGATTCGGATATATTGCTGCTATAAATTTTCTCTCCGTTTTTATTAAAAACATTTATCCTGTAAACATTATTTTCTTCTGCTATTTTTTCGAGAAGTGAATTCGAAATCACGCCTGTGCTATCAAGCCTTTTTACGTTTCTTGCAGTACCGAGCAGCTGCTGCGACAGAAGATTTTCCATCTCGCGTTCCGCGGATAGTATATTCGCGCTGCTTTTTGTAATCAGGTCAATAGTTGAATTTGCATGCTCATCCAGCAAGTGACGGATTTCATTTTTATTCTCGTTATATTCAATCACAGCCGACAAAATAAGCAGAGCTGCAAGTATCAGCGATATTGTGATGATATACCCGGGACGGATAAAAGAAAATTTTTTAAGATTGAAGGTTTTGCTTTTCATTTCATTTTCTTTTCAGATTATTTATCCATTTAATATCGGAAAGGTATTTAAATTTATCAGACATAATTACAATTCTTACATTATTTTTATCAAATTCCTCTTTTACTGCCGCACCGAAGTTTGATGAGATTACGGTTTTTACTCCGCGATTTATAAGAAATTTTGCAGCTCTAAGACCTGCTGATTCACTGTATTTTAGTCCGGGATTTTCGGCAAATTCACACGTTCCGCTTTCAGTATCAGCAACAAAAAAGTATTTCGCTTTTCCGAAACATACTTCAATTCCCGTATTCATTTTGCAGTCCGTAACTGCAACGGCGGTGAGGTTTTTATTTTGTTTCGTCATAATTCTCCTATCAGTTTGGAAAAGCACAGCGGACATTTGCCGGGTTCTGTGCCGTTTTTCGGAATATTAAAAAGAGATTCGCAATTACTGCATTTGTACCATAAATCACCAAGCACTGTGCGTCCTTCTTCAACATCGAGTGCTTTCAGTTCAACAAGACTTTCGGCAATTTTCCTCCGCGCTTTTTCGTACGTTCTTGTAAGAGTCGGCCTTGATACGCCTAGGATTTTTGCTGCCTGAGTGTGGTGCATATTTTCATAATCAACAAGTTTGATTGTTTCATATTCATCCGGCAGCAGAATCACTTTGCTTCCGTTTCGCCCGCTTTTAACGTCAGGTTTGAAAACAACTTTTTTATGCGGTGTAATCAGTTTTCTTATTTTTATAGGTCTCGCCATATTAAGCAAAAATTTTTTAATTATAATAATAAATTTTCTACGATACTTTCCGATTTTGTTAGCAGACTCATTTTATTTTCAGATATTCGTTTTTTCATTTGCTTTAAAAATTAATTTATTTATTTTGAGCATATGTTCATAACAAATTAATCAGTCAGGACATTTAATTCAAGTGACAAATACTTTACTAATATAAATTTCTTCGAAATGTATTACAACAATATTCTCGGTCTTATCGGAAACACACCGCTTGTGAAGATAAACAATATCACGAAAGGTATAAAAGCCACAGTGCTTGCAAAGATAGAATTTATGAACCCGGGCGGAAGCGTAAAGGACAGGGTGGGACTTTCATTAATCGAGGACGCGGAAAGAAAAGGAATATTAAAACCGGGCGGCACAATTGTTGAGGCAACAAGCGGCAATACAGGCATCGGGCTTGCGCTTGCCGGCTGCGTTAAGGGTTACAGGGTAATACTCGTCATGACCGATAAAATCGGACAGGAAAAAAGGAATTACCTGAAGGCGCTCGGTGCTGAAGTTGTGATTGTACCGAAGGAAGCAGCACCTGACTCTCCCGATTACTACCGGAATAAAGCAAAATCGCTCTCGGAGGAAATCCCCGGCGGGGTAAATTTGAATCAATATTCAAATCCCGCAAATCCAATGATACATTACAGTACAACAGGTGCGGAAATCTGGAAGGACACAGAAGGGAAAATCACTCATTTCGTATGCGGTGTCGGAACGGCAGGAACTATCACGGGAGTGTCAAAATATTTAAAGGAAAAAAAGCCGTGCATCAAAGTTATCGGGGCAGACCCCGTCGGCTCAAATTTTAAAATGTATAAAGACACGGGAACAATCGGCGATACAACTCTTCATCAAATCGAAGGACTCGGCACGGACATCATTCCGCCGATTACGGATTTCAGCTGCGTTGATGAAATTGTCAGCGTGAAAGACGCAGATTCGATAAATATGTGCAAGAGACTCGCGCTTGAAGAAGGAATTTTCTGCGGCGCATCATCCGGAACTGCCGCATATACCGCAATTGAAACCGCAAAACATCTTGACGAAAACAGTCTGGTTGTTTTTATTGTGTGCGATACGGGAGAGAGATATTTATCTACATATTTTAATGACGAGTTGCTGAAAGAACACAATTTATAAATTATACAAACAAACTAATAAGGAGAACATAAAATGAAAATCGCAGTTCCATCATATTCAGGACAGGTTGACGAGCATTTCGGACATTGCCAGTATTTTACTGTATATACGGTAAACGATAATAAGGAAATAACACACGAAGAAACAGTTCCGTCACCGGCGGGATGCGGATGCAAATCCAACATTGCAGAAATTCTGGCAGGAATGGGAGTATCAGTAATGCTTGCCGGAAATATGGGCGGCGGTGCCGTGAATGTATTGGGAAGTTACGGTATTGATGTAATCAGAGGATGCAGCGGCAATACGAAAGATGTTGCAATCGGATGGGTGAACGGCAATATAATAGACAACGGCGAAGAATGCCATTCACACGAGCGCGGTGAAAATTGTCACAACAATTAATTTCACGTTCATGTAATAAATAACGTCACGAGGCGAAAGCATCGTGACGTTTTATTTGTACGATAAATTTACGTGAAATTATTTTTCAGGCATGCCGTAATACAATGCTCCGCTCTTGCAGGCATTTATACAAACTCCGCATAAGTGACAATCACCGCGAATAGACTTCCCGCCAACTATTGAACTAACAGACGGGCAGGGAGATTTTTTTTCGCAGACACCGCAATTATTGCATTTCTCTTTGTTAAGTCTCACCTTCAAAAACGCAAAATGCTCAAGCACCCAGGTAAGCAAACCCATCGGACATATCATATAACAAAATGGCTTGAATACAATTGCACTTGCAGACAGTATTAACACAAGGAATACAATGAATTCAATCAGGTCAAAAATTGGCATATCAAAATTCCAATGTATCAGGTCGAACAGATTGTAAAAATAATAACTCGATGTTTTAAGAGTTACCGCTACAACTAAAAAAAGTACGAACAATCCAATTCTGATTGAATTTGAAATCCTGAACGGTATCTTGAATTTTTTTATACCCGGAATTTTATAAAGCACTTCCTGAAGACCGCCGACGGGACACGCAGTCGAACAAAATCCTTTACCGCTTATAACCGACATAATTCCTATGACAGTCAGCGTTGCAAGGAACTGCGGCTTTAGTCCGAACAGAAAAGGTTTAGTTACCGCACAAACCGGTGACGGTGTGATAAAAAGATAACCTGCAAACAAAGGCAGAACGCCGAATATCAAAAACGCAGACGATATGATTACTGTTCTTACGTTACCTGAAAATTTGCCTGTCCAAAGCAATATAACTGATATTACTGCAAAGACAAATACTGCAATATATTTTACGGAAAGCAATAAATCAAAAAAACTTTTGCCTTCTTTAAGGTTTCCGTGTTCCTGCGCAAACAGCATCATCGGCAGAACCAAAAGCAGCACCGTGATGAATAATCTTCTTTTCCCTGACATATTTAATGTTTAATAATTATGAAATAATATTACATATATGCAAATACCATACCTTATTTTTTTAATTAATAAGTCAGGTGACAAAATATTTTAAGGGTTTTATTTCGTCAGTTTTGCCTGTAATTCGTCATTACTGACGAATGATGAGCACCGTCATTATTCGTTGCTAATGGCAACTAATATTATTAATTTATGTAAGACAAAAAAATATGATTGTATGAAAACATTTTTTAAAAAATATCTTTATGTAATAATCGGAACTGCTTTGGGGATAGCCGGCGGATTTCTATACTGGAGATTTGCAGGATGCACATCGGGAACCTGTCCTCTGAAATCCAATTGGATTATAATGTCAGTTTACGGCGGGCTCATCGGAGGGCTTCTTGGGAACGTAGTGCAGGATATCGTCAACAAAAAAATAAGGCAGATAAATCAGCAGTGAAACAATATATGAAATATTAAATCAAGGCAAAAATATTAAAATATTCCGCACAGTCAAGGAGCAAACTGAACTTTATTTCATTTTAAATAAAAAATTTATATCTTAATATAATTTCAATAAACAACATATTAAGGAGGGTAAATGCTGCAGCGCCTTTTTCGAAACGGAAGTGTTTTTGCAACATCAATAATATTATTGCTTATTACTTCACTTATAATTTCGTCCTGCGAAACATACAAAGCAGAAATCAAATCTCCCGAATCAGTTGAAGGAATTCCCCAGCCGATAAAGAATATCACAAACATTGTAATGAAAGATGCGTCTTTTTTTGACGTAACAGGCAAGGATATCTATTTCCAAAAACTTTATCATGATACTTCCAATGTATTAATTGTAAAGAATTTTGAGAAGAGGGATAAAACAGGAACATACTACGATAAACTTATCCCTATAGAAAATATTAAAGAAGTTATTTATGAAAATTCGGAATTTTCATCCGGCAGAACACTTCTGTTAGCAGGCGGAATATTTTTAGTGGGACTGATTTTATTAGTAGTGGTTGCTACGATTTCGTTTACGAACCACCCGGTTCATTCCTGTCCATTTATTTATTCTTTCGACGGTGAAAAATACATAATGGATGCAGAGCCGCTCGGAGGTGCTGTGTGCGAGGGGCTTCAGCGGGGTGATGTATCGCGGCTCGAACATATTGCTCCCATAAATGGGAAGTTTAATGTATTGGTAAAAAATGTCAACGAAGAAAAACAGCGGCTGGATGAGATGAAATTTTTCAGCATCAGACACGATGAAGACAGCAAAACGGCACCCGACAACAACGGCGATTTTTATGAATACAAATCAGAGAATGCGCCATCGGTTGTAACAAATGATGAAGGAAACAATATAACTAAATTTTTTGCAGACAAGGATAATGTCAGATGGCAGAATGACCTGCCGTTAAATTCCAAAGATAAAATTCCCGAAGGGAAAGACAGATTAAGTATTAAATTCCCAAAACCAAAAGATGCAAAAAATGCTGCGCTGATTATAAATGGAGGAACTTCTTACATCGGTTCAAATATGATTTATGAATTACTTAAAATTCAGGGAAACAAAGTTGATGATTGGTATAAGAGCATATCTCCGGGCAGTGAGGCACAATCAGAGTTATCTAACGTGATGCATCGTGACGGACTTTATTATATGGATATTTTCGTAAACGGCAAAAATGCGGGCATCATGCGCGGCAACGGACCTATGGCAGATGAAGATATTTTATTCCCGCTGGATTTAAGCAGTGTTCCGGGCGACACTGTGGAAGTTGTCCTGACTCCGTCAAAATATTTCTGGAAGTTCGATAAAATTTCAATTTCCTACGATTTCAAAAAAACTGATGAATCAGATATAATACCGTTGAACATCTCCAATGCAGCGGATTTCTCCGGCAAAAATATGCTTCCCGAACTGTCTGCCGTTGATAAGAATTATTACAATATGGATACAAGACAAGATGCGCTCAATATTTCTATTGATGTGCCGGGAAATTTCAGTAAATCAAAGAATGACATATATGTCAAAACAACCGGCTGGTATGATATCAATTTATCAAAAGATAAATCCCCTGACAGCGGAATGATTTCGAGAATGTTCAATTCACCGGGAGGAATTCTTAAATATGCGATTGAGATTTACAGAAACGAAATAAAAAATCTTTCCGGAATCCTAAATCAGAACTGAAAATTATGAAAACATATTTATATACGGCAATATTTATTCTTCTGTTTTCAGCAGCTGCACACACGCAGCAGGACACATCGTATAAAAATCTCAAAATAAAAGGCACTGAGGTTGAAATCGGAAAATTTTACAGAATAATCCTGACTAACGGTTTATTCTATGATGCAAAGCTGAAAGGAATAACAGGCAAGGAAATTCTTGTGATAAAAGATAACGAAGCAATGGAATATAATATTGCAGAAATCGAAAAGGTTATTCCTCTAAAATTTTTTGACATTCCCGAAAACTCATCGGGTTACAATGTCAGCAAAAGGAATTCCAGTCCGCAGATATATTTTTCATTAGGATACGCGAAGCGTACTGATGATGCAGGAAGAGAAAGTTTCATGCCGTCTGAACCTTATGAAGGATTTAGTGTGCATACAGGAATGATTTTCAAGATAAGCAAATATCTGGGAAATATATATGACCTGTCATTTCTGCACATGAATGGAACAACGAGCGATACATATTTGGGAACACCCGGACAGAACTATTATTACCGCTGGGTTAATAATTATGGTGATGCAAATGATGTTTTGCTGAAAAGCGGACTGGCTCTCGGATATCTCGATAATGACAGCAGGTTTAATGCTTATGCAGCGTTTGGGATAATTCTCGGATGTGAAATAAAAGGAGATGATATATCAAATGAGTACGTATATGAAAATAACAAAAATTATATGTTCAACAGTTATACTAGCGGAGCTGCCGAATTCAGATTCGGTGCATTCTGCTCCTTAAGATTGAGTTACAGGATTACAAAAAACCTTTCTGTATTTATTGAAAGCAGCTTGAACGCCGCGGAAAAGAAAACGGGATTTTATCAAAATCATACAGCCGGTATAGGCTATCAGTTATAATTAAGTTTATATTACAATTTTTTCCGCTTATATTTTTGACAGAATTTGGCTATCTTTAAAAGATAAATTTAAAAATTTTGTAATGAAACCTTTTCTCCTTTTGACTGTGCTCGTAATATTTGCCTCTAATATATTTGCACAGGATTTTTCAAAAATGACCGGAGCACAGATTTGCTCTTATAAAAAGTCAAATATGACAGGAGTTCTCGATAAATCTGTTAACACTCCGCGCCATTCATTCGATGTAATAAATTATAAACTTTATCTGGACATTTATAATTGTTACACGAACAGCAAAGTTTTTACCGCAAACAATGAAATTTATTTCAGGGTTGATTCTACACTCAATTCAATTGTTCTTAATGCGGTTAACTCTTCATTAACAACTGATTCCGTGAGACTGCTGCCAAATAATTCAGTACTCACTTACACTCACTCAAATAATCTGCTTACAATTACCCTTGACAGGACTTATAATCCCGGTGAATATGTAACAATAAAAATATATTACCGTCACTCCACATCATCCGACGGTTACTTCAATACAAACACCACAGGTTATGTGTGGACAGACTGTGAACCGGAAGGCGCACGCTGCTGGTTCCCCTGCTGGGACAGACCTTCTGACAAAGCAACAGTTGACATCACAACAAGAGTGCCTACCAATGTTAAACTCGGTTCAAACGGCAGGCTTGCAGATTCAACCGTTTCGGGCGGTGCACTTTATTACCACTGGATAAGCCGCGACCCGGTTTCCACATATCTGGTTGTACTCACGTCACAGACAAATTACGGTCTTGATATCATGTACTGGCACAAACTTTCGAATCCATTGGACAGTGTGCCTTATAGATTTTATTACGGTTCGGGTACGAACATTTCCGCAACAAAAAATGCTATTATGGATATGACAAATTATTTTTCTCAGACATTCGGTGAAATGCCTTTTGAGAAAAACGGATTTGCATCAGTACCCGGATTCAACGGCGGTATGGAGAACCAGACACTGACAACAATCTACCCGTCAGGATGGAATCAGATTACCGATATGATTTCTCACGAATACTCACATCAATGGTTCGGCGATATGATTACCTGCGGCACGTGGGCAGACATCTGGCTCAACGAAGGATTTGCAACATACTGCGAAGCTCTTTACACCGAGCACATCAGCGGTTATGCTGCATATAAAAGCCGCCTGATAAATTCGAATGCGGCAGAATATCTTTCACAAAACCCCGGATGGGCAATGTGGAATGCGTCCTGGGCGATTACAACTCCAAACGTGAATACTCTGTTCAATACAGCAATTACTTATGACAAGGGTGCATGCGTACTCCATATGCTTAGATATACAATCGGTGATTCACTTTTCTTTGCAGCACTTAAAGCATACGCAACCGATACGGTTAATTTCAAACTGAAAAATGCAGTTACGGATGATTTCGCGGCAAAGTTCAGTTCAGTTGCGGGAC
>Ga0116171_10003924_pt1 | contig 13599 bp, 10 predicted proteins | sample AD_JPNHW2_MetaG_FD_89798 | JGI IMG/M metagenome (GOLD analysis project Ga0116171, IMG submission 89798) | Active sludge microbial communities of municipal wastewater-treating anaerobic digesters from Japan - AD_JPNHW2_MetaG | ecosystem: Engineered > Bioreactor > Anaerobic > Digestate | place...
AATACAACATTTTACGCACTTTTATCTTTTTTTTAAACTCTCTGATTTTCTTTGTTCATTTTCCTGGCCGTGCCAGACAGGCTTTTTGCTTGTCCAAAAAGGGAACAAATATGGTTCGGTGCTCTGTACCTTTTGTTTTGTAATTCATCCTTTGCCACAAATGGTTCGGTGCTCTGTACCTTTTGTTTTGTAATTCATCCTTTGCCACAAATGGTTCGGTGCTCTGCACCTTTTGTTTTTTAATTCATTCCTTTGCTACAAATGGTTCGGTGCTACGCACCTTGAAGACCAAATGCGAACTGTGAAGTCAGAAATGTGATATTCCTCTCCTTACATTTCGCATTTTACATTTCGCATTTGGTTCTATAAAAAGTATGTGTTGATCGAAATAAGTATTATTTTTAACATCTATTAAAAAACAATATCCTGTTATTTTTGTCATCAAAACAAGGTTCTGAGTCAAATTTTCTTTTCACATACATTTGTTATTCAACATGTTAATATCAAAACCCTTCAACATGAAAACAAGTATCCGGCTTTCTTTTCTGATGGTTCTGCTCATCACGATCACCCACGTAAATGCGCAGGAAATGGATGTCTTCCCCGACACCCTCCGGTTCTTTTTACCGGAAAATTACAATTCCATAGGAACATTCTATATTCACAATCCCTCCTCTGACACGCTCCACATTCAGTATATCCAGCAAACAGGAGCGCCTGATCCGTCTTTACTTCCCTGGTACATCACTCCTCAAATACCATCCTTCCCGGTCAGCATTGCTCCCGGTGACACCCTGAGTTGGGATGTACAATTTGTGGTTACGGATGCCTTCGGAAACGAGTCGATCGTGTACGACACGCTCAACATCTATACACTCACCGACACCGCCGGGGTCATCATCGCAGCCGATTCCATCGCCATCACCATCGGAATGAAAGAAGAAGCTCTTTCTTCTTTCGTGATCTCACCGAATCCTTTCAGGGGAGAGGTCTCCATCAGGTTTGATTCCCGCACAAGCAGGGAGGCCGTGATCAACCTTTACGACCAGATGATGCGCCCGGTAAGAGGACTTTTTGCCGGTATGCTGAAACAAGGAAAGAATCACTTCACTTGGGACGGGTGCAATGATCAGGGCAACAGGCTCCCGGCTGGCATTTACTTTTTGCGGGTTCAGACAGAAGGTCAGACCATGACCCGAAAGTTGATCCTCGCTGATTAACAGGCCGCTATCGGCTGGTTGGAGACTATCCTGAAGTACTCCGGCGGCAAGGAGTGACGCCTTCAGGGTGAGGTGTGTGCGGGATTTTTGAAGAAAAAACGCATCTGGTGAGGCATTTTTCTGAAAACAAGTATATTTGTCCGTATAAGACAAAAACTATGTTTAAGATCAATGAATACTTCGAAGGCAAAGTGACATCTATTGCCTTTACGGCCGATGCAGAACCTGCCACCCTGGGAGTGATGGCTCCCGGTGAATACGAGTTTGGGACATCAACGATTGAGTACATGACGGTTGTTTCAGGGAAACTGACGGTTTTATTGCCTGGCGAGACAGTCTGGCAAGACTATGAACCATTCGATACATTCATCGTTCCCAAAAATACGCGGTTCAAGTTGAAAGTAGCGACAGAATCCGGTTATCTTTGCCGCTATAAATAAAGCTGACGGTTCGATCTTCCCCCTGACAGAGGAGCAGTACCGGGAGCAGGCATTTCTGTGGTAATTTAGTTATCTTTATAAAGTGATGTTTAACTAAAATCCAAAACCATGAGCTTTTTATCAGAATTCAAAGCCTTTGCCATGCGGGGCAATGTCGTTGATCTGGCTGTCGGCGTTGTCATCGGCGCTGCGTTCGGCAAGATCGTTGCCTCTTTTGTCGGCGATGTTCTCATGCCTCCTATCGGGCTTCTCCTGGGTGGGGTTAATTTTACCGACTTCCAAATCGTCCTGAAAGATGCCATCCTTGATCCGGCCACCGGCGGTATCGCCAAGGCGGCAGTGATCATGAAGATCGGGAGTTTCATCCAGACGCTGGTTGATTTCACCATCATTGCTTTTGCCATCTTCTTAATGATCAAAGGCATTAATAAACTGGGCAGAAAGAAGGAAGAAGTCCCGGCTGCTCCACCGGCACCGACGAAGGACCAGGAGCTGTTGACGGAAATCCGCGACCTGCTTAAAAAATGATCGTTCCATGAAAAAAATAACCGTTTTCATCCTGTTCCTTTTAGTGTCTGCCGTCACTTTTGCCCAGACGGAGATCGAGAAGGTGGCCAAGGCCAGGGACATGTCGGGTGTCACGAACAAGCCCGATTCACTGAAAGCATGGTTTTTGAACGGAACCGGGACCATCACCTTTTCACAGGCTTCTTTCTCCAATTGGGGAGCCGGGGGACAAAATTCCTTAGGGTTGGATGTCTTTGCCAACCTGAAGGCCAATTACCGGAAAGGCAAGCATTCCTGGTCGAATACCCTCGACATGGGGTACGGGTTTCAGCTTCTCACGATCGATGATAATGCCGAATTCCGGAAGACCAACGACAAATTGGAACTCACTTCCGCCTATGGTTATATGATCTCGAAGAACAAGCAATGGTGTGTCACGGCCCTGGTCAACTTCAAAACGCAGTTTGACAGAGGATACAAGTATCCTGATGACAGCAACTATATTTCCAAATTTATGGCTCCGGGATATGTCATCGCCGGCGTAGGTATCACGTACAACCCGTCGAAATGGGTATACCTGTACCTCTCTCCCGCCTCGGCCAGGATGACCTTGGTGCTGGATGACACCCTCTCGGCACAAGGACAGTTCGGAGTGGATCCGGGCGACCATCTGCGCACAGAATTCGGCCCATATTTCCGTGCCGACATGAACAAAGACCTGGCGCCGAACATCAACCTCGCTTCCACCCTCGAACTTACCAGCGATTACCTGAACCATTTCGGTAACATCGACGTAAACTGGAATGTGCTGCTGACCATGAAGGTGAATAAATGGCTGGCTGCCTCCATCAACACTCAGTTGATCTACGATGATGACATCAACATCCGGAACAGCAAGACCGGGAAAGGAGGGCCGAAAACGCAATTCAAGGAGATTCTGGGCATCGGGTTATCCTATATGATCAAATAATTTTTCATTCAACATCCAAACCACCCGTAAAAAAAATGACACACGCTGAAGAGCAGGCAGAAAACCTCACTCACGAAGAACTGAAGTACCGCGAGCACATGAGACGTGCCGAATACCTGTGCAAAATAGATCTTTTCCTGACAGCCAGAAGCGAATATGTCCTGGCGCTGCAGTACAAACCCAATGATCCAGAGGCCACTGCCAAGGCGGAAGAATGTACGCGAAACATCGCACGCGACCGTAAAAAGGTCCTGATCATTGTGCCCATTCTCCTCGCCATTATCCTGGCCGTCATCCTCCTGGTTTGACCCGGATGATGCGCTGACCGGGAAAAAGGAAGAACGGATATGGACGAAACGCAGAAGCGACAACTGCCTTCCCGGCGTTTGAAGATCGTCAAAGACGATCCATGGCTGCTGGATGCAGAGCAGGAGATCAACGACAGGTACCGGCGGTATCGAGATGCACTCGCTGCTATTGAATCAGAAAGCGGGAGCCTGAGCCGTTTTGCGGACGCCTACCAATATTTCGGCATTCATTACGACAAGCAGCGGGACGGATGGATTTACCGGGAGTGGGCCCCGAAAGCGGAAGATCTCTATTTCTTTGGCGATTTCAACGGCTGGCAACGGTACGCGCACCGGATGACACGCCTTCCCGGCGGCATCTGGGAAATATTCCTTGACAGAGAGACATACGGTGACCGGTTTGTCCACCTGAGCAAAGTCAAAACACTGGTCCACTCCGAATCCGGTTGGATGGAGCGCATCCCGGCCTATATAACCCGGGTTGTTCAGGATGATGACACCAAAGACTTCACGGCCCAGCTATGGATGCCATCCCGCAAATTTTCCTGGGCCGGAGATCACTTCGACATCTCTACCCTGGATGAGCTGCTGATTTATGAAGCCCATCCCGGGATGGCCCAGGAGAAAGAGGCTGTCGGGACCTTTGTTGAATTTGCCGATTACCTGATTCCCTATATCAAAAACTCCGGCTATAACGCCATCCAACTCATGGCTGTCGCCGAACACCCTTACTACGGGTCTTTCGGCTATCATGTCTCCAACTTTTTCGCGGTCTCGTCACGCTTCGGCACCCCTGACGACCTGAAATACCTGGTCAGGAAAGCCCACGAACAGGGTATCGCCGTCATCATGGACCTTGTGCATTCTCACACGGTAAAAAACACGCTGGAAGGACTGAATCTCTTCGACGGCTCCGACGACCAGTACTTTCTTCCGGGTGAACGTGGCAATCATCCCCATTGGGATTCCAAAGTATTCAATTACGGTAAAAAAGAGGTACGGCAGTTTCTGCTTTCCAACATCAAATTCTGGTTAAAAGAATTTCATTTCGATGGATTCCGGTTCGACGGCGTCACCTCCATGCTCTATTTCGATCACGGCTACCGGGAGGATTGGAATCTCGAAGGATATTTTAAAAGCGGTGTCGACTGGGATGCCGTCACCTATCTGCAGCTGGCCAACAAACTGGTACACGCCGTCAACCCCCATGCCGTCACCATCGCGGAAGATGTGAGCGGTATGCCGGGGCTGTGCCGCTCTCTGGCTGACGGAGGCTTCGGCTTCGATTACCGCATGGCCATGGCCATTCCCGACTTCTGGATCAAGCTGCTGAAAGATCAGAAGGATGAGGACTGGAACCTCTGGGACATATGGCACATGCTGACCAACCGCATCCCCGATGTCAAAACAGTGACCTACTGCGAATCACACGATCAGGCGCTGGTAGGTGACCAGACGATCGCTTTCCGGCTGATGCAAAGCGAGATCTATCACAAAATGCGCATCGGTGACCAAAGCATGATCATCGACCGCGGAATGGCCCTGCATAAAATGATCCGGCTTATCACCATCAGCCTGGGCGGACAGGCCTGGTTGAATTTCATGGGCAATGAATTCGGACATCCCGACTGGATCGACTTCCCCCGCGAAGGGAACAACTGGAGTTACCACTATGCACGGCGCCAATGGTCGCTCGTCGAAAACAAAGAACTCCGTTATCATTTCCTGATGGATTTCGACCGGGCGATGCTGAAGCTTGTCAAAGAACACCACCTCCTCTCCGAGACATGGGGTCGTCAACTCAATGTGGATGATCTGAATAAAACATTGGTATACGAGCGCAATGGCCTCATCTTTGTCTTCAATTTCCATGTAAAAAACTCCATCCCCGGTTACGCCTTCCAGGTTCCCGAACCCGGCGATTACCGCATCATCCTGGACACCGATTCAACAACCTTCGGAGGACTTGGCCGGGTGGATGATCAGGGGACCTTTATCACCCGGTACGATCAGGAACACCAGAAACATTCACTGGTCATATACAATGTCAACCGGTGTGCGCTCGTTTTTCAGAAAGTAAAGTGAGTTGTTCTTTTCGTACTTTTGTCCCTTAAACCTTCCATTCAATCAGTTTTCAATATGAAAAAGAATTTTATCGTAACCTTCCTCCTCGGATCGATGTTGATGTTCCCGCAACTCCTGACAGCACAGGCAGAACGCGACACTTCCTTCGCACTGCTCTTCCACGTGAAAATGGCCCAAGCAGTCAGCACGGGAATCTTCAACCCCGACTCCGATCTCGTCTATGCCGTCTCCGAACCGGGTTTCGGAACACTTCTTCTTGCCCGGGGAACCGATGATCTTTATGATGGACAACTGGGCACCGGCCTGGACTCGGGGAAGACCTACGCCTTTCGTTTCCGCATCAACGATACCCTATACGAAAACGTCACCCGCAACATCACGGTAAACCAGGGAACGACGGAATACACTGCCTGGTGGAACGATGAACCGGCCAACTTCACCACGTTCAACGTGGACATGCGTTATATGGCCCAGTGGGGATACTTCAACCCGGAAACCGATTCACTGGACATCACGGGAACGATGAATGAATGGGGAGGTTCGCCCTTGATGGAGCGCGTTGATTCTTCGTATATCTACCGGCTCACCTTATCCCTCGAGAGCGGCGTGACTTACCAGTATCGCTATCGCATCAACCGCGACACGACCCGCGAAGAATTCATGGATGCAAGCCCCCGGTACTTCCGCGCTCCCGACACAACCATTGCGCTGAACCAGTATTTCAATGACATCAACCCCGGCGCTGTCGCGGTGAATTTCAACTGCGACATGAGGTATTACACCAATACCGGCCGTTTTGACCCGGAGACACAATACCTGGATATCGCCGGCAACTTTAATGACGGAGGAGCCTATGACTTGCTTTACAAAAAAGAGAACGACAGCGTGTACCGTACCACCATCTTCTTCGATACCACCCTGCTGACCGGAGATCCCATCACCTTTAAATTCCGCATCAACGGCGACTGGGATCTTGCCGAACTGCAAGGGCTCCCCGATCGTTCCTTCACCATTCAGTACCCGGCTCCGGTCGCAAACACCTATTCCTGCTGGTATAACGACTGGGATCCTTCCATCCCCACGCCACCTTGGGCCTATAACATCGCTATCCAGGGGACACTGATCGACGAATCCACCGTAACCGGGATTTATACCTACGAGGATATTAACGGTGATTTAGAAGGAAGTTCGATTTACCAATGGTATACCGCCGATTCGCTGGGAGCTGCCCTGGTGGCTATCGACAGCGCCTGGACCATCAACTATACCATCGACTCGCTCGATATCGACAAATACCTGGTCTTTGAGATCACCCCGGTCGCCCTTACCGGCGATACCACCGTAGGAGCAACCCATCAGGTATGGTCCGATTTTCCCATCGGAGGTGTCGGCATTGCGGAAAAAGAACCGTTGAATGTACGTTTCTACCCCAACCCGGTGGAAGACAAATTATATATCGATTCGCAGGAAAAAGAATTGAGCCTGGTGATCATGGACATGACCGGAAAGACGCTCATCAGTGAGAGCTCCGATGCTCCCGGGCGCCTGACGCTTTCCCTGGAACGGCTTTGCCCCGGTGTGTATGTGTTGTATATGAGAGGCGAAGGAAACAGGTATTCCACCGCCAAGCTGATCAGGAAATAAGGGACACGAACGGATCCCGTTTCCGGCGCTCTTTAGCTGAATAAAAAATCGAGGTTTGACCCCGGCTGATATTCAGCCGGCTCCATACCATAGCGGAATACCCGTAAAGAGCGGTTCCCTTTCATCTCCAGGTGACGACCTTCCACCTCGAAGAGACATGCTTCGCGCAACCCGGCAACATACATGTCCCGGTTCACCGTCAGGAACTCCAGGATACGCTGTTCGCGTGTCTCTCCGCCATGTCCGGCCGGATTGACATCCAGGTAATGGGGATTGATCTGGAAGGGGATCAGGTTCAGGCAATCAAACGAAGGCGGCTCACTGATTGGCATATCGTTGGTGGTCTTCATGGACGGACAAGCCACGTTGGAACCGGCGCTCCAGCCCATATACGGAACCCCTTTCAGGGCAGCCACACTGATCTCTTTCATGATTCCTGTCTCATGCATCATTTTCACCAGGTGAAAAGTATTTCCTCCTCCTACTACGATCGCCGGGGCATTCCTGACTGCCGACACCGGGTCCTGTTCATGATGAACGGAGTAGATCTCGATTCCCAGCGACCGGAAGACACCGGCCACCTTTTTCTCGTAGAAATCGAACGAAGCTTCGACACTGTCCGCGACCAGATTCACGCCGGCATATGGGACGAACAGCATCTTATTAATATGATGTTTCGCCGCAAATTCGCTGATATATGTTCGGGGCCAGCCGAGATAATCTTCTCCGGCATTGGTTGAGTTGCTGATAAGAAGCAGATTCATGATATAGGCTTTTGAGTAGTTGGTTTTAAATTCAGATGTGTCGACACGAAGTTAAAAAATTTTCGGTTTTCCCGGAAGGAGCGAAAATATGCCCTGGTAAAAGGACGGTACCATTGATCGCCACCGGTCATTTCACGGATACGATCCCGGTCTGGCTTCACTGCTCCGGCGCCACGTTGCCCCTCGGCTATCTGTTTCCCCAGCACTGACTGGAGTTCCAGCGTTTGATCCACCGGCGTCCCTTGCTGATGCCACCATTCAAGATAAAACCAGGCTTCCTCGGTTAATTGTTGCCCGATCATCTTTCGGATTGCCGCCTGAGTGAGCCCCGGAATATTTTGTTCCCGGATATAATCGCGGGCCGATAGAGAGTCAAGTCCGAAACGTCCCAGATCATCGTGCCGGTACCTGTCGGACATCCCCTGCAACAACCCGGTGACCCTGTCGAAATCGCCCATGGCGATACCTGTTTGCAGGGTATCGAAACACGACTGGTAACAAGCAGCCGGAGAATATTTTTCGACGGAGTCATTCACGCCGGTCCAGGGAAACCCACAGGAAGAATGGACCATCATCAGTTCACTGACCTTTTTAAATTGTTCCACAGCAGGGACAAACCTTTTATCTTCGACGTTGGCAGCGGCCCGCAACAGCCATATCTCCGCCTCGCTTCTGCCATTGGCGCATATCCGTTCGGCTATCTTTCTTTTGTATCGGTCAATGGCCGATAATAAGACAGAATCAGCCGACAGGTCATACCTGGTCAACTTCTTCCCTACTCCGTCTATATAAGAATAAGCTGAATCGAACTGATCGTTCCAAATATACCGTGATGCCGTTTCGATCTCGTCAAGTTGGAAATGTCTGAATGCCGTCCGTTGTCGCTCCCGGAATGCCGGGTCGGGTTGTATCCCCAGCTTTTCGGCCACCTGTGCCGCCCGGAAAAACCAGGTCCAGGCCTGATCATAATCCATCAACGCCATGGCATAAGAAGCGCGTTCCGTAGAGATCCTGAGTTTTTCCGGGAGGAATATGCGCGAGATCTGGTCAAACCGTCTTACCGCCGATGTGTCCTTCGCCAGGTATCTGAAGGTCGTCTCTAACCGGTCATACACAAAAATAGCGCTGTCGTAATTCTTCTTCTCCAGCAAGCCGGTCATCAACCTCTCTTGTTCCAGGAATAACAACGTTCGCGCCGTGTCGATGCGTGCGGTGATCCATGGCTGTATGAGTGCCACCTGTTCAGGGCCGTAATGGGTCTCAAATTCAGCATAACAATTGATGGCTTCCTGATACTGACCGGGAGCGACCAACTGATCGCAATGATGCAATCGCTGCCGGAAGAGCGCCTTCAATACGCCGGCATACAACGTATCGGTTCTGAACCAGGCCTCATTGTTGCGTTTGTAATCCAGGGCTTTGGCAAGGTATTGCTCCGCCATCGAAAACTTACGCTGGCTGATACAGGAAGAAGCAATTCCCAGGTAACTTTCATACACTCCGAGAGCCGCCTCTGCCATCAACGCATCCGTGCCATCCCTATCACGGAGCCAGGGAACGTGATCGCGGAAAAGGCGGGCATTCCGGATCAACTCAAATGCTTCCGCCTGCCTGTTCTGACGGATCAGCTCACCGGTTTTAGTCTTATAGACGGAAAATATCTTACCCGACACAAACGAAAGCAAGGTGTCAGGGTTGTCTGCCCCGTACATCTTCATCAATAATTTTCCGAAAAGGATTTTATCATTATTGAAAGAAGAAACAGAAAAATAGTGATCCAGGTAATCGCGGTAAATATTACCCCGGATATCATTCATCCAGGCAGAAAGCCGGATATACCTGATCATCCCATCTACGAAATAGTCAGCTCCCGCAAGAGGATCCTGCATAGGGCCCGTGATTCCCGGCTTTTCCATCTCATCCAGAAAGTCAAAGATCAGGGTGCGTGAGAGCCGGTACACCGCCTTCCTTTTCTGTTTCAGCCCGAGGGGATCATATCCGTCGGAAAGCAGGGTATGGTCAAAATCACGGGAGACGATCAGTTCCACGGCCCTCGAGATTTCCAGGATATCGCAGAAATTATACGGAAGCATTCCGGCCGAATCGAACCGGATCTTATTTGCCCGTATTTCCAACGAGTCGAGCAACGAAACCGACGCGTAATAATCATCCACCAGCGCGATACGATCCCGGAGCCGTCTCAGATCAGCCGTATCGAAACAAGGCGAAGAAAGGTGCAAGGTCAGGGTGTCGGTCCCCGGATCAAACCGACTCACCGGCATGGGTTCAATGAGGGCATCCCCTTCACGGACACCGGCCGTGCGGCTCATCAGCAAATGACGACGGGATGGATCTTTCCCCGGGCACCTGAACAGTTCTGCCGTGATCGCGGATGGCACCAGGAAGCCGGCCAGGTCGAATTGGCGGTACCGCGTATGCCCGGTAACCCGGGGATCTTTCAGGTGAACCGATGCCATGAACTCTCCGTCAGCGCCACGGGTCACCTCCATGACAGTAGTCACGGCGACATCGAGCTTCACCTTCGGGATATCCAACAGGTGTTCTTTCGCCAACTCACGCAGCACCTCCTCATTCACGGAGGAGACCGAGTCGGCGTTACCGGAAAAATTGCATGTCGCCGACATCTCCGTCTCACACCGGGAGATCAATGATTGGGGAAAAGCAGTGGAAAAAGTGATCAATATCAGTAATCCGGCCAGATGTACCCCACGCCACGTTCTGCCAAAGATATTCATAGGGAACAAAGTTAACGATTTTCCATCAAAAAAAATATGGGCTGTAATGCCCGAAAGGGTTAATATTTCAAGTATCTTCGTACATCAAATGAACCCATGACTCCCAAAGACATTCAACGGCTTTATGATCAGGTTGGCGTTTATATCAACAAGGGCCTATTGCTGGAAGCATTAAATAACGTAAAACGGCTGATCAAAGAAGCTGCTGCCACAGAGTTCGTTTCGGAATGGGAAATCATCGATGAGAACTACCGGACCTTATTAAAATACTCCTTCGAAGGATATCAGGATCCTCAGCGACAAACCATCCTCACCAGCCTCTCCGCTTCCATTCTGGGCATGGCTGATGCCGTTTTCAACCTGCTGATGATCCGCCATCTTCCCTTCAAACGGGCAGAAAGGGCACGTCTCACGTCCATTTTCGGAGAAGATCATCTGGTGATCTCCGGAAGGATCCGGGAATTCCTCTTCCATCGCGAGATCGATCAGCTCATGGAAGAAAGCGACATCAAGTCGGGAGAAGACACCCCGGCCGAAAGCATGGATAATGTCTTTAAGATGATTTGGCTGACCGAAAAGATCATGGACTTCCACCTCGATCTGGTCAACCAGGTCAACGAGTCGGAACATGTGCCCTGGCACGAAAAATGCCTGCTCGTTTCGGCCTTGACGCTCAGCATCTTTAATTATTTCGATGTAAGAAAATTCAAAATCCTGATCTCCTTCGTCAACCGCCGGGAAAAAGGAGTGTACCAACGCGCTCTCACCGGATTGATATTATGTCTGATCTGGCACGACAGCCGGCTTTCCAAATATCCGGATCTGGAAGAAGAACTCCGGGAACTCTTCCTGGACGAAACCATCCGCGGAGAATCCGAGCTGGTGTTTTTACAGCTGCTCACTGCCCGGGAAACGGAAAAGATCACCCGCGAATTCGAAGAAGAAGTACTGCCCGGCATGAAAAAAATGATGCCCAGAATTGAAGACAAACTTCAACTGGGAGAGATCACCGGCGATATGGACGATAAAAACCCGGAATGGAAAGATCTGATGGAAGACGACCCGGGACTGTATGAAAAAATTGAACGTTTCTCGCGGATGCAGATGGAAGGCTCCGATGTCTTCATGGGAACCTTCTCCATGCTGAAACGATTCGACTTCTTTAGCTCCATGTCGAACTGGTTTCTGCCTTTCTATAAAGAAAATCCCGCCCTGGAACAAATTTTCCCTCCCGATGATCCTTATCACAAGCAGCTTTTTGAAGGCCTTGAAAAAGCCTTCTATATCTGCAATTCTGATAAATATTCATTCGCGCTCAATTTCGCCATCATCCCCGCTCAACAGCGATCCATGATCGTTTCTTATTTTGAAGCGGAATTGGGACAAATGAAAGAGTTGATGGATGAGGAGCAAATCCTGGATCAGAGCCTGTTTTCTAATTCGGTAATAACCAGATACATACAAGATTTATATCGATTTTACAAGCTATTTCCGGCGCACAACGAGTTCACGGACGTATTCCAGAGCAAGATCCGTTTCCGGGATCTGTCCTTTTACCGCCGTTATCTTGAACGCAGCTCGTTTATCGAAAGGGTGGCTTTTTTCCATTTTGAAAAAGGGAACTGGGACGAAGCGGTCGACATGTACTCCTATCTTTCGGAGACTACCGAACCCAGGGCCGATATCTATCAGAAAATAGGCTATAGCTGGCAGATGTCGGGCAATTTCAAGGAAGCCATCGGTTTTTACCGGAGAGCCGAACTCTTTGATTCCGACCAACTCTGGATCTTGAATAAGCTGGGCTGGTGCCACATGAAGCTGGAGGAATATGACGAAGCTATCCGCCGTTTTCAGCAAGCGCTTCAGCTCAGCCCCGATGACACCCGGCTCCAGGGGCAGCTGGCCCAGTGTTATATTCAGCAACATGATTATGAATCGGCCCTGCAGATCTATTCCCGTCTCCGGTTCTTTGATCCGTCCAATCTGAAAGTGTTACGTCCCATTGCTTACTGCATGTTCGTTATCGGGCAGGTAAAAGAATCGGAAGAGGTCTACGATGAAATCCTCACCGATCCGGCCCATAAATCCATGTACGATTATATGAATGCCGGGCATGTTAAATTATGTCTCGGGAAACGCAAGGAAGCCCTGGAGCTCTACCGTCTTTCCCTGACCGGACTTGAGGCCCCCTGGACACAATTTTTTCAGGCGTTCGAAGAAGATATCCCCTCCCTGATCAAAAACGGTATTCAACCAGCAGAGATCCCCTTGTTGAAAGACTATCTGATGTATCATTTTTAGTAAGAATACATCAAGGGATTCGGGATCATGATGATCGACATTTCCTCCTTCCTGTAAAAATAAACCGGACATATTGTTTATTTTCCTGTTTTTCTTGACATTGCCTTGTCATTTCATTATATTTGCTGGGTAAATGATATGTTGGTAGCATCATCATAAATTTATCATTGCAGTTCCCGACTTACGGCATAAAACCGGAGTCGGAAAAATTTTTTACCGTGATGAAAATGATTCAGGAACAGGCCAGTATAAACATTTGTACTCAATCAATTTGCGGACATGAAAAACAAAAAAAAAGAAAAGGTAAACGTTTCATGTAAGTATGGATAAATTCAGGTTTTTAATTTTGGATGGGCAGATTGGGGTCAATAATGGCTTGAAGAATTTCTTAGCCAATCAGGACTTTATTCTATTCCCGGTGAACCGTGTTTCAGACGCCGTGAGGGTTCTCCATAATCAATCCATTGATGTCGCCGTGGTAGAAATGGAAGAACCAGCCTTATCAAGGTTGGATTTTCTGAAGACGATGAGTCGCGAATATCCGCAGGTAGAAGTGGTTGTCGTGGACAAAGGACAAACAGCGCCTCAGAAACCCTGTCGTTCC
>Ga0116171_10003925_pt1 | contig 13597 bp, 9 predicted proteins | sample AD_JPNHW2_MetaG_FD_89798 | JGI IMG/M metagenome (GOLD analysis project Ga0116171, IMG submission 89798) | Active sludge microbial communities of municipal wastewater-treating anaerobic digesters from Japan - AD_JPNHW2_MetaG | ecosystem: Engineered > Bioreactor > Anaerobic > Digestate | place...
AGGGGCTGGCAGTAGAATGCCTGCTCACTGTAGGCATGCAGGAGTTCATCGCTGCGGGTAAAACCACCGGTGCTCAGGATGACACCTTTGCGGGCTTTGAGGAAGATCTCTTTGCCAGCGCTGAGGGCTTTGACGCCCACCACCTGTCCGGTTTCATCGGCCAGGAGTTCTTTGACTTCGGTTTCCATGAGTACCGTCGCGCCAGCTTTTTCAGCGCCATCCTTGAGGACACCGAAATAAGCGCCGCCGCCGGATTTATCACCATAGGCCACGGAATGGACGCGGGCGATGGGTTCGCTACCGACGTTGAATTCAGCGCCGGAGACCGAAGGAGCGGTCGGGAAGGTGGCACCCAGGGCGATCAGGCGTTCCACGTTGGCAGCAGATTGATCAGCTGCAATGCGGGAGAGCTTGGGATCGTTGAAGCCCATGCCGGCGTTGTTGTAGTGCTCGAACATTTTGTCAGCGGAATCTTCGATGCCGTTGGCTTTTTGAACCGAGGTACCGGCTGCGTAGAAAACGCCGCCGCTGACGGTGGTGGAACCACCCGCAGTAATGCGTTTTTCAAGGATGATAACTTCGGAACCGGCTTCGCGCGCGCCAATGGCTGCAGAAGCACCTGCGCCGCCATAACCTACCACGATCACGTCAGTTTCCTGGTCCCATTTGGCGGGCAGGGAAGAAGTTGCGGCAGCCTTGGGAGCGCAACCGGCAAGCAGACCGGAACCGGCCAGGGCGGCTGCACTCACGGCAGACACTTTTAGAAAATTGCGACGACTGATATCCTGTTTGTTTGTATCCATCTTTTTTCTCCAATTGATAAGATAATGTGATTTGCCGACGACCTATTAGAATATCCGATGGGGTACCCCGTTCCTCCTTTCCGGGCTATGCTCGACAGGCTGTGAAGAGTATCAGGTAAGTCAAGCGAGTGGCTTACGCACCGAGTTATTGAGTTGTAATTACTCCCTGAAAATTTTCGAACAATAAAATTTTAATGTGAATTTGTGAAAAAGTAAATAGTTGCGCATTAGTAGTTCATATACAGTATGTTGATTTGTTTATTGACAAAATATTATCAATTATTATCTGGTATATTTTCTTTATCAGGGAGAAGACCATGGAGCCTTTTCGATTTATTAAGACAGGATTACTTCCTTGTTGATACTTTCCTTACACTCATGTGGGTGACATATTCGCTGGTTACTTCGAGGGGGGACAGATTCGCTGACCAACAACAAAGGAAAAATCAGCGCTTGACAATGCCCCCTGAGTCGGGTAAAATCCTGCGTACCTTAACAAACGGGCCTGTAGCGCAGTTGGGAGCGCGCTTCAATCGCACTGAAGAGGCCGGGGGTTCGAATCCCCCCAGGTCCACTGTAATACCAGGCTCGTACACCAGAAACTACCTGGGCCCATAGCGCAGTTGGGAGCGCGTCTCAATGGCATTGAGAAGGCCGGGGGTTCGAATCCCCCTGGGTCCACTAAAGCAAAACAGGAGTAGTAGGTCATCCGTCAGCGAACCGGGAGAGCGAGGTGGAAGCCCGATACGTGCCACGGAGCACAACAGACCGAACTCGCCTGGTTCCGCAAGGATAGCTTTACCGGTGAATCCAGTAGCCGGTGACGGTCGCCCGTTATCGCGTTTGAGTGGTCTGCGTTTCTTGCAGGCAAGAAGGGTGGTACCGCGGAGAATTCCTTCGTCCCTGGTGGATGAAGGGATTATTTTTTTAACCTATGGAGCCAGAATGAAAGAGAAATTGGAAGCCTACAACCCGAATGAGATCGAAGCCAGGTGGCAAAAGAAATGGGATGAGGATGGCATCTATCATTCCGATATCGATGAAACCCGCCGGAAGTTCTACGCGCTTACCATGCTTCCCTATCCTTCGGGTGACCTGCACATCGGGCACTGGTACGCCATCGCCCCGTCAGACGCCCGCGCGCGCTTCAAGCGGATGAACGGCTTCAATGTGCTCTTTCCGATGGGATTTGATGCCTTCGGGCTGCCGGCTGAGAACGCTGCCATCAAGAAGAATATCCATCCCAAGGTGTGGACTTATGCCAATATCGACCGCATGCGCAAGCAGTTCAAGTCCATGGGCTGCATGTTCGACTGGCGGCGCGAGATCGTTTCAGCCGATGAGAAATACTACCGCTGGACGCAGTGGTTCTTCCTGCAATTATTCAAACATGACCTGGCTTATCGAAAAATGTCGCCGGTGGATTGGTGCCCCAACTGCAACACCACCCTGGCGCGCGAGCAGGTGTGGGGCGATGACCGCCACTGCGAACGCTGCGGAACGCCCGTGATCAAGAAGGACCTCGACCAATGGTTCTTCCGCACCACTCGTTATGCAGATGAACTGCTGCACTATGAAGGCATCGACTGGCCGGAACGCGTGCGCACGCTGCAAACCAACTGGATCGGAAAATCGGAAGGGGCCATGGTCACCTTCAAAACCGAGGCAGGTGATCCCCTGGTGGTTTTCACCACCCGACCGGATACATTGTGGGGAGTGACCTTCATGGTGCTGGCTCCCGAGCATCCACTGGTGGCAAAACTGACCACTGCCGAGCAGCGCGCTGAAGTGGAAATGTATATTATTGACGCCTCCCGCCAAACGGATATCCAGCGCGAAGCCACGGACAAGGACAAGACCGGGGTGTTTACCGGCGGTTATGCCATCAACCCGGTCAACGGCGCTAAGATCCCCGTTTGGATTGCTGATTACGTGCTCATGACCTACGGCACAGGAGCCATCATGGCTGTGCCCGCGCATGATGAACGTGACTTTGAGTTCGCACGCAAGTTTAATCTGCCCATTAAGATCGTCATCCAACCGCAGGGTCTCGACCTGCTCTCCAGCGAGAGCATGACCGCCGCGGTGCCTGCCAGCGGGCGCATGGTCAACTCCGGCGCTCTCACGGGCACGCCAGCTGACCAATCCTTCAAAAAGGCGATCGAGTATGTGACCAAACTGGGGGTGGGCAAATCCGCCACCAATTACCGCCTGCGCGACTGGCTGATCTCGCGCCAGCGTTATTGGGGTTCGCCTATTCCCGTCGTGTATTGCCCCACCTGCGGCACCGTGCCTGTGCCGGATGAGCAACTACCGGTGACGCTTCCCGAAGACGTGGAATGGAAGCCCACCGGCGAAAGCCCGCTCAAGCTGCATCCCACCTGGCGTTTCACCACCTGCCCCCAGTGCGGTGGGAAAGCGGAACGCGAAACCGACACGATGGACACTTTCATGTGCTCCTCCTGGTATCACTTGCGTTACCTGAGCCCGGATTACGCCGAAGGGCCGTTCGATCCTGTGGAATACAACTATTGGATGCCGGTGGATATTTACACCGGCGGCATCGAACACGCCAACATGCACCTGATCTACACGCGCTTTTTCCACAAGGCCATGCGCGATATTGGAGTCACAGAAGGCAACGAGCCTATGCTCATGCTGCGCAACCAGGGCATGGTGCTGGGCGAGGACAGCGAAAAGATGTCCAAGAGCCGCGGCAATGTGGTGGCCCCGGATGACCTGGTATCCTCCTATGGCGCGGATGCGCTGCGGGCCTTCCTGATGTTCTTTGCGCGCTGGGATATGGGCGGACCTTGGAGCAGCGGAGGGATCGACGGCGTGTCGCGCTGGCTGCGGCGTGTGTGGACCACACTATTGGAACCGATCCCAACCGGATCTGTCTCCGAAACCTCGGTGAAGGTGCTGCGCCGCAAGCTGCACCAGACTTTGAAAGCCGTCACCCGCGATTTTGAAGACCTGGAATTCAACACCATCATCTCCGGCTTAATGGAACTCTCCAATGAGATGGCGCGCTTGAAAGGGGAAACTTACAGCAGCCCGGCCTGGCAGGAATGTGTGCGCATTTACACCCAGATGCTGGCGCCTATCGCCCCGCATATCGCCGAAGAAATGTGGGCGAGGGCAGGCCAGCCCTACTCCGTGCACACCAGCGCCTGGCCTCAGGTGGATGAGGCTGCCGCGGCTGCCGAGGAGATCACCCTGGTAGTGCAGGTGAACGGCAAGGTGCGCGACCGCATCACCGTGCCCGTGGATATCAGCGAGGAAGCTGCCAGGACCACTGCGCTGGAGAGCGAAGCCGTCAAGCGTACGCTCGAGGGCAAGTCCCCGCGCCAGGTCATTTACGTCAAGGGCAGGTTGGTCAACATCGTTATCTAGTCTATGAACTGGAGATTTGAGAGGAAAACATGAACCTGGGCGATTTGACCTGGATGGAAGTGGAACGGTCACTGAAGACTGAAAACCGCATCATGGTGGTGCTGGGTGCCACGGAGCAGCACGGTTACATCAACCTGTTGGCGGATATTAAGATCCCGCTGGCATTGGCAGAGGCGGTATCGGAACGTACCGGTGTGTTGGTTGCCCCTCCGCTGAATTTTGGCTGCTCCTCCTATTTCACCGATTACGCCGGAACTATCAGCCTGCGCGTGAGTACATTGCTCGCCGCGGTCGAAGACATTATCCGCTCGCTGCATCATCACGGCTTTAAACGCATCCTGGTGGTCAATGGACACGGTGGCAACGACCCTGCCAAGGTGTTCCTGGGCGAGCTCGCCAATGACCTGCCTGACCTGCAGCTCACCTGGTACAACTGGTGGAAATCGACGTTGGTGCAAGCTGCGGCTGAACGGCACGGGTTGGGGACCTTCCACGCTTCCTGGATGGAGGCTTTCCCATTCCAGCGCACCGCGGACATGCCGGATGGCGAAAAACAACCTTTTATCACTGATCGCATCCTCTCTTCTGAAGCATTAAAACGGCAGTTGGGCGATGGTGTTTATGGCGGAGCCTATCATGTTAGTGATGAGATCATGAATGAGATCTTTGACATCGCCCTGCAGGAAGTCCTTGACTTATTGAAATTCGAGTAACTGCAATTTTTTCAGGATCACACACCCCCGCACTCGTCTTACTGTCCGGGGGTGTGTTGCGTGTAAAATTACGCTATGAATTTGCACCGCAGGCTGTTGGATGAATCCCGAAGGTCTGGTATTTTTTTGCCGCTGGCCATCCTGTTCGGCTTCCTGGCAGGCGGGCTGGCCATCCTGCAAAGTTACCGGCTCAGCCAGGTGCTGAAGTGCGTCTTTATCGAACATCAGACCCTGCAACAGGTTGTACCCGTACTGCGAATTATTCTTCTCATTGTCCTGCTGCGGGTTCTTTTTACTTTTCTCAACGAATTCGTGGCTGGACGGCTGGCAGTGTTCATAAAACTCCACCTCAGGGAACAGTTGGTGAGCAAGATCCAGCGCCTGGGCAGCGGTTTCTTACACGGGGAGAAAAGTGCTGAACTGACAACCACTGCCCTGCAGGGCGTGGAAGCCCTGGACGCGTATTTTTCCCAATACCTGCCGCAGGTGCTGCTGGCGGGAATGCTGCCGTTGACGATCCTGCTGGTGGTCTTTCCGCTGGACATCATCACTGGAATTGTCTTCCTGGTGACGGCACCCTTGATACCGGTCTTTATGATACTCATCGGCTGGATGTCGGAGGCACGCACGCGCAAGCAATGGAACCTGCTTACGCGCCTGAGTGAGTTCCTGCTGGATACCCTGCAGGGTATCGCGGTGCTCAAAGCGCTCGGACGTAGCCGCGGCCGGATCGACGAGCTGCAGGAGGTGGGCGAACGTTACCGTGAAGCGACCCTGTCCGTGCTGCGTTTCACGTTCCTCTCTGCCTTAACCCTGGAATTGATCGCCACCATTTCCACTGCCGTTGTGGCAGTTGAGATCGGACTGCGCCTGCTCTACGGTCAGCTCGAGTTCCAGCAGGCGTTCTTCATCCTGCTCATCGCACCGGATTTTTACCTGCCCTTGCGCAACCTGAGCGCACGTTATCACGCCGGTATGAGCGGTGTCACGGCGGCGCGGCGCATATATGAGGTTTTGGATCTGCCGGAGCAAATAATACCTGAAGCCCTGCGCACAACCTCACAAATTCCATTTCAGGGAAGCTTCATTCTTCGACTTAGCAACGTAAGCTATACCTACCCCGACGCTCTACAGGCAGCGCTTTCAGCGATCAATTTCGAGTTCCAGGGCGGCAGACAGTATGTGCTGGTGGGCAAAAGCGGCTCAGGCAAGACCACCCTGGCAAAGCTGTTGCTACGCCTGTTGAATCCCGAAAAGGGCAGCCTGGAACTGGATGGTATGGACGCAAGCGCATGGGAACTTGAGCCCTGGCGCGAACGGATGGCGTGGGTCCCACAAAAGCCTTTTATATTCAACACCAGCCTGCTGCACAACCTCACCCTGGGAAAAACCGGTTACAGTCGTGCAGAAATTGATAACGCGCTGGAAATGGCGGGTTTGACAGAAGTTGTCCAAAAGCTGCCATTGGGACTGGAAACGCCCATGCTGGAAGGCGGCGCACGGTTGAGCGGGGGAGAGGCGCAACGCCTGGCGATTGCGCGGGCATTCCTGCGCAACCCGGCTTTCCTCATGCTGGACGAGCCTACCGCGCACCTGGATGTCGAGCTCGAGCGGGTCCTGACCACCTCCATCCGCAAATTGATGTCCGGACGAACCAGCCTGACCATCGCACACCGCTACAGCACCCTTGTGGAAGCGGACGAAATCATCCTGATGGAAAGCGGGCGCATTCTCGACCACGGCAGGCATGACGCCTTGTTGACGCACTGCCCGTCTTACCGGGACCTGGTGAGCAGGGGGAGCGGACCTGTATGAAAGCGCTGCTAAGGGTGATGGGTCTTCTCAGTCCTTTCCTCTACGAGGTCGCGCTTTCACTGCTGCTGGGAGTGGCCGCCATCGCGGCAAATATCGGGCTGTTGGGGACGGCTGCCTTCCTTATCGCCAGTGCAGCCTTACACCCGTCCATCGCCGAACTACAGGTAGCAATCGTAGGCGTCCGTTTCTTTGGTATCAGCCGGGGTGTATTCCGTTATCTTGAGCGGCTGGTTTCACACTCGTTGAATTTACGTCTCACTGCGCGCCTGCGCGTGGATTACTACCGCCGCATTGAGCCCGGTGCGCCGGTCAACCTGCAAACCCGCCGCAGCGGAGACCTGTTGGGCAGGGCTATGGGCGACCTGGAGACCCTGGAAAACTTCTACGTGCGCGCGCTCGCACCTGTGGTCGTGGCGCTGGTTGTAACCGTGGGAATGAGCCTGATCCTGGGCGGGTACCTGCCGGAGATCGGGCTGATCATGGCAGCCGGGCTGTTGGTCAACGGTTTCCTGCTGCCCGGAGTCACCTTGCTGGTTACCAGGCGAACCATCCAGGAGCTGACTGCATCGCGGGCAACCCTATCGGCGCAACTGGTGGAATTGATGCAGGGCTTTGAGGATTTGCAGACCAACACCGCGGATACCGCCTGGATCGAGAGAGTCCGGGAGACCGCTCATATCACAGCCAGGTATCAAAACAGGCTGGGGGTGTTGAATGCTGCCAATAGCGGGCTGCTCCTGCTGGTGATGAACCTGACACTCCTGGTGGTACTGTGGATTGCCATACCGGCTTTCGGCAGCGCTGCGCTCAGCGGGGTTTCGCTGGCTGTTGTCACGGTGCTGGTGCTGGCCAGCTTTGAAGCTGGTTCGACCTTGCCTGCTGCTGCGCAGCAATTCAATGCCAGCCGCGAGGCAGCCGGGCGATTATTTGAGATCGATTCGAGCGTCGAAGAAAGCACAGTCGGAGCGCTTTCACCTGTAAGTGAGTTGGAGTTCAAGCAGGTCAGTTACCAGTATCCGGGTGAGTCAGAGCCTGCGCTACAGGAAATCAGTTTCCGCCTGGCTCGCGGTGAACGTATCGCCATCGTGGGCGCAAGTGGTGCCGGAAAGACGACACTGCTCAACATCCTGCTGAGTTTTGTTTATCCTCAACACGGGGAGATAACGCTGGATCAAATGTCCGCACAGCAGATTTCGCCGCAATCCCAGCGTGAGCAGTTCGCATGGTTGTCACAGACCCCATACCTGTTCAATACCAGCCTGCGTGAGAACCTGCAACTGGCAAAAGCCGACGCAACCGATGCGGAGATGCTGGAAGCCCTGTCCAAAGCAGGACTTTCGGACTGGTTGGCGCTACAGCCGCAGGGATTTGACACCTGGGTTGGAGAGGGCGGGGCACACTTGAGCGCCGGAGAACGCCAGCGCTTTGCCATCGCGCGCATGCTGCTGCAGCCGGCCGGGTTCCTGCTGCTGGACGAACCGACTGCCAACCTCGATCCTCTGACCGAGCTGGAAGTCCTGCGCACCATGTGGGAGTGTGCGGCTGACAAGGGAATGCTCTGGATCACGCACCGCCTGACCTTGCTGGAAGGGTGGGAGCAGATTTTGGTGTTCGAGCGCGGGAGAATTGTGGAACAGGGAAGTTATGCGGATTTAATGAACCGCCAGGGAAGGTTCGCCTCTTTGGTCAAATTGGAAACCAACCTGTTAGAGCCGAATCCGGTCTCAGCAGGTTTGGAAGAATAAGTGAGGTCTGGTTATTCCAGGACTTTTCTGATTTGCGCTTCTGAGATGGCACCCGGGCGCAGGATGGTGAGAGTATTGGTAGTGCAATCCACGACAGTGGAGGGTGTACCACCCGGGCATGTACCGCCATCCAGGATCAAGGGAATGCGCTTATTTAATTGTGAGTGCACATCCTTGGCCTTTTGGGGCGAGAAACCTCCGGACAGGTTGGCGGACGTGGTCGCCAGGGGACCGAATTTGTTCAACAGCTCCAACGTGACCGGGTGGTTGGGCATGCGGATGCCCACGGAACTGCCGGCGGAGAGCAATTCGGGGATATCGTCACGCTTGGGAACCACGATGGTGAGCGCACCGGGCCAGAACGCTGTGATCAGCTTTTTCGCATTCTCGTTCAGCGTGTGCGTGAGCAGTTCCATTTGGTCTGCAGTACCCACCAGCACGGCAATGGCTTTGTTGGCGTCCCTGCCTTTGGCTTCAAATAGTTTGATGATGCCGGGTGAGTAGAACGCATTTGATCCCAGTCCGTAGACGGTGTCGGTTGGGAAAGCGACGATCTCACCTTCGCGGAGTAACTCGATGGCGGCTTCGATGGATTCGGGTAGACCTGCTGGCAGCGTGATGGTTTCCATTTGCAACTTACCCTATAGTTGAATTTTCACAATACGTGGCAGTCCTGCCAGGTCCTTGAGAAGAGAAAACCTGGGAGTGCCGGGCAACTGGTTGACAATGTGCAACATCTGATCCCCTTGATTATATTGAATTTCCAGGATCATGCAGGCTCCAGGGAGGGCAATTTGGGGTATTTGGGAGACCAATTTGCGGATCAATACCAGTCCGTCTGCGCCGCCATCCAGTGCCAGGTGCGGTTCATGACGCGCAACCGGCAATCCCTCCAGCCCGGTTGTGGGGATGTAGGGCAGGTTGGCCAGGATCAGGTCGAACCTCTCATCTATTCCACCCAACAGGTTGGTCTGTTGAAAACGAATCCGGTCGGATACGCCCAGGTCAATAGCGTTACCCCGTGCAGTCTCCAGCGCATTGTTGGAAATATCGGTCGCCAGGATCTGCGCGTCAGGGCAGTTCTTCGCGATGCTGATGGCGATAATGCCGGAGCCGGTTCCAATATCTGCCACTTTACGCCTGTCCGGATGGTCTGTCAACCAATCGAGGGCACCTTCCACCAGTAGTTCAGTTTCCGGCCTGGGCACAAGCACACCCGGATTCACCTGGAAATCCAGCCCATAAAAAGACCGCCTGCCGGTGATATAGGCAAGCGGTTCTCCATTCACTATCCTGTTGAGAAAGGCTTCCATTTCACTGATTTGATCGTCAAATAGCTCTGTTTCCGGGTGGGCAACCAGCCATTCGCGTGGATGCCCCAACACAAAGGCAGCGATTACCGTCGATTCAACGTGCGGAGCGTCACTGCTCCCTGCCAGGCGTTCAGTCGCTCCCCTAAGCCAACTGCCGAGGTTAATCTTCGTCATCATCAATGGAGGTGGACAGGCGGTCCGTTTCGTCGCGCAGTGCCAGCTCGTCGATGAACTGATCGATGTTGCCCGCCAGCACGCCGGCCAGGTTATATGAGGACAGGTTGATGCGGTGATCGGTGACGCGGCTCTGCGGGTAATTGTAGGTGCGGATCTTTTCGGATCGGTCGCCTGTGCCCACCTGGGAGCGGCGGTTTTCTTCGCGTTCACGCTGGCGTTTTTCTTCCTCGATCTCGTATAAGCGCGAGCGCAGGATGCTCAGGGCGCGCAGTTTGTTCTGCAGTTGCGAGCGCTCATCCTGGCAGGTGACCACCATGCCGGTGGGCTTGTGGGTGAGGCGTACCGCCGTGGAGTTCTTCTGCACGTTCTGTCCGCCCGCGCCAGAGGAGCGGTAGACTTCGATCTCGATATCCGATTCCGGGATCTGGATATCCATGTCTTCCACTTCAGCCATGACGGCCACGGTGACGGTGGAAGTGTGAATGCGTCCGGAAGACTCGGTGACCGGAATGCGCTGCACGCGGTGAACACCCGATTCAAACTTGAAACGTGAATATGCGCCGCGCCCTTTGACCATGAAGATGACTTCTTTATACCCGCCGATGCCGGTCTCGTTGGAGGAGATCATTTCCACTGTCCAACGCCTTGCCTCGGCATAGTGCATGTACATGCGCATCAATTCGGCCGCAAACAGGCCGGCTTCGTCCCCTCCTGCACCGGCGCGAATCTCGATGAAAACGTTGTGGTCATCGCGCGGGTCCTTGGGGACCAAGAGCCCTTTCAATTCGCGTTCCAATTGCTCGATCTCACCGGGCAGTTCCAGCAATTCCACTTCCGCCAGGGCTGCCAGCTCAGGGTCTTCAGTGGATTTTAGTTCTTCGGCTTGTTTCAACTGGTCAAGCAGTGATCGGTAACGTTCGGCACGGCTGACGATGGGCTCCAACTCAGTGCGTTCCCTGGCCAGCTCGGCAACTTTCTGATAATCCTCAACGTTCTCTTCGATCAGGCGGTTGAGTTCAGCGTATCGATTTTCAATGGAGGCAATTTTTTCAAGCATGATCATTCCAGTTCAATTGGCTAATATCGCTGGTATTATACCAGTCCTTACAAAACGCCTTTTGTTTGGAGGTTACGTGAGATGAACATGTTGGGGAGATGTTGAAGTCTTCATTTACCTTTTTTGACAGTTCGCTTAAAATGGATTGAGATTCAATATACGGAGGATTAAATGGGACTTCACGATAAAAGGGTATACCATTCTGCTCAAGCCCCGCAACCGATCGGACCGTACTCGGTCGGGACTGGCGGAGGACCGTTTGTGTTCACGGCCGGACAGATCGGGCTTGATCCACAGACAGGCGAGCTGGTTCCGGGCGGCATTGAAGCGCAGACCCGCCAGGTATTCGCCAATTTGCAGGCTATCCTGAAAGCCGGCGGATCATGCCTGCAGAACACGATCAAGACGACCGTGTATTTAATGGACATGAACGATTTTGCGAAGATGAATGCTGTTTATGCCGAGTTCTTCAGCGGCGATTACCCGGTACGCACGACCGTGCAGGTAGCAGGGCTGCCCAAAAAAGCCCTGGTAGAGATCGATGCCATTGGCGTGCTCTGCGCAGATGACTCGTGCTGTTAAAGCAAAATTGAACCTGGCAGAAACACCACAGGGTTTTGCCCTGGGAGATCAACCTGGCATGACTGAAACGATCGTATCGGTCGTCATCCCGTGTTATAACGAAGAAAAGACCATCGTCCAGCTCCTGGAGGCGATCCGGGGTCAGACTTATTCCATCCAAAAATTGGAAGTAGTCATCGCGGATGCGCTTTCACAGGACCGTACGCGGGAAAGGATCGGGCAGTATCAACAGGAGCATCCCGAACTCAGGATCAAGGTGGTGGATAATCCCAGGCGCGTGATCCCGGCCGGGTTGAACCTGGCGATTGCCAATTCCAGCGGCGAGTTCATCCTACGCATGGACGCGCATGCCATCCCGGCGGCGGACTACGTGGAACGCTGCCTGGCTGACCTGGAGGCTGGCCTGGGTGCGAATGTGGGCGGAGTGATCGATATCAAACCCGGCCGCGAGAACTGGATCGGGCGATCAATATCCGTGGCGGCTGCTCATCCGCTGGGGGTGGGGGATGCCTATTACCGTTGGGCTACCAAGCCAACTGAGGCAGACACGGTGGCCTTTGGAGCGTACAGGCGCTCGCTTTATGATCAGGTCGGCAAATTTGATGAGACCCTGTTGGCTAATGAGGATTACGAGTGGAACACGCGCGTACGTGCCAGCGGAGGAAGGATCTGGATCGACCCGTCCATCCGTGCCGTGTATTACGCCCGTCCGGACTTGCGATCGCTCGCAAAACAGTATTTCACCTATGGATTCTGGAAGTACCGCATGTTGCGCCGTTACCCCGCGACGCTGCGTTGGCGACAGGCCCTGCCGCCTCTTTTTGTTTTGGGCATTTTGATGTTATTATTATTCTTTGCCTTCTGGAAACTAGCGCGCATTGGTTTGCTGGTGGTTGCCTTGCTATACACGGGCATCCTGCTGGCAGGCACGCTAAAACCGGCAATCAGGGAGAAGCGCATCTCGTACCTGGTTGGCGTCCCCCTGGCGATTATGACCATGCATTTTGCGTGGGGCGCGGGTTTCTGGTGGAGCATGCTCAAAAAAGGTCGCACAGAATAGGTATGGCGTTGGAAAAACCTCAAAGCAATCGAAGATGGCGTATTCGTTCGGGGGAGCGGCAGGCCATTCTATTTGTCGGTGACCTGGTCAGCACGCTGATCGCCATGGTTGTTGGGCTGTACTTCTGGGGTCAACGCGATTTTCTCAATTTCTCCTGGGCATTTCTCGACCAGCGCGCACCAGCCTGGTTCTACCTGCTGCCATTTATTTGGATCCTTTTCCTGATAGAGATTTACGATGTGCGCAAGGCTAACCGGCGCCCGGACGTGTTTCGAGGCGTGGGGACTGCAGCAGGCATTAGTTTTGTGGTGTACCTGCTCATCTTTTTCCTGTCAGCGCGCAACACGCTGCCGCGTCGCGGCGTGTTCATCTTCATCGTGGCAGCCACTGTCCTGACCCTCATCTGGCGCTTGATCTACATTCAGATCTTCACGGCCCCGGTGTTTACCCGCCGGGTGCTGATTATCGGTGCAGGCCTGGCAGGATCAACCCTGGCGGAGATGCTGCAGACATTAAAGCCGGCACCTTTTACCCTGGTTGGATACGTGGATGATGACCCGGCCAAGCAGAGGCAGGAGATCAAGGGCTATCAGGTGTTGGGACCGGGTCCGCAATTGATGGATTTGGTGCACTCGTACAACATTTCGGACCTGATCTTTGCCATTTCCGGTGAATTGCAACCTGAAACTTTTAAAGCCGTGCTGAATGCAGAGGAAAAAGGGATCGAAGTATCTTCTCTGCCCATGGTATATGAGGAATTATTCCGTCGTGTGCCCATTTTCCTGTTGCAGGACGATTGGATCCTGCGTTCGTTCATCGATCAATCTCATACCACCGGATTGTTCGAAAGCATCAAACGCCTGGGTGACCTGGTAGCCGGGTTGATCGGGACGCTGGGGATGATCGTGCTTTTCCCGATCATCGCCATCTGCATCC